>Ga0193959_1000348_pt1 | contig 18731 bp, 18 predicted proteins | sample FB_2_MG_FD_140333 | JGI IMG/M metagenome (GOLD analysis project Ga0193959, IMG submission 140333) | Microbial mat bacterial communities from the Broadkill River, Lewes, Delaware, United States - FB_2_MG | ecosystem: Environmental > Aquatic > Freshwater > River > Microbial mats | place: USA... | reverse complement strand
CCTGTAAATATCGTCACTGGCGATTAACGTCAATCCCGCCTTCCAGCCCCTTGCGTATTTCCTTGAACATCTGTGCTCTTGGGTGAGTCTCAGGGAAGGTTTTCAGGAAAAAGTCGATCTGCTGTTTGGCGGCTTCTGCATCCTGTCTGTAAATATGCAGAAATACATATCCACCCTCGACTTCAGGGTGATGTTTGGGGGCATAGTGGCTGCGCAGGAACGCCAGGCTTTTTTCGGCATCATCCAGATACTGCGGGCCAATAGCCAGATAGAAGTAGCTGGCAGACAGGTGGCAGGGCGTTGACTCAGGGAAGTCCTGCAGGCAGTTCGTTAACGCGGTGTTTGCCCGATCTGCGCTGCCCCGTACATCCAGGTTATGGCCCTGACGATAAAGCTCCGACTGCATGTACAGTGACATTTCCCTCACGGGTGAGTTTTTGGCAAACGCCTCGGTATCCGCAGCCAGATCCAGCCAGCGCTTATAAACCTGCTCTCGCTCTTCTTCGGTTTTCAAATTGGGTGGGTAGGACCCCAGATAGCGATTCAGGCCCTGAATATCCTGGAGCACCTTGCGTGGGTCTCGGGAAGGCTGTGCTCGGTCTTCAATAGTGAGTTGAAAGGCTTTTTCTTCCAGGTCTGTGCCGGGAACCTTCTGGACCGCTGGCTGTTCGGCGTGGGCGGCGGATGTGAACATCAGCAGCAGGGGAAGCGCGTACAAAGTCCGTTTCAAGTGAAATTCCTTCTATAGGGTATAAGCCAAGGGCTAGAAGCGCTCCATTCGATAGGGGCGCATATCGATATCAGGCGTTTCGCCATCCATCATCTGGCTCAGCAGCCTGCCGGTAGCGGGGCCGAGGGTAAAGCCCTGATGGCCGTGGCCAAAGGCCGACCAGAGTCCCTGCAGTTTGCGCACGGGGCCAATCACCGGTTTCATGTCCGGCATGCAGGGGCGGCCGCCCATCCAGGGTTCAGCATCGAGCCGCTCTCCCAGCGGGAAAAATTCGCGGGCGACCGCTTCGGCGGCTTCCAGTTGCTGGTAGCGTGGCAGATCGGTCTGCTGTGCCAGTTCGGCACCGGTGGTGAGGCGGATACCGGCCTGCATGGGGGCCAGCAGGTAACCGGTTTCGGCATCCATCAGCCAGTGTTTCAGCTCGGCACCGGGGCGGGTCGCATAGTGCATGTGATAGCCGCGTTTGACGAACAGGGGTACCGAAATGCCCTGAGTTGCCAGCCATTGCGCTGACCAGGGGCCCAACGCCAGCACCACCTGCTCAGCGGACAGCGTTTCCCCTTCAATCTGCGCCTGCCAGCCGGGGCGCTGCTGGGTCAGTGACTGCAGCTCCGCCTGCACCAACCGGCCGCCACTGGCCTTGAACGCTTCGGCATAGGCAGCCACCAGCCCACCGGGGGAGACCGAACTCCAGGGTTGAGTCCAGTGAATGGCGCCGGCCAGATCAAAGGTGAGATTGGGCTCCAGTCCGGCAAGGGCGCGGGCATCCAGCACCTTGTATTCGACGCCAAAGCGGGCGGCATTCTGTTCGGCCAGTCGGCACTCGGCTTCCAGCGCGCCGGGGGTGCGGAATACATCCAGATAACCGTCTTTGCGAATCAGCTGTTCGGCACCGGCGGCGGCGATCATTTCCGCGTGAGCATCCAATGCCTGACGGATCAGCGCTGCATACTCCGGCACGATCAGGCGGTAACGGGCAGGTGCCGAGTTGCGCCAGTAGTTGAACAGTGGCTGGGCGGCCTTCAGCATGCCGTCCAGTTGGTAACGAATGTCGACTTCATGGTTTGGCAGCACGCGCATCAGCGTCGCCAGATCACGCGGAAAGGCATAGGGGCGCACGGCTTCGCGCTGGATCAGGCCGGCGTTGCCAAAGGAGGTTTCGTGTCCCGGTTCGCGCCGGTCCACCAGTGTCACCTGATGGCCCCGTTGCTGCAGGTGCCAGGCAACGGATACGCCGACCATGCCGGCCCCCAGAACTAGAATTTCACGTGACATCGACGGTTTCCCTCCTTAGTTTCCTTACACTGGACGACCACAGACAATGCTGTGTAGCCGGAAGAACGGCCACCACAAACGGCATGGCCGGTGACACAATGCGCTATTCCCGCCAGGAAACCAATGACGCGGGTCTGTTTTCCCGTGCGGTTTCGTGAAGTGTCGCCCGCCGGTCGCCAGCGGTAGCTGGAGTGTATCAGGCTTCGCCGACCCAGGCCTGCACCTCGACTTCGACATCAACACCCAGCGCCAAGCCGGAGGCGACGGTAGAACGCACCGGCAAACCAGCCTCGAAGTAGCGTTTGTATACCTCATTGAAGCCAGCGAAATGCTGCATATCCGACAGCCAGACGGTGGCCTTCACCACCTGAGAAAAATCGGCACCGCAGTGTGCCAGGGTTTCACCGATGCGCGTCATGACGGCTTCGGTCTGTTCTTCGATGGTACCGGTGACCACTTCGCCCTCGGCGCTCATCGGAATCTGGCCAGACAGCAGCAGGAAGCCCCCGGCGCGGACCGCGCGGGAAAACGGTAAGGGCAGTTCACTGGGGTAGCGTACGATGTCATTGCTCATGGACTGAATCTCTTGAAATGCTCACGGCCGGGCAGACGTAAAAAATGGTGCTGGGGCATGTGAAACTGTGGCAAATGTGATGTATTTTTCTCATAAATGAGAATCCAGGCGAAATATCAAAGATGGGCCTGTTAAAGTCAAGTAACGATCGGGATACACTAGGTGCCCATACGAACAATCAGCCCGAGTCGAGACTCGTCATGCCGGCAGATGCTCAACCCCAGTCATCCGATACACTCATCGACAGAAAACTGGTGGGCGCTCGCCTCAGGGCTCGGCGCAAGCAGCAGAAGCTGACCCTGAAACAGGTCTCGGAACAGAGTGGTGTTGCTCTGTCTACGCTGTCCAAAATGGAGTTGGGCCAGGCCAGCGTCAGTTACGACAAGCTGGCAGCGGCGGCCCGCGCACTGAATATCAGCCTGTCACAGCTGTTCAACCCGGCAATCACGACGGAACAACCCGCTCGGCCTGTGGTTGTCACCAGCCGCATTGCCGATGTGACCGGCTACGCTACCGGCAGCTACGAATATCATCTTCTTGCAGGCGAGTTTCCCGGCCGCAACATGATGCCGACCTACGCACGTATCAAGGCGCGTGACCTGAATGAGTTCGAGGATTACATCCGCCATCCAGGGCAGGAGTTCGTGATGGTACTGTCCGGGCGAGTCTGCATTCATTTTGAAACCGGTGAAGCGATCAGTCTGGGCGAGCGAGAAACCGCCTATTTCAACAGCGCCGTTGGGCATGTCTACCTGGCGGAAGGCGGTGGCGACGCTGAAGTTATCGCCGTGATGTCGGAACCGAAGGAAAACGACACTCCCGCTCCGGGAGCTGGTTAATAACCTGCAGAGAGGTAAGCACGTTGGACGCGATCAAATACCCGATCAAGGGGGCATGCCAGTGTGGCCAGATATCCTACGAACTGCTGGAGCCGCCACAGATGGTGGTGGCCTGTCACTGCAAGGAGTGCCAGAAACTGTCGACCAGTGCCTTCAGCATCACCGCCATGGTGGACGCCAAAAGCGTCGTATTCAGCGGTGAAATGGCACATTGGCAGCGTCCGGCGGATAGCGGCAATATCAGCGCCGCCAAATTCTGCCCCGGCTGTGGTAATCGTATCTATCACTACAACCCGGATCAGCCGGATCAGATCAAACTCAAGCCCAGCAACCTGTCCGACACCCGGCTGATTCAGCCGGTGGCTCATGTCTGGGTCAGTGAAAAGCAGGACTGGTTCGAGATTCCGGCGGGTGTAAAGGTATTTGACAAGCAGCCGTAGCTGTTGAGGTCTTGATGGGAAGCAGTGGGCACTGACAAACCATCCTCAGATGGTCCGTTTTCTCAGGGCTCAGCAGTACCGAGGTGTGGTCAGTGTTTCCACCGTCTTCGTGATCATGGTTATTTACGGCGTGAACAACCTCCTTAGCATCTACAGCTAGTCAAAGGGCGAGGCAGTAAAAAGAAAAACTTTGACAGCGTTACGACTTTTTCAGGTTTATGGTAATACAGGGTTGGCTGTTGGGTTAAACCCTGCGAAATGGATGTCATTTGATGAATATAGTGAAGGCTACAAATAAGATTGCACTCATTACAGTTGTTGGGTTGATATATTGGGTGTTTATTTTCGTATGCTCAACGGTTTTTGGCTTTAAGGTATTTCGGGAAAATATGACCGAAATTTTCCTGTTAAGCATTTTGGGTATCTTTGCCGTATTATCCGGCGCCATTATTTTGAATATCATGTTCAACCTTACGGCTATTGCCGAAGGGCGACGGGGTGAAGAACGCAGCAGAAAGAGTGGGAAGTTCCACCCGCTGGTGTTGTTTTCAGGTTCTCTTGTCGTGATCTTTGCACTCTTGTATGCAGGAGACCTGGCTACTACCAAGAAAAAAGAAGCATACCTTGTCTCGGCAGCCGATGCGCTGGTTAAAGAGCAGCATGATACGCTGTTGAGAATATCAGACTACGCTTTCTCGCGAGACTATCTGGAAAATACATCTAAGGATATCAAAATATTAAGCCGGGTAGAGGAAAAGTTTCCGTCTATTACAGTAATCGTTGAAGATCAGATTCAGGGTAAAGAGTACTTTCTGGGCTTGGGCGAGCATATGTATGTGGATGATAAGCAAGAACCACAGAAAGTTGACTATATACGGAGTACTTCAGCGGAAGAAAGAAATTATTTGGCTTCCGTTTTTAATGAAAAAAACATGAGGCACCGGTTTTCATCACATGATGGGCGCTATGAGGTATATTATCCGGTAAAAACCGAAAAAGGCACAATGGTATTATATCTGTCGCAGTATAGCCGGCACGGAAAGTTTGGTTCATAAGAGAAACCCGAGGCGTCTACGGTTGCTGCAGAACAGGGTGTGCATCACTGAAGGATTTAGCCCCCGGCTGCCTTGGCCGCTTCCCGGCACCGCTGGTCGGCTCGCTTCAGTAGAACAGGGATGCGATGTTCGCCCCGCATGGTGGCGATACTCTGCATGGCAGCGCCGAGGTTTATACAGAGGCTTTTGGCTTTTCCCCCTGAGCAACGCGTGTGCTTCCGGAATCCCTGAGAAGGCTTTCTTGGCGACGCCGATGACGGTAACGGACTGGTTCAGTGCTTCGTGGAGGTGCTTGCCAAGCCCCGGTTTTTCCGTGCCATCCAGGAATACATAGCCATCGATTACGATGGTCGTGGGCCTGAGGTCGTGTTCTTCGATGAGCTTGAGGATACAGGGCAACTCGCGTCTGTAGAAAAAGCCGGGCTGATATTCGGCAACTTCACAGACCACACTGACATATTCGCCGCAGGGCTGTGACGAGCGCCAGTCTTCAAAGCAAATGCCTGCTACGAACGCGGTGTTTTCTGTGTACTGAACATCAATGGCGAGTAACACAACTTCTATCCTTGAAGCATGCTTGAATGATCGGATACGGGGGCTATCAGGAAAGGGGTTTACTCCTTCACCGTCTCTACCAGCCCCAGCGCAATGGCGATCTGGACCAGTTCGGCCAGTGAGTCGACCTTCATTTTGGTCATCATGTGGGCGCGATGGCCTTCCACGGTCTTGCGGTTGATGCCCAGTTCGTCGGCGGCTTCCTGATTGGACAGGCCTTTGACGATCAGCCCCATCACCTGCTTTTCGCGGCGGGTCAGGCTGCCATAGCGGCCCTGTAGCCGAGTCTGGGCACTTTTGCGCGCCATGCGGGTACGGTCCTGTTCCAGCGCGTTGTGCACATGGTCAATCAATACCTGGTCATCGAACGGCTTCTCGATGAAGGTGAGCGCACCCTGGGTCAGGGCCGTAACGGCCATGTCCACATTGCCGTGGGCGGAGATCATGATAATGGGCAGATCGATTGCCAGGTCGGCGAATTTCTTTTGTGCATTGATGCCGCTCAGGCCCGGCATGCGCACATCCATCACGATGCAGCCGCTGTTATCGGCTGGGTAACGGTCGATAAAGTCCAGCGCGTTCTCGAAGGTGTCTACGGTCAGCCCGACGGACTCCAGCAGCCATTGCAGGGCGTCACGTACGTCGGCGTCATCATCGATGACGAATACCTTTTGAGCGTCTTGATCGGAGGTCATGCGTCTTTATTCGGTGGTGTTTACGGTGAATGAGAAGCGGCTTCCGGCGTGTGGCAGGTTCTCCGCCCAGAGTTCGCCGCCGAGATTTTCTACCAAAGAGCGGCTGATGGCCAGACCCATGCCCAGCCCGGTGCCCTTGGTGGAGTAGAAACGCTCGAAGATATGCGGCAAATCCTGCTCGCGGATACCGGGGCCTTCGTCTTCCACACTGATCAGCAGCTTGTCTCCCTCTGGGCGGACGTCGACGCGGACCGTCTTCAATGCATGCTCGGTACCGGTATCGCAGGCCTCCAGTGCATTGACCAGCAGGTTGAGCAACACCTGTTCCAGCTGGATCTGGTCACCGCGAACGCCGGGCAGGCTGTTATCCAGATTGCAGAGAATACGCACGTTGTGGCGTTCGGCGGTGGATTCGCAGAATTCGCAGATGCCGTTGATCAGGCTGGCAATATCCAGCTCGGTGACTTGGGGTTCCTGCTTGCTGCGGGTGAAATCCATCATCCGATGGACGATTTCGCCGGCACGTAGCGCCGTGCTGATGCTGCGGCTGATCGGCGTTTCAATATCCTGCCAGTTAAGTGACTCGGCGCTGGCAAAGCGGCGCTCGATACCGCGCAGGAAGCTGACCATTGCCAGCAGCGGCTGGTTCAGCTCGTGGGCAAGGCTGGAGGCCAATTCGCCCATGGTGATCAGGCGACTGGCGTGGTCGATCTCGGCCTGGTACTGCTTCATCTGCGCTTCGGCGGCTTTCTTCTCGCTCAGGTCGCGCGCCACCAGCGACAGGTATTCGATATCGCCATGCAGCGAGCGGTGTACCAGCAGTTCCAGCATCACCGGGATGGGGCTGCTGTCGCGGGCCTGCAGGTTCAGCTCGCCGCGCCAGCTACCCTGTTCCTTGGCGGTGGGCAGGCCGTCGGCCAGCAGGATCTGGAAGCCTTTCTGCACGATTACGTCCTGCAGTGACAGCCGAGTGTAGTCGGTGTGCTCCAGTGTCAGGCAGCGGCGTGCGGCTTCATTGAGATGGGTAATCTGCAGGTCCAGATCGGAGAAGATCACCAGATCCTGAGTGCTTTCCAGTACCCGCGCCAGCCGCCGGTTGGCCTTGTCTGCCTTGATGCGGTGCGAGGCGTCCCGCGACACCACCAGGATCTCCTTGATCGCGTTGGTCTCGGGGTCGCGCAGGGTGCGGCTGGTGCTCTCCAGCCAGGTGTAGTGGCCGTCCTTGCAGCGGAAGCGGTAGGTATGAGTGTACAGGCCACGGTCGTAGGTGACGCTGGGGGCGCGGTCCTGAAAATCCTGCACATCGTCCGGATGGTAGAGGTCGTACGCCGACATGCCGACAATTTCTTCCACGCTGAAGCCCAGCAGATGGGTCACGGCGGGGGAGGCGTAGATAAAGCGCCAGTCGCCGGGTGTGTGGCGCGAAATCATGTCGGTAGACTGTTCCGCCATCTCGGCCAGCAGTCGGTTGCGTTCGGCATCGTCGCTCAGGGCGGTACGGCCCTGTTCGGGCGTCAGGGGTTTCATCGGCGTTCCTGGCTCTAGGTGTGCCTCGCAGGATACAACACAGGCCAGTGGCATGGGGAGCAGGGCGGGCCCCGGCGACAGGTGGCCGGGGCGCTGGGTGTCATCAATCAGCGTAAAAACTCCATGCTGAATGCTTTGAACTGAGACACGTCGGAACGGCGCATCCACTCGAAGCCAACCATCTCGCGGGTGATCAGCCTGACGCCTTCCTTGTCCATGCGGCGCAGGGCAATTTCGGTGTCGAACGGGCTGCGAGCCGAGATGGCATCGGCGACCACGAACACCTCGTAGCCTTCCTCCAGCAATCGCAGGGCGGACTGCATCACGCAGGCCTGAGACTCCATGCCGCAGAGAATGGCCTGCTTGCGATCCAGCTGGCGAAAGGCGCTGCCGAACTCGGGGTTGTCGATGCAGGCGAAGTGGGCCTTGCCGTACAGATGATCGGCACCGACCAGTTCGCGCAGGCTCTCTTCGGTGTGGCCCAGCCCCTGTGGGTACTGTTCAGAGCCGATCACCGGGACCTCCATCAGCTGGGCCAGTCGGGTCAGCCACTTGCAGTTGTCCACCAGCTGCGCCTGTTCGTGTACACCGGGCAGCAGTTTGGCCTGTACATCGATCACGACCAGTACAGACTTGTTCTTATCCAACAGCATCTCTTTCACTCCTTGCGCTTGTCAGGGATCAGGCCGGGCGGCGGTCAACCATATTGGTGGCCACGCCTTCGGCGACCACCTTATCGCCCACGCGGCAGACGGTTTCCAGCTTGACGCGACGGCGCTCTTCGTTGATTTCCACCACGGTCGCGGTGGCGACAACCGTATCACCGATATGCACCGGTGCCTTGAACTTGAGCTGCTGGTCGACGTAGATGGCGCCCGGCCCCGGCAGGCGGGTGCCCAGTACCGCAGAGATCAGGGCGGCGCTGAACATGCCGTGCACAATGCGCTGCTCGAACATGGTGGTCTTGGCGTATTCGGCGTTGATATGCACCGGGTTGTCGTCACCGCTGATGCCGGCAAACAGCACCACGTCCGCGTCGGTGATGGTCTTGGCATAGCTGGCCTGCATGCCGACTTTCAGATCCTCAAGGTAGTAACCGTGTAGCGCCTGCATGGAATCCTGCATGTGTGTGCTCATCTTTTTATTCCGTTATTCGAGACTTTGGATTTTCAGGTTAGTGGTATTTATTCAAATAGCCAAGGGTTTTTACTTGGTTTTTTGAAATACCTCTGCTAGCCTCGATTCACACGATGACCACCGACACGCTTTGGAAGAGGACTTGTTATGCCGACTCAGCCAGCCAACTTGTTTGAAAGAGCATTCAAGAAACTCGTGCCCTACGGGCTTGAAGCGGTCGCCGGCCGCCGAGCCGTGCCTGACATCATGAATCTGGAGGCCGATCTGTCGGAAGCCGACCTGGCCCGCGTGCGCGAGTGGGTTGACAACTGTCTGGATGCTCATGCAGGTCCGGTGGAGGCGCGCAACCGGGCAGCGATGCTGGGGCGGATGTATCTGAAGCTGTCGCAGACCGGCAAGGTCCGTTTTCTGGGCATGCTGGCTGAGGAATACGGCATCGATGACGCCGGTGTGGAACAGGCGATCAGCGCCTGGCAGAACGCGCAAAATGGCGAGCGCGCCCGCAAGGCCCATCAGTTGCGCAAGGCGCTGGAGCCGGCCCATAACCGGCTGCTGAAACAGTTCACCGGAGTGCCGTCTGGGGTGAAGTTTCTGGTCGATATGCGCGAAGAGCTGCTGAACCTGAAGCGGGAGTACAGCACGCTGGAGTCACTGGAAACCGATCTGAAGGAGCTGCTGTCCACCTGGTTCGATGTGGGTTTGTTGCAGCTGGAGGAGATCAGCTGGAATTCCAGTGCGGCCCTGCTGGAAAAGCTGATTGCCTGTGAGGCGGTACATGAAATCCAGAGCTGGAGCGATCTGAAAAATCGACTCGACTCCGACCGCCGCTGTTTTGCCTTTATCCACCCGAACATGCCGGACGAGTTGCTGATATTTGTTGAGGTAGCACTGGTCAACGGTCTGGCTGGCAGCGTGCAAAAGCTGCTGGACGAGCAGGCCCCCACGCAGGATATCGACAGTGCCGATACGGCAATCTTCTATTCCATTTCCAACGCCCAGCCCGGCCTTGCCGGCATCAGTTTCGGTAATTTCCTGATCAAGGAAGTGGTGAAAAAGCTGAGCGGTGAATTCCCGCAACTGAAGCAGTTCGCCACCCTGTCGCCGATACCGGGGTTTGCCCGCTGGCTGGAAGCCTGTTCTGCGGATGAACTGTCCGAACTGCCCGGTGGCGAGCAGTGGCTGAGCCTGCCGGCGCCGCGCGTGGTGTCGGTGGCTGAGTCCCATGACACCACGGAGACGCGACAGGAGGCGCTGACCAGACTGGCGGCCGCCTATCTGTGCCTGAGTAAAAAACGCGGCACGCGGGCACTGGACCCGGTCGCCCATTTCCATCTGAGCAATGGGGCACAGGTGGCGCGTCTGAACTGGATGGGTGACGTATCCGAGAAGGGGCTGAAACAGGCCGCCGGCCTGATGGTGAATTACCTCTACGAGCTGCCGAAGATCGAACAGCGCAGCGAACAGTACACCTCGGAGGGTGTGGTTTCCCAATCCTCCGCCATCAAGAAGCTTTTGAAGTAAGTCATTAAAAATAAGAAGGAGAACACCATGACAAATCGTATCGCAGTGGTAACCGGTGCTACCGGTGGTCTGGGAACGTCCATGTGCCAGGCGCTGGTAGATCAGGGCCGCAAGGTGATCGGGACTCATCTGCCCAACGAGCAGGCCACCGCTCAGGCGCAGGACTGGCAGCAGACCATGCAGAATCAGGGCTATCCGGTGGTGCTCTATCCGCTGGATGTGTCGGATTTTGATGGCTGCCAGGCATTCGTGCAGCAGGTTGAGGCCGAGCATGGCCCCATCGACATTCTGGTCAATAACGCCGGCATCACCAGTGACGCACCGCTGAAAAAAATGGGCGCAGAGCAGTGGAACCGGGTGATCGACGTTAACCTGAACTCCATGTTCAACATGAGCCGTCAGGTGTTTGAAGGCATGTGCGAACGCGGTTTTGGTCGTATCGTCAACATCTCCTCACTGAACGGTGAAAAGGGCCAGTTCGGCCAGTGCAACTACGCGGCGACCAAGGCCGGTATCTACGGCTTCACCAAGTCAATCGCACTGGAAGGGGCGCGCAAGGGCGTGACCGTTAACGCGGTATCACCGGGTTATATCGATACCAAGATGGTGCGTCAGGTGCCGGAAAAAGTGCTGGAAAGTATCGTGGCGGGTATCCCCGTCGGTCGTCTGGGTCAGCCGGACGAGATCGCCCGTGCGGTGGTGTTCCTGACCGCCGAGGAAGCGGGCTTTGTCACCGGCACCAATCTGTCGGTGAACGGCGGCCAGTACATGGACTGAGGGAGCAGACAGCATGAGCGAGTACAGAGCACCCACGCGTGATATGGCGTTTGCACTGCGCAGCCTGGCCGGATTCGACGAGATGGCCAAGGCCTGCAACTACGAGGATGCCTCGCCCGATGTGGTAGCGGCGGTTCTTGACGAAGCGGCCAAGTTTGCCGGCAACGAGATCGCACCGCTGAACCGCAGCGGTGACGAAACCGGTGTTCATCTGGGTGAGGACCGTTGTGTGCAAACCCCGGATGGCTTTAAACAGGCCTATCGGCAATACATTGATGGCGGCTGGGCCGGTCTGCAGTTCGAGGCCGAGTATGGCGGCCAGGCGCTGCCATTCTCGCTGGCCATCCCGGTGCAGGAGATGATCCACGCCGCCAATATGGCCTGGGGGCTCTGTCCGCTGCTGTCTCAGGGTGCCACGGAGGCACTCAGTGAAAATGCCGACGAATCGCTGAAACAGCTGCTGCTGCCGAAGATGATCAGCGGCGAGTGGACCGGCACCATGAACCTGACCGAGCCCCAGTCCGGCTCGGATCTGGCCACCATTCGCACTCAGGCACGGCCTGAAGGTGACCACTACCGCATCACCGGGCAGAAGATTTTCATTACCTGGGGTGAGCACGACATGGCCGAGAATATCGTCCATCTCGTATTGGCCCGCCTGCCGGATGCACCGGCAGGCGTGAAAGGCATCTCCCTGTTTGCCGTGCCCAAGTTCATCCCCGATGCCGACGGCAATCCGGGCGAGCGCAACGACTGTTACGCCCTGTCGCTGGAACACAAGATGGGCATTCATGCCAGCCCGACCTGCGTCATGAGTTATGGCGAGAATGGCGGTGCCCTTGGCTATCTGGTGGGTCAGGAGAACCAGGGCCTGGCCTGCATGTTCACCATGATGAACAACGCCCGGCTGACCGTGGGCCTGCAGGGCGTGGCGGTCTCCGAACGTGCGCTGCAGCAGGCCCGTACCTATGTTGCCGAGCGCATTCAGGGCATCGCGCCGGGCGAGCGTGAGCCTTCGCCCATCGTGCGCCATCCTGATGTGCGCCGCATGATGATGACCATGAGAGCGCTGACCGAAGCGGGGCGAGGTCTGGCCTATTCCGGCTGCGTGGCGGTCGATTATGCCAAGCATGCGCAGCTTGATGCCGCGCGTCGTGCCTACTACAAGCGCCGTGCCGACTTGCTGACACCGCTGGTGAAAGGCTGGTGCACGGAGATCGCTCAGGAAGTGACCTCGCTGGCGGTACAGTGTCATGGCGGCATGGGTTTTATCGAGGAAACCGGTATTGCCCAGCTGTACCGTGATGCCCGCATCCTGCCAATCTACGAGGGTACCAACGGTATCCAGGCGCTGGATCTGATCGGACGCAAGACCATCCGTGATGGCGGTCAGGCGCTGCAGGAACTGCTGGCCGAGATGCGTACTAGCGCTGAAACCGCCCGCGCATCTGCCGTGCTGGCCGGGCGCCGTATCGAGGCTTTCGAGCAGTCGATCCAACAGCTGGAACAGGCCCTGCAGCGGGTGCTGGACGGCAGCACCAATGAGCATTTTGTCGGTGCGGTGGCATTCGACTTCCTGATGCTGACATCCATCGTGACAGCCGGCTGGCTGATGGTGCAATCGGCGCTACTGGCTGCCAGTGAATGCGAAGATGGAGCCGGCGATGAATACCTGACCGGCAAGCAGGCTACGGTGCAGTTCTTTGTCGATCATATCCTGCCGCGCTGTGCAGGCTATCTGGCCTCGGTGCAGGCCGGTGAGGATTCCATTATGGCCCTGCCGGAAGCGGTGCTTTAAGCCGGTTGCGAGCCAGCAGTTAACGGAGACACTATGTATATCAATGGACACTGGATAACCGAGCGCAGCCACTTTCCGGTTACCAATCCCGCCAACGGTGAGGTTATCGGTGAAGTACCCGATTGCACCGCTGAGGATATTGAGGCGGCCATCGCGGCCGCCAGTGAAGCGCTGAAAAGCTGGAAGCAGACGACGGCCTATGAACGCTCCGGCCTGCTGTATCGCGCCTGGGAAGTCATGCTTGATCGCAAGCAGGAACTGGCCGAACTGATGACGCGGGAGCAGGGCAAACCGCTGAAGGCGTCGCTGAATGAGGTGCAGTACGGTGCCGATTTCCTGCTCTGGTTTGCCGAGGAAGCCAAACGCATCAACGGCCAGACAATTCCGTCGGCGCGCGATAACCAGCGCTTTGTGACCCAGAAGGTGCCGGTCGGTGTAGTGGGGGCGATCACGCCCTGGAACTACCCGATCTCGATGATTACCCGCAAGCTGGCGCCGGCACTGGCGGCCGGTTGTACGCTGGTGCTCAAGCCTGCCGAGCACACCCCACTGTGTGCCAAGGCGATGGCCGAAGTGTTCGAGGAAGCGGGCTTTCCGGCCGGCGTGATCAACGTGATCACCAGCCGTGATCCGGCACCGGTGGGCGAGGCCTTCTGTACCGATCCGCGCGTCAAAAAGCTGACCTTTACCGGTTCCACTGCCGTGGGTAAAAAGCTCAACGCCCAGGCGGCGGCCAACATGAAGCGGGTATCGATGGAGCTCGGTGGCCATGCGCCGGCGATTGTCTTCCCGGATGCCGATCCCGTGCATGCGGCCAAGGGGCTGTCGCTGGTCAAGTTCCTTAATACCGGGCAGGCCTGCATCAGCCCGAACCGTATCTTCGTCCACAAGGATCATGCCGAGGCGTTCCTGGCCGAACTGACGGCACGGGCCGCTCGGCTGAGAGCCGGCAGTGGCTTTGAGGCAGGCAACAGCATCGGTCCGCTGATCAACGAAGCAGCGCTGCAGAAGGTGGACAGCCAAGTACAGGATGCCATTGCCAAGGGCGCCACGCTGTACACCGGTGGTCATCGCCTGACGGACGGTGAGCTGAGCGGTGGCTTTTTCTATGCGCCCACGGTGCTGGCCGGTGTGACGCCGGAGATGAACATCTACCGTGAAGAGACCTTCGGCCCGGTGGCACCGGTGGTGATTTATGGCGATGACGACGATGTTTTGGCCATGGCCAACGACACCGAGTACGGACTGGCGGCCTATGTCTACAGCAACGACTTGTCCACCGCGTTCAAGGCGTTCGAGGGCCTGGAGTTCGGCATCATAGGCATCAACGATATCAACCCCACCAGCGCAGCGGCGCCCTTCGGCGGCATGAAAAACAGCGGGCTGGGGCGTGAAGGCGCGCAAGAGGGCATCGAGGAGTATCTGGAAACCAAACTGGGAGGTTTTGCCCTCTGATACCCGGCGCGTCATCACATTTGCAAACACCGTGATCTTGATAATAAGGATAAGAAAATGGAAAACATGTTTGAGCTTGATCTGGACCCCGTCGAGGCCAACAGCCCGGCGTTGACTCCGACTATTTTCATCAAGCGGGCTGCGCTCGCTCACCCCAGCCGGACGGCGGTGATTCACGGTGATATCAAGCGTACCTGGCAGGAGACCTACCGGCGCTGCTTGAAGCTGGCGTCGGCGCTGCGCAAGCTGGGCGTGAAGCAGGGCGATACGGTCGCGGCACTGCTGCCCAACATTCCCGAAATGCTGGAACTGCACTTCGCCGTGCCCATGCTGGGCGCGGTGCTCAATGCGCAGAACACCCGTCTCGATGCCAAGACCATGACCTTCATGCTCAACCACGGCAAGGCCCGCGTATTCTTTACCGACCGTGAGTACAGCGACCGTGCCCGAGACGCGCTTGCGGGCTGTGATGCCAAGCCGAAGGTGATTGATGTGGACGATCCCCTGTTTGAGGGCGGTGAACTGATCGGGGACATGACCTTCGAGGCGCTGCTGGCGACCGGGGATGACGACTTCGAATGGGAGCTGCCGGCGCAGGAGTGGCAATCGATCGCTCTGAATTATACCTCCGGCACTACCGGTAATCCCAAAGGGGTGGTCTATCACCACCGTGGTGCTTTCCTCAGCGCGCTGAGTAACGTGGTTGGTTTTGGTCTGCCGGATGGCGCTGTCTACCTGTGGACGCTGCCGATGTTTCACTGCAATGGCTGGAGCTACCCCTGGGCGGTGACGGCGGTAGCCGGTACTCACGTCTGCCTGCGCCAGCCGCATCCCAAGCCGATCTTCGAAGCGCTGGCCCGGCATGGCGTGACCCATTTCTGTGCTGCGCCCATCGTGCTGAACATGCTGATCAACGCACCCGAAGAGTTGAAGCTGCCGTTTGAGCAGCAAGTCACTGCTGCGACCGGTGGTGCCGCTCCGCCTGCCGCGACTATCGGGGCGATGGAAGCAATGGGCATCAAGGTGGTTCACCTCTATGGCCTGACCGAAACCTACGGCCCCAGCGTGGTCTGCGATTTCCAGGATGAATGGCACCAGCTGGAGCCGAAAGAGAAGGCGCAGAAGATGGCTCGTCAGGGGATCCCTTCGTTGACCATGTCCGACATGATGGTGGCCGATCCCAACACACTGCAGCCGGTGCGACAGGATGGCCAGACCATCGGCGAAGTCTTCCTGCGTGGCAACTCGGTGATGAAGGGCTACCTCAACAACCCTGAAGAAACCCGGAAAGCCTTCTCCGGCGGCTGGTTCCATACAGGTGACCTGGGTGTCTGGCATGCCGATGGCTATATCGAGATCAAGGATCGCTCCAAGGACATCATCATCTCCGGTGGCGAGAATATCTCCACGCTGGAGGTGGAAAGCGCGCTCTACAACCATCCATCGGTACTGGAGGCAGCAGTGGTGGCAGCACCGGATGAGCACTGGGGCGAAATTCCCTGCGCCTTTATTACCATCAAGAATGGTGCCGATGTTCTGTCAGAAGACGATGTGATCGCTCACTGCCGAGAACACCTGGCCGGGTTCAAAATCCCGAAGAAGGTTGTCTTTACGCCGGAATTACCGAAAACCTCGACCGGCAAACTGCAGAAGCATGTACTGAGGGCGCAGTTAGTAGATCAGGTATAAGCTGAAAGCAGGCTGTCACGAGTCGTTTCACGGGTAATATGTAACCTGTGATAGCTTGCTTGATCCTATAATGGCAATGCTGCTGTGGATATCATCAGGGACTACAGCTGTCATTGCCAGTTTTAATATGGGTCCAGACAAGTTTTTTACGAGAGCTGTCTGTTTTACCCCAGCTGTTTTATCGTATTGACAATGAGAGCCCCCTGTAACGCGACGATCCTGTCGGCAGAGTCCCTGACTGCCTGAGCTGTTTTCTTGTAGTCCAAGGGTTCAACGGCAATGATAGGCTTATGGTGCCGTTTCGCAATTTCGATTTCCTTATCAATTCTGTTCTTATAAGCCAGGTAAAAGCTCGAAAGAATCAGAATGCAATTTGCTCCCAGCATATGGTGTTCAATGGCTTCATTCACATCATCGTCGGTAGCATTCATCTGAGGCAGATCGATTTCCTGTACGGAATGCTCAAAGAAGATCAGGCCATTTTTTTCAATCAGGTCAATGATGAGTTTGTAGTTATTGTCATAACTCCAGGAATGGCTGATAAAAATCCGATAATACTTTCTCATGATCAACTCCCTTTGATTCAAAAGTTAATGATGAAAAGCAGTAGCCTGCTGGGTTTAAATTATTTTTTGATATGAAACTGGAAATAAGTATAGCTAGAAGGAAGGGGTATTTAAGTTAAGTTTTTTTGAAATTTTTTCATTTGAATTATATTAATATGTAAACTTGATTTAAATGTGTGTTTTTTTCCTTGTTTCGCTATCGTCTCTCTTGGGTTACAAAATTAACGAAGGGGCTCGGCTTGTAATACCAGGAGAATAAAAAAATCTGTTGGTTCTGATGTCATCCTGCAGATTTTTTCTGGCTTGGTTGCCAGCTATCAGTACATTTGCTGAGAAAAGGCGGGAAGGTGGCATGTGCTCAGTATGCTTGTTCTGTTGCGGATATCGCCTGAAACTGACTTTAGTGATTTATGAATGTCATTCGTATAACGGGTGAACAGACTGACAGGGGCCGATCCGCAGAACACGGGAATTGTCCACCTTGCAGGCTGTGACAGGGTCAGCAGAGAGCCCCGCTTCGGGGCTCTACAGTGTGGCTGTGTGGCTTACATCCGTTCGAACACGACGGCAATGCCCTGACCGCCACCAATACACATGGTGACCAGTGCATAACGGCCTTCAATACGCTGCAGTTCGTACAAAGCCTTGGTTGCGATATAGGCGCCGGAACAGCCGACCGGGTGGCCCAGTGCAATGGCACCGCCGTTGGGGTTGGTCTTCTCAAGGTCCAGTTCCAGGCCCTTGGCCACGGCCAGTGCCTGGGCGGCAAAGGCTTCGTTGGATTCGATCACGTCCATCTGTGCCAGGCTCAGGCCGGCTTTCTGCAGCGCCAGACGAGAGGCCGGGATCGGGCCTTCACCCATGATCTCGTTGGAGACACCGGCCAGGGCATAGGACACCATGCGTGCGATCGGTGTGTGGCCGTCACGCTTGGCGGCATCGGCCGAGGCCAGTACCAGATAAGCGGCGCCATCGTTGATGCCGGAGGCATTGCCGGCAGTTACGGTGCCATCCTTCTTGAATGCAGGGCGCATGCCGGCCAGCGATTCGGCGGTGGTGCCCGGTTTTACGTGCTCATCGGTATCGATGATGGTCTCGCCCTTGCGGGTCTTGATGCTGACCGGCACGATCTGGTCCTTGAAGCGACCGGCTTCAATGGCAGCAGCAGCACGGCGGTGAGACTCGGCGGCAAAAGCATCCTGTTCTTCACGGGTGATGCCCCATTTCTCCGCCAGGTTCTCGGCAGTAATACCCATATGACCGGCACCGAAGGGGTCACTCAGGGTCGCAACCATCATATCGATCATACTGGTGTCGCCCATGCGAGCACCGCTGCGCATGGTGGTGGATAGATAGCCGGAACGGGACATCACTTCGACACCGCCGCCGATGCCGTATTCGTAGTCACCGAGCATAATGGTCTGGGCAGTGGAAACCACGGCCTGCAGGCCTGAGCTGCACAGACGGTTGACCGCCATGGCCACGGAGTCCATCGGCAGGCCGGCCTGAATAGAGGCAACGCGGGCAACATAGGCAAAACGGGAGTCGGTGGGGATGCAGTGGCCGGAGGCGACATAATTGATCGCCTGAGGATCAACACCCGAGCGCTCGATTGAGGCTTTCATCACCTGTCCGGCCAGTTCGGCCGGTTCCAGCTGGCTCAGGCCGCCACCGAATGAACCGATCGCGGAGCGGGCTGCGCTGAGTACAACAACTTCGTTCGTCGTGGACATGTGGATCTCCATCAGTTAGCGGATAAATAAGTCGTAACAGATACTCGACCCTCTGATCAGGGAATGGCTGGTCTGGAGGGACCCTGTTTGGAGGGAGGCCAAGCCTTGGCCCCTTTGCTGACCTGAATCGGAGGTACTCCCGGACTATCTCAATAACCCTTATACGGCAAAAACCGGCCTGACATAAGCATGTCGAGCTTGATCGATGTGCAGGTTTTGCTTTCGGTGAGGGGGCGGTATGGCGAAGGGCGTCATTGTGCGGCCGTCGAAACCGGGGTGGATCAATGCCTCAAGGCGCTGTGTTGTTGTCTGTTACAACAGTTTACCGGCCCTTGGTCGTGTCAGCATAGGCTGGGAGTTGCAGT
>Ga0193959_1000346_pt1 | contig 18766 bp, 17 predicted proteins | sample FB_2_MG_FD_140333 | JGI IMG/M metagenome (GOLD analysis project Ga0193959, IMG submission 140333) | Microbial mat bacterial communities from the Broadkill River, Lewes, Delaware, United States - FB_2_MG | ecosystem: Environmental > Aquatic > Freshwater > River > Microbial mats | place: USA... | reverse complement strand
TTCGCTGCGGCCGGATGTTCAATGCAAGTAGTTATTAAATCAACTAAATTATGGACTGAAACGAATGAGCGTTTATTCTCCACGGCACCTAAAGGAAGCGGAATCCCCTTTGAAACCAGCTTGGTCATAGTAGCGAAGTTACCCTTCACACCAACCCCATAAACTAAAGGAGGACGGATAATTACAACTTCCATACAGGCTTCCTCAGCAAGCTTCTGCAGGCCTTGCTCAGCCTCGAATTTTGAAATGCCATAAGCATCTTCCGGCGCAGGGTAATCATCCGCTGTGAAAGAACTTCCCAACGAAGTCTGTTCACCATTGACCTTAATCGAACTAATAAAAATAAAACGCTTCACGCCTGCCTCAGCAGCCTGCCTCGCAAGGTTGAGCGTGCCTTCCACATTAACTCGGCGATACTCAGCGAGTGGATCTTTTACCTCATCCTTCATAATATGAGCACGAGCGGCCGTATGAATGACAACCTGTTGATTAATCAGAGCAGCCGACCAATCCGTTCTGGCGTTCAAATCCTGTATTTCTAAAATCTTCGCACGAGGAATATTATTACACCGACGTATAGCAACAGTCAGATTGACATCAGGCCTTAACTGTATAGCATTTATAAGCACACTACCCAAAAAACCGGTTCCGCCCGTAAGAAGTATATTCATATTATGCCAAGACAATTCTATCCAACGACTCTATAAACACTTCAAATCGAAGTTTTTCTTTCAAAGCATCCCGTGAAAGTTCATTCCCTACTCTTTCACATACACCTCTCTCGATATCAAAAAAAGCAGAAACGATCGCCTCAACATCGGGCATTACCACTAAACCAACACGATTATCCTCAATCCATTTCGCTACGCTAGTCTGTGCACCACATATTGCCATTATACTTGCCCCAGAAAATACATAAGAGGAAGACTTGCTCGGAAATGCATATCGGGTAACTTCATCTTCGATCGGCAATAGTGCCCATTGATAATCGGCATTGATCTGTGCAGCCTCGGTAGAGTTAACCAATCCATGATAGTAAAAACGTTCAAATTTTGCAGAAAGCTCAGCCAAACGATCCGAATAAACCCCACCACCAGCGAAAGCAAACTCCAGCTCCCCCCCTTGCTCGAAGTAGGATTCTATTGCTCTAATCAACAACGGTATCCGCTGTAACCTTCCGGCATTACCACAAAAAGAAAAACCAGCATTTTTCATTTTAGCTGTTTTAATACCATCAAATGAAATAGCAGGATTAGACACAACGTGAACAGGGGCAACAGTTCCTGATCTTGAGCGAATTACAGTGCACATCTGTTCTGTAATAGTTATTAAGCATTTTGCCTTACGCATGCTTAACACATCCATCTTAAGCAAAAGCCTGTAAACCCACTTATTGATGGGCAGTACAACGTTAGCAGCTTCCGGATGGATATCCTGGAGGTGATAGATATACTCAGCCCCAAACAACCGGCTATATAGCATAACAATAAAAGGAACTACAACCGGCGGATCTGTCGATACATAGACTTTACTCGGCCTTAACCAAAGTAACACGGCCAATACCCAGAACATGAAGAAAAAAGCATCAAACGCCCTCAAAAAGACCCCACTTGCCGACGTCGTTAGCGCTTTAGCAGGATAAAAACGCACGTCTTCCCCCCTGCCCGACTCAGCAAGCTTATCCTTGATACCTGAGTGATCTTGCATAATCACTGATACAGCATTTCCTCGAACTGCTGCCTCTTCCGCGAATCTCAATAAAGCTTCACCAATCACAGGATACACTGGCCAAAAGCTACGATTAATAATAGCAACTTTGATTGGTTGATCTGCCATTAATATTGCTTCCAAACTGTCCGCATTACATAATCACGATAGCTATGTATTATACGCAAAACCTTATCGGAAACATTGGGTTTACTATAGTCATCCACGAGGCGCAGCAGGCGCTCCTCTCCTACAGGTTGAGTCTCTAAAATTTCGAGACCTTGCATTACACGTTCCGTCGACAAGCCCACCATCATAACTGATGTCTCTTCCATTCCTTCAGGGCGCTCATGAGCTTCTCGCAAATTCAGCGCGGGGAAATTCATGATTGATGATTCCTCATTAATAGTGCCACTATCAGATAGGACAGCTTTGGCGTTTTTCTGGAGGTGATTGTAATCATGAAACCCCATAGGCTTCAGTAACTGGATATTAGGATGAAATTCTAACCCTTGCGCTTCGATACGATTACGAGTACGAGGGTGCGTGGATACAATAACTGGAAGGTCGTAATGCTCGGCCACAGTATTCAGTATATTAGCTAGGTTCTTCAGCTGAATTGGCGAATCCACATTCTCCTCACGATGAGCACTCACAACAAAGAAGCAACCTTTTTTCAAAACTAAACGCTTCAAGATATCGGAGTTATCAATTTGCGGCATGTAATACGACAATACCTCAAACATGGGGCTACCTGTTTTAATCACTCGATCTGCAGGCAAACCTTCGGCTAATAAGTAGTCACGCGCAATAGTGCTATAAGTCAGATTGATATCCGCAGTATGATCAACAATCTTCCGATTAGTCTCTTCCGGTACACGCTGATCAAAACAACGATTACCGGCCTCCATATGGAAAATTGGCACTTTACGACGTTTAGCTGGTATTGCTGCAAGACAAGAATTCGTATCACCCAATACAAGCATGGCATCCGGCATAACGCTTTCAATCACACTATCAACCGCTATAATCACCTGTCCAATAGTTTCAGCTGCGTTTTTACCTGCTGCATTCAAGAAATAATCCGGTTTGCGGACACTCAAATCATTGAAAAAAACTTCATTCAGCTCAAAATCATAGTTTTGGCCGGTATGGACAATAATATGTTCGCAATGCTCGTCGAGCTTAGCTAATACTCGAGATAAGCGGATAATCTCTGGCCGAGTACCGACAACTGACATTACTTTTAATTTTTTCATCATTAGCACTCTAGCTACAAAAGGTAAGCAAACGTATCAGGCGCATTTCGATCAAAAATCTCATTCGCCCATAACATAACAAGCAGTTCATCATCACCAATATTCGTTATGTCATGAGACCAGCCTGGCACGGTTTCAACAACACGGGTCTTATCACTATTAACTGTTGTCTCAAAGCACTCCCCAGTAACAATGTGCTTGAATTTAAACAAAGCACTCCCTTTAACCACCAGAAACTTTTCATTCTTAGTATGGTGATAGTGGCCGCCTCTAGTGATGCCTGGATGCGCTGAAAAAAAAGAAAACTGACCCGCACCTTCTGTTTTCAACATTTCACAAAAAATTCCGCGCTCATCAGAGTATGTGGGTAAATTGTAACTAAACTGCTCCGGAGAGAAATAGCTTAAATAGGTCGAATACAATGCGCGTTCCAAACCTTGACCAACATTTTCTGTGACCAAAGTTTGGCGGCTTTTTTTGAAAGAATGCAATAATTCTGAGACTTTACCCACCGTCGTGGAATACGCAGGCAACACTTGATGATACCCTGATGCAGTACCATTTTTTAGCAAACCTATTAACTCATGACAAAGGTCATCGATATATACCAATGTCACAGGCGCCACTGGATTATTGATAGTAATTTCGATGTTATTAACGATATTGTGACAGAAGGTAGCTACAAATGAATTGTAATTTGGGCGGCACCATTTACCGAATACATTAGGAAAACGATAAATAAAATAAGGCGCACCTGTTTCCACACCGTAAGCAACAACCGCTTTTTCAGCGCTTAACTTACTCAATCCATAAAGATTATCCATTTCCGCTTGAGTTGAAGAACTAAGCATTAACGGCGTTTTTCGTCCTGACTTTTCTAATTCACCTACGATAAATGCTGTAAGATCGGCATTACCTTGCTGAAATTCAGCGTCATCTTTAGGGCGGTTCACTCCCGCTAAATGAAAAATAAAGTCAGCACATTGCAGAGCAGCAATCAGTTGATCCTTAGACGTGTCGCGATCAATACGAACAATATCGCTGTGACCATTCTCTTCCAACATAATGCAAAGGTTTTGACCGATGAACCCTTGTGCTCCTGTCACAACAATTTTCATTTTAGATATCAGCCTCGTAAGCTTCACCAGCTCGAATCGCGCGTATCATTGCCAATTTTAACAACAAGACTTTCATACCCTCCACATCTAACCGTTCAGTATTATGAGAATTATAATCCTCATACTGTGAGATGCGAGCATCGCCATCCTCTACAAACTTCTCGTAATTCAAGTCACGTAGATCAGGAGGCACACGATAGTAATCCCCCAGATCTTCCGCATACACCATCTCTTCACGGCTAAGAAGCGCTTCAAATAGTTTTTCACCATGACGGGTCCCAATCTCATTGACCGGATGATCCGGCTTGCCCACAAGTTCTATTAGTGCCTGGGCTAGTGTTTTAACAGTGGCCGCCGGAGCTTTCTGTACAAACATGTCCCCGTTTTCACCATTTTCAAAGGCATACAGCACTAAGTCTACAGCGTCTCCCAAGGTCATCATAAAACGAGTCATATTAGGATCTGTAATGGTCAGTGCCTTGCCCGCAAGTATCTGTTCAATAAATAACGGAATAACCGAACCACGAGAGGCCATGACGTTTCCATAGCGAGTACCGCAGATAACTGTTTTTGATGAATCAACGTTGCGCGATTTAGCTACCATCACCTTTTCCATCATCGCCTTCGAGATACCCATAGCATTTATAGGATATACTGCCTTATCGGTGCTTAGGCAGACAACGCGCTTTACCTCATTCTGAATGGCCGCTTCTAATACATTATCAGTGCCGAGCACATTTGTTTTAACCGCTTCCATAGGGTGAAATTCACAAGAAGGCACCTGTTTGAGCGCCGCAGCATGGTAAATGTAATCAACACCACGAGTTGCATTAAGTATACTGTTGAAGTCACGAACATCGCCGATATAGAATTGCAACTTTTGATTAGCATATCGTTTGCGCATATCATCTTGCTTTTTTTCATCGCGAGAAAATATACGAATTTCGCCAATATCAGTATCTAAAAATCTTTCTAATACAGCATTACCAAAGGATCCAGTCCCACCGGTAATCAATAGCACTTTATCACTAAACATAGTTACCCTAGATAACCCTTTATTAATGTTAAAATTTTCAATATATTTTAACCAAAAAATGATGCTCAGAAAAACACCACACTCATGAGACGAAACCCATTAGCTTACATACCTATACATCAATCGCCACTGACTAATGCCTCCAAAGAAGCAATTTTGTACTAGCACGCTCTTTCTTTTAGATCGCTCCTAGCCCTTCTGAAGCTACTGCAAGGGACGCCGAATCCCCAATTTCATAACATTATATCAAACTCTGGCGCCCGCTCTTATAAAGACAAGCCATAACAGCCCTGAATGACATAAAGTTTAACCAAGTGAAGCCCACTGCATTATAGCTTGCCTTCTTTAATTTCGCGTACCGTTACTATTTTAGCCACAGAACTGCTCGAAGGCTCAATCGTCTCGATATGACCAAAGTCCTCACCATATTAACCTACAACATGTTCTTTCAGATACACCCACGAAAAACGACCTCTTTATCACTTCCAAAGCAGTAAACTTCCTTTTTATTGCATACAAAACACACAAACAAAGAATAACAAAGCGTTATACGCCTTTATTGGCAGCATGATATAGCAACGATGAGACAGTAAGATAAGAAAAGATCATTAGCTCCTTGGGCACTAACAGCAGGCGACTCCAATAAAAACTATTAATGGCACCAAAACCAACTTAGAGAATACTATAAAAACAAGAAAAAAATCCTCAGTTTATTTCCGCTTCAACAGCGACTAGCTTTATTTTAAGAAAAGCATCATTTTATTCAAAACCCATTCAGTATAGACTCAAACCCAAAAAAGAACTCATAAAGTCAATCAAACCAGAAACACTCTTAACACGTAAAAATAAAGTCATAATTAATAGATATAGTACAAATATATACATTCTATTCCTGCCTTCCTCAAGCCAAAAAGGAAGACATTCATAGTTATTAAGTGGCATTAACGTAGCCCAAAGCAAAGCACTAATTAAGCAATAGCCAATGAAATAAAATCCAAAAACGAGGAGTACTATAAGAAAAAATACTTATAAAAAAGTAAAACTTCGACATTAATTACCCGCCAATATTTTCACCTGACACTAAATTTCTTATGCCATCATAAAACCTTTGATATTCAGCCAGGTCCACTTTAACCTTCCTGTACCGACAAACGATCATTGGCAGAGATAATAAAACCCTACAAAAGTATTGATATTTTGAAACATTAAATATCAACTTAGAAATTTTAAACTTGCTGCTAAACAGATTTTTTCTATTTTGCAGAAGCAGTACTTTTAAACCATCCCCCTTTCGCTTATATCGATCAATTAGATAATCAAACATCTTAAGCTGATCTTGTGAAAATCGACCATTATCAATTAAATAAGTTGACTGAATAGTCCGCCTATAAAAGACCAAGGGAGTATAAGTAGAATCTAGGTTTGAAAGAGGATCCTGCCCAGCAATAGACACTTGTAGTGGCCAATCCTCTACAACATCATAATCGTCTAAAAAATCCACTATTTTATCGTCTTTTAAGTAACGCATCGAATAAAATAAATTTGGTGCATTTACAATAGACAAACTTGACAGCCGCTCAATCAGCGGTTCTTTCCGATAGATATAATCCGACGCTATATAATTAAAGACCTCGAAAAATGAAACTTGTACTTTACCGTCAACAAGCCTCACCGGTAACCCTGAAACCAAGGAGTAGCCTGAGTGGTGTTCAACAAAATTAAAAATATTTTGATGAGTATAAACATCGTCACTAGCTGTAATTTTGCAATGCTTCGTAGTTAAATTAGCTACAATATTTTTGACACTCTGGCATGTACCTATATTCTTGGGATTAAAAAGCGTCACTACCTCATCAAAAACCTCTGAGTTTTCCTCCAACCAATCATTAACAATCTTTACCGTATTATCCTTGGATGAATCATCACTAACTATCAGCTTACATTGAATACCTGAACCATACTTCACAACCTGATACTTAATACTTTCCAGATGTTCTAAAATATATGAACTATGATTATAAGCAAGAATACAAAATGTAAAATCAGAAATCACTTAAAAACTCTCTTCAGCTTAGTTTTTACATATCTAAAGACAAACCTTAGCACGCCAAAGCCAATAGACTTGTAACCCGTGACTAAAAAACTAACTTTCCAGCCAAAAGTGCGATCAACACTTTCTGAAAAATCGACAATGCCGCGACGTTCAAGATCAATATCTAACCCGTACTTCTGAATTTTATCTTCGACAACTTCTCGAACCCATTTGCCTCGGTATATTGCACCACCCTTCTTATAATTATATCGAAAAATATTGCATTGCTGAGAGCTTGAGCTATAGAAGTTCCTACCTTTATTAAACGTCCTATAGCTACCAAACACCTCCCAAGCCCAAGGGCTATCCACACCGCGGGTATACCTGATAAGCTCTTCCCTTTTCCATACCGCTGGAACACTATTAAGTCTGAAATCCACACCATCTTTGAGAAGCCTGTAGTCGTTTTCTGGCTCATCAACATGATCACTAACACACGCGGCATTGAGATAAAACACTGAAGAATCTCTATCAGATTGCAGTAAATTAAAGACAGCATTAAGCTTATTCTTATCTACAAAATCCTCTAAAAGGAAATCATCAAAAACCATTACAACATATTCAGTTTCAATCTTGTATAACAGATCAATTAGCCTTTGGCCCCAAGTAACGCCCCCCTTCTGTTCTTCAGTGTAGCCAAGAAGAGTGCTAGACTCAGTATTAACAACTACGGGGTACTGATTATCAGGCCAGTATTCATCTAATGCTTTAAAGAAGAGCTCTAGTACATCAGAATATGCATCGCAACTATTGACAACAATAGTCACATCACCTAAAAAACTATTCAAATTATCGACAGTAGAGAATTTCAAAACTATCCCCTAGGATAAGCATCTATAAGTGAATAACTAGAGCAGTTCGTTATTTCAACGCCTTTACTCTTGGCATAATCCTGCAATACATTGTGTGCACTAAACGTTTCGGCCATTAATTTCATAAATTCATGCATACAGAAAGGCTCTACCTTACCGGGATTCTTCATAAACCTTTCCCGCTTTACACTGTTATTAAAATGTTTGAATTCAATATACAAATCATTTGTTTGCTGATCAACACGAACATTCTCATGCAAGCTCAGATCGGCACCAAACACTTTGACACGATCGTATTTAGACCATATCCCGAGATATATAGCATATATAAGGACATTACCCTGAAACGGGCCAAACAAACCTGTATCAAACAAATTAAAGCTATATTTCAAATTTTCACTAAAATAACCAGTGCTACAGAACTTCACAAATTCAATATTAGTATTAGTAATACTTTTCTTAATTATTTCAACATCTGCCTGCGCCGGCACAAATACCTGCAAAGGCCATCTAGTTTTCTCATTAATATAAGAAAACGTTTTTTCTCTTTGTAACTTCCAATCTAAATGAGACTCATCAGAAAAGAAGTAATCATCCATAAATAAGTATTTATTTGGCTTAAACTTCTCATACAGGTCAGAGACCGCAAAATTGTTCACACAGAAAAAGTCATGATCTGCACGCGCATCTAAAAGCCTTCCGACATCTTCATCCATCGAGGGGCCATTACCCAATACCACTAGGTTCGGTTTATTTTTAAAAAACTCTACACTTTTGAGCGATACTGCATCTTTCCTAACAAACACATTATTAAAAAGACGCAAATAAGGTAACAACGCAACAGGAAGCATTGCCTTCAAAATTTTCTTCATTTAACTTGCTCAATGTTTAGTAAATGAGAAACAGAGGGTAAAGAATCTATCTGCTTATGACTTAGCCAGCTATCTAGGTCTCTCACTTCTGACCACTGACGTATAAATACGAAATCTAAAGAAAAAACGGATGCTACTTCGAAATCATACTTACTGTCGCCAAGAAATAGCATGGGCTTCGCAAAGCCCTGCTTTAGAATTTCTCGAGATAGTATTGTCTCCTTGTCATCTGGGCTACCAAAGATCCCACCATCAAAGTACTTATCCAAACCACGCAGCATAAACACCTCGCGTAATTCGTGCTGATCGCCTCCAGAAACAATCAGCCACGGAATACCCCTAGTCGTCTCTCTAAGTTCATCCAGCCGCTCAGCAACACCGCAAGTTAGCAAGCCTTTTTTTACCTCTTCCGAGAATAAATTCAACAGTAAAGCCAACTCGGCTTCATCGATCTTTTTCTTTACAATCTCTTGAAGAAAATACTCAAACTTAGCGTATCGAGAAATACCACCATTACTCACATGATATTTAACCAAAGCTTCTGCATGCTCAGGCCCATACCTAACTGCAACATTATAAAAAGCTTGAGTTTTTATCTTATTTGAATTAAGGACGACACCATCACAATCAAACAATAAAGCGCTGTATGAGCTCAACTCGCAGTTTAAGGTATTCATATATGAACAACTCCTGCATCTACCATTCCTTGAGCAATTTTAAAATCTTCCTCCCAATCAATATCCATGCTTTGAATCTTATCAAGTTCATATAGATATGGCTGACGACCAATCCTGTCGGAAAATTTCTTATAAATTTCGGCATTAGCCAGAAACACAGCGCTATTAACTTCAAAAATTGGATCAAGGGTTTGCGTCCTTGGCCATTTTTCAACCCCCCTATCATAGTTCAAAGGTTCTTGATGATTCCAAAGAAAACCATGGATGCTATTCACAGTCATCAGCGAATCGTAACCTTTTTCCAACACCCGCTTATATTTAGCTATTATTTCTTCATAAAGCGCTGCACTTAAAAAAGGAGAAGTAACATGGGTCCATAAAATATCTCCTTCTCCAATAAGCTCTAAAGCATGAGCGACTAGCTCATCCGTACTCGTACTACTTAAAGATAAGCCATCAACCCTGTGATGCAGGCAAATCCGGCTCTCCTTTAGAGAATAAGCATAATCTAAAACCTCATCATCATTTGAACTTAGAACAATTTGATCAATTGATTTTGCCTGCAGCAACTGTTTTAGCTTTACTTCAACAAGCCCATTATTAAAGCCGGAGAATGGCTTAATATTTTTTTTAGGGACTCGCTCACTTCCTTTCCTGCATGGTAAAAAAACATTCATATGCATTACTATTTACTCAAGAGCCCATAAACACTAACTGTAGGCAGCCTATATATTGTCGGCGTTATTGAAAGTAGAGGAATAGAACCAGGGGATTCTTGAAACATTTCAAACAACTGCATAGTTTCAGCATTTCTCGGATCCCCTGCAGGATAACCATCAAATCCAGCTAGAAGCACCTTGCTAGCCTTTCCGGAGGCTGCGACAGCAAGTGCATACATCATCACAAGGGATGTAGGTACCGTACAATGACTAGAGCTAACATTAAATTCCCCCGCCTGCACCTGTAGTCCGAAGTCATATAGCTCTTTTCCAGCTAGCACTTCTTTCACTTCTTGCGACAGCATTGTAACAGGCGTAATCAAAGGCTGAGATAAATTCGCATGTACCTGACAGTCAGCTAGCAATCGAATTGGATGACAAGCAACACGAAGAGTTATCAAACCCTGCTCTATAGAGGATTGCGTATTGAGCGCAACAACAATAGGATTGTGTATTCGGATATAGTTCTCAATTGCAGCTCTATGCTTCTCAACACCCTGACCGGTTCCTAAAAGCAGAACTTCTTTATTACCTAACTGAGTTTCTGGCTCCCATTTCCCATTAGGCTCACCTGAGTACAAGTCGCGAGCCAAATCGAGTGCATGCATACTAAATTTTTTTCCACCCCTAACCTTTAGATGGTCTATAACAGCAAGGACGTCTTCTTCTGTAAACCTAATATCTGCAAGCATATGCTGGATATATGTCGGATGAATACCGAACTTACCTGCAAGATAATAATACGAATTACTTCCCCAACCATACTTCACTTGCATCGGTTTAAAATACTGATTAACCAGCTTCAATAGCGGGGTAATTGATCCAGTTTGTTCTCTATATGACTCAAGTGCTAGCGCTAAGTATTCTGTTTGAACATTCCCAGGCCCTCTACCCATGCCTGTCACAGTACTATCAACCCAAGTAGCGCCTGAGTTAATAGCTGCCATCGAATTAGCTAGTGCCTGACTCATATTATCATGAGTATGAATTCCTATTTCACCAGCCCAACTACCCCTTATTACCCCAACAATATGCTGAACCTGAGCCGGCGCCAAACTACCCATTGAATCAGCAAAATACAATACATCAATAGGGTTTTCACTTGCTTGCCTAGCGAGCGCAGCTATCTCATCATCGTTACGATCAGCAACCTGCATCAGGTTAAAACCAACAAGATAACCTTGCTCTTTTAACCATTTTGCAGCCGGCAATACTTTGTTAAATTCATCTACATGACAAGCAACTCTAACCAAAGTCACTAAACTATCTTTTTTGGGAGCAAAAAGGCTCTGCAGGACTGAGAATACATCATCAACGTCTGACACTAATTCAGATGCGTTGACCATAACCCCTATTTTATTATGCAACTCTATAGGAATATCTAAATCGTCAAGAAAGGAGTCTGTTGTATATGCAAAGCCACCTTTGAACCCCGAGTTCTTCAATGATCTAAGGCCAAGTTCAACATAGTCCACCTTTAGGGCTGCCATTGCTTCAAAATAAAACTCAACAAGAGCAGGTTCAAAATCCCAATCACAATAATACCCACCATCACGGAGGGTGCAGTCAAGCAATTTCGCAAATCCATTAGACATGATGGGTCATCCTCTTAAAGTAGTCATTATTTTTCAATAACTCATTATAAGTTCCATGATCAACAACCCGCCCTTGATCAATGAAAAATATTTGATCACATTTTTCGACAGTTTTTATCCTGTGCGCGATCATAATAATAGTTTTCTCTCCCCCGAACTCATGGATAGCTTCCATTATGATTTTTTCAGTTATCCCATCTAAGGCGCTAGTTGCTTCATCAAGTACAAGAACCTCCGGCTCATGATATAGGGCTCTTGCTATACCTATACGCTGACGCTGCCCACCTGATAGCTGCACACCTCGTTCACCAACCTTTGTGTCAAGGCCATGCTCCAAGCTTTTTATCAGATCACCAAGATTAGACAGCCTTAAAACCTTCTCAACCTGAGCAATATCAATTTTTTCTTCAGCAATACCAAAGGCTACATTTTCAGCAATGGTACCCTCTGATAGAAAAATACTCTGCGGTACAAACCCTATACATCCCTGCCAAGCAGCTCGATTATTAGGAGTTACCTCAGTCCCATCAATTAATAATTTCCCAACCTGTGGTTGGATGAGGGAAAGCAACACATCAATTGCTGTAGACTTACCTGAACCCGACGGGCCTACAATCCCAACGATGCTTCTTGCTTCAATTTTCATGTTAAGCTGATTAAGAGCAAAACCTTCTTTACCCGGAAACTTAAAGCAAATATTCTTTAACTGAATTGATCTAGCCGGGGCTCTCAGACTTTTTGCATCTGACTCATCATTAGTGGGGGACGCCTTACTCACTGATTTTTTTGTCAGCGCCAAGAGATCAAGCTTTATAGCTTCGAAGGCTGCTAAATTACCCTTAATTTGCCCAACTGATGCATATATGTGCTGAAATGCTGGTAGCATTTTAAACGCAGCAAGAGCATAAATAGAAAGAATCGGCAGGACCGTACCTAGATTCCCGTTATGCGTAACAATAAGAAATAAGACAAGCCCGATCATGCCACCAAAAGCAAGCAGCTCTATAAAGTATCTCGGCACCTGCCACAACACATGATTATTCCCTCGAGCATAAGCAAATTCTCGGCCTGACTGCTTAAACTTTCTAACAAAGTAGTCCTTCCTATTTAATAAAAGAACATCTTTAATACCACCAAATGCCTCATGCATTAAACGGAATCGTACTGTCGCCACGTCCGAAAGAGCTTTACCATTTTTGGCAAGACGATTCTTGGCCACTCCAAATAGCAAAGAATAACAAGTACCGAAAATTGCCATTCCACAAAAAGCAACAAATGGGTCATAAATGATAATCGCAATAATAATAAATAGCGCTAATACAACTTTAGCTATCATTAATATTAATGGCAAAATTATGAGATCCGTGACCCTCATAGCTTCATTAGCAATTTTATTTACAAGCTGCGAACTACTACCACTTGAATGAAACAACCAATTTTGATTAAGATAATACTGATAAAGCCTATCCGCATTTTCTGTACCCACATCCGCAGCAAACATCGCTAGCTTCCAAGTAGTAAACATTGATAGCAGCGCAGACAGAGAAAGACATGTGAGAACCGCAACACCTACCCAGAAGACAAAATCATAGGGATCTTCAAAGCCTGAGCTTCTATGAAGTTCTGCAAGAAAGCCATTACCTCCCAAAATTGAAACATCACCAACTAATGCCATAAATGGAGCAATTGAAGCAATCCCTATTACTTCGCCAACAGCCATTAATATAACCAAAATTTGTAGCATACCAAAACGAAGCCGCTGACGAGGCGTCATCAAGTTAAATAACTCTTTAATTAGCTTAATCATTGAATGCTTTAGATTTAAAATTCATTTACTGCGTCAATAACCGATTGCACTTCATTGTCGGATAACACAGGATTTATAGGCAGACTAAGCACCTCATTATGGATACTTTCAGAGATAGGATAACTGCCTACTATTCTCCCCTGATATGCATCTTGGTGATGAGGACAAATTGGGTAGTGAATCAACGACTGAATACCTTTACTCGCCAAATACAATTGTAAAGCATCTCTATTAGGGGAGCGCACAACAAACAAGTGGAAAGCGTGATTAGTCAAACGCTCAGCCTGCAGATCCTTCAGGCTATCTAGCTGACATACCGCCTGATTATCAATTCCATTGATATATACAGCAGCAATCTGACGGCGACGTTGGATATCGACATCTAAGTGCTTCAGCTTAACCCTCAAAAACGCTGCCTGAATTTCATCCAAGCGACTGTTGACGCCTTGATAAAGGTTTTTATATTTCTCATGACTCCCATAATTACCCAGAGCACGAATAGTGTTAGCCAACTCTTCATCACTAGTGGTAACAGCACCAGCATCCCCTAAAGCACCCAAATTTTTACCCGGATAAAAGCTAAAACCTGATGCATGCCCCCAACTACCCGCCTTTTTCCCATCGACCTCTGATCCATGCGCTTGAGCCGAATCCTCTAATACTAGTAAACCATGGTGATCAGCTAACACCATAAGTTCAGACATAGGAGCAAGAAGGCCATAGAGATGAACAGCCAGAATAGCTTTAGTCTTGGATGTTATTGCAGCTGCGGTTTTTGCTGGACAAAGATTGTAAGTCTGCTCGTCAGGCTCAACTAACACCGGTTTCAAACGATTTTCAGTAATGGCGAGTATACTGGCGATATAAGTATTGGCAGGGACAATAACTTCATCGCCTTCCTTTAATTTGCCAAGCTCCTTCCAAGCCCTCAATGTCAATGTTAATGCGTCCAGCCCGTTAGCAACCCCGATACAATATTTTGTGCCACAGTATGCCGCAAACTCAGACTCAAACGACTTCAGTTCAGCACCTTGAATATACCAACCAGAGTCAATTACACCTGCGGCAGCATCTATTAAGTCTTGGCGATATTGAGCATTGATTTCTTTTAGATCAAGAAAGGGAATCATTTGGCTTCATACCTTATGATTTTCGCTGGATGGCCCGCCATAACTGCGTGTGCGGGCACATCCTTAGTAACAACAGCGCCAGCACCTACCATAGCGTATTCACCTATTGTAATACCTGGTAATAAGGTCGCGTTGGCTCCTATGCTAGCGTTGCGTTTAATCGTAATACCCGAGAACTGTTCCGGGTAGTTCTTTGAACGAGGGTAAAGATCGTTGGTGAATGTCACATTAGGACCGATGAATACGTCATCTTCAATGCGAGTAGCATTCCAAAGCTGCACACCTGACTTCAGCGTCACTCTATCACCAATAATGACATCACTTTCGATCAAAGTTTGGGAACAGATATTACACTCTTCGCCGATCTGTGCACCGTCTAGAATCACAACAAACTGCCAAACCGTTGTCCCCTCACCAATGTTTGAAGTGGCCACATCTGCTAACGGATGAATGAAACTCATACCCCCACCACTTTGAGAAAGTCGTCATAATTACGTATATAGTCGGCTTCGTCGTATTTTTGACTAGCTAACACCAGCAGCACACAGTCAGGAGTAAAGTCGTATATTTCTCGCCAAACCAAACCCTCGATCACAAGCCCTTTTGTTGGCGAATCAAGTAACACTTCCTCTTTTTTCTTACCATCATCAAGCAGCATGCGACAACTACCAGTCACAGATACCACTACCTGTTTGAGTGCCCTATGTGCATGAAAGCCACGAGAAACACCAGCCTTAGTGCCAAATATATAATAAACACGTTTTATATCGAATGGGACAGTTTCACTACCCTCAAGCGCAACCAGGGATCCTCGATCATCCCCCAATGAAGGGACATCTATCAGCCTAACCAAATCACTCATCAATCCTCCCCTACCAGTCGCAGCAAGTATTGACCATAGCCATTTTTGCTCAGCGCCCGCCCCTGATCCTTCAGTTGTTCTTTACTCAGCCAGCCGTTATTGAAAGCAATCTCTTCGAGACAAGCCACTTTTAAACCCTGACGATGTTCAATCGTCTGCACAAAGCTGCTCGCTTCCAACAGACTTTCATGCGTCCCGGTATCGAGCCACGCAAAGCCACGCCCAAGCATTTCCACATGCAACTTACCGCGCTCAAGGTAAGCCTGATTGACCGATGTAATCTCCAACTCACCTCTTTCAGAAGGCTTCACCTGTTTAGCAATCTTTACTACATCATTGTCATAGAAATACAATCCAGTGACAGCAAAATTTGATTTTGGTTTAACCGGTTTTTCCTCGATTGAGATCGCTTTCATCTGCTGATCAAACTCAACAACCCCAAACCGCTCCGGATCTTTCACCTGATAACCAAAAACAGTCGCACCACTGGCACGGCTCACCGATTCCAGCAGCTTTGGCGTAAAGCCCTGACCATAGAAAATATTGTCTCCCAGCACCAAACAAACACTATCAGCCCCGATAAACTCCTCACCAAGAATAAATGCTTGAGCCAACCCGTCAGGACTAGCCTGAACCTGATAGCTAATATTCATACCAAAATCATAACCATCACCAAGCAAACGTTTAAAGCTTGAATTATCTTCAGGCGTAGTAATTATCAGCACATCCCTGATACCCGCCAGCATAAGCACCGACAGCGGATAATAGATCATCGGCTTATCGTAAATTGGAAGCAGTTGCTTAGACACACCCCGAGTAATCGGATACAAACGAGACCCCGAACCTCCTGCAAGAATAATACCTTTCATGAATTCTCCAAACTACAGATCAGTTCCCAAACGCTCACGTTGATAGCTACCATCAAGGACTCGACGGCACCATTCGGGGTTACTCAAATACCATTGAACCGTCTTTTTAAGACCTGATTCAAAAGTTTCTTCCGGAAACCACCCCAAATCTCTTTCCATTTTACTGGCATCAATAGCATATCGGCGATCGTGCCCTGGCCTATCTTGAACATAATTAATCAACTTTTTATAATCATCACCTGTATGACTCGATTCGCTGCAAAGCTCTCCCAACAAATCACAAATCAAATAAATCACTTCAAGGTTAGATTTTTCATTATGTCCACCAATATTATATGTCTCCCCAATTTTCCCTTTACTCAACACCAAATATAATGCTCTAGCATGATCCTCTACATACAACCAATCACGGATCTGTTGGCCATCCCCATAAACAGGTAAAGACTCACCCTCAATCGCGTTCAGTATCATTAGCGGAATCAACTTCTCTGGAAATTGATAAGGACCATAATTATTGGAACAATTGGTAATTACTATAGGCAAGCCGTATGTACGATACCATGTTCGAACTAGATGATCAGAGCCAGCCTTACTCGCGGAATACGGTGAGCTTGGGGCATAAGGTGTTGTTTCTTTAAACAATTCATCTCCATTCTTAAGATCGCCATAAACCTCATCTGTAGAAACATGATGAAATCTGAAAGACTTCTTAGTCTCATCAGGCAATGCACTCCAGTACTTGCGCACAGTCTCTAATAAAGTATATGTACCAACCACATTGGTCTGTATGAATGCAGCTGGCCCGTCTATAGAACGATCCACATGACTTTCTGCTGCTAAATGCATAACAGCATCAGGCCTATGCTCATCAAACACACGAGAAAGCTCCACCTCATCACAGATATCCACCTTCTCAAAAAAATAATCAGCGCTTTTTTCTATCTCAACCAAAGAATCAAGATTACCAGCATAGGTCAATTTATCTACATTAACGACTGATGCAAAAGAATTACTTATCAGGTAACGAATTACAGCTGATCCTATAAATCCAGCACCACCTGTTATTAAAATTTTCATAAAGATTAACTACCAAGACATTGCCCAAGGCTAAAACCACTCTCGAACGGTGGAAACCTGCAATCAATCATACCGGATAGAGTGACCGTTAACTAGATTCAACTCAAACACTCCTAAACAAAGCCATCTTCACTAAACCTCCCAACACCACCTTATAAACTTGAAAATACAACTCTTTTAAAAAACAGTATAATTCCTATTGCAACAGAATTTTTGCTGTCCCCTCTACTTCTTATACGCTCAAATACAGAGATAAAATTGAAAATAGATTTAGCAAGCATTGATTGGTCTGAAAACACGCCAAAATCAACGGTATTCGATGACATCTACTACAACACCATAGATGGTATCGAAGAAGCTGATTATGTATTTGTACAGGGCAACAATATTAGCAACCGCCTTACTAACAGCAATATCCAAACCATTGCTGAAACAGGCTTCGGGACAGGCTTAAATTTTCTAAATACAGCTCAAGCCTTCCAGCAGTTGAATACAGGCAAAAACAGACTTCACTTTATCTCCGTTGAAAAATTCCCATTAGATAAAAGCGCCCTACAAAAAATTTATAACGAATGGCCACAATTCAAAGAGATCACGGACCAACTATTATCCCAATACCCGCCACAAGTAGCAGGCTTTCATCGCATCAGTCTTTTAGATGGCAAGATACAGCTTACGCTAATGTTGGGCGATGCAACGGACTGTCTTTCTAAACTCGTTGCCACTGTTGACGCTTGGTACCTAGATGGATTCAGCCCTAGCAAAAACCCTGATATGTGGACTCCTGAATTATTCAAAGAAGTTGCAGCACTCAGCACCCCAAAACAAACAACACTGGCAACATTTACATCCGCTAGTAAAATACGAAAATCCTTACAAGCTGTCGGTTTTGATATTCAAAAACGTTCGGGGTTCGGAATGAAACGAGAAATAGTTTCCGGTTTATTTAACGAGCACTGCTCTCAGCCAAAAAGCGACAAACCGTGGTTCAACATCCCGGAAACAGACACTCCTAAGGCAGTGACTATTATTGGAGGAGGCTTGGCCGGCTGCTCAACTGCATATGCTCTAGCCCTACGCGGTGTCAAAGTAACCATCATTGAGAAAGCGCAGCGATTAGCATCCGGAGGATCT
>Ga0193959_1000340_pt1 | contig 18836 bp, 20 predicted proteins | sample FB_2_MG_FD_140333 | JGI IMG/M metagenome (GOLD analysis project Ga0193959, IMG submission 140333) | Microbial mat bacterial communities from the Broadkill River, Lewes, Delaware, United States - FB_2_MG | ecosystem: Environmental > Aquatic > Freshwater > River > Microbial mats | place: USA... | reverse complement strand
TAATTCATCAGATTCGCTTGCTGTTCTGAACTCAACCTCCATTGATGGCGACGCATAAGGCTGATTAGTCCTCGATTCTTTCTTCCCTCTATATCATGCTCCTTCCACACTTTCAAAAAGTGATGATTAATGAGTCGTACTACATGAAAAGGTTAATAATACCCATCCCAGCCATAATGGGCCAGAACTCTTAATCGATAATTTTCGAAATTCCTAAACCCATAAGCCCTTCTCGACATCATTTCCATTTTGTTATGAAACCCCTCTGTAATACCATTACTTTTACTAAACCGCCACATGGTAATAACCGGTTCCATCCAAGACGTCAGTGTATTGGTTAGTGTCCATAGCGGGCTGTTATTAAGCTGCTCTAGCCACTCAAGGTAATTGGACAGCTGTTGACGTGTGCGACGAGCCGTTAGTGTTTTAAGCAAGATAAATTTCATCAGTTTTTGCTTGGTTTCATACACCGCTTTATAGGATACTCGTTTAAATAATTCATGAGATTGGCTTGCTGTTCAGCCCTCGATTTTTCCTGCCCTCTGCATCGTGTGCTTTCCAGACCTTTAAAAAGTGATGGTTAATCAGCCTTACGACATGAAATCGATCTGCCACAATAGTGGCATTCGGGAAATAGCGTTGCGCGATACAACGGTAGCAGGACTAATCTGGTGTGTACGCGATAATTTCCGTTGACTGACAACCACCATCATGGGCTTCAAAGACATCTAGGCGATAGGCTTCAGAGGCGCGATAACGAGGACGTATACCCACAAAGCGATGACGAAAATACCGATGGCAGTGAGAGCAATAATACTTAGGCATCCGAAGGTGTAGTGTTATCACTTGGTCACCTTGGCGAGTATGTTTGACAGTTCGCTCATAGGTAGCTTTGATCGTTAGCTGTTCATGATCACAATAGTAGCAATGGGGACGTTGGAGGGGCTTAGCCCAAACCTGAATCCCTTGTTTACGTTTCACTCGTAGACTTTCAGGCCCGGTAGGCCTATGATTCTCTCTGCGTGGGGGATCGGTGTTACCTCTATTATATTGATCGTCACAAATCAAGTTTAATAAACGCAGGCGTCCCCCGTTTGTGAGGGAGAGCCAAAAAAGGTCTCAATCAAGAATAGCTATCCTCAGAGGCTGGGGTCAGTAACCGATTTTTACAGGATATTGAGGCGGGCGAGAATATGGCTTCGATGGTGACAATATTCAAATTGTCAAAGGCGTTGAATATCACACCCGATAAAATTGTGTTGTCTGCTTAGAAAGCGTGGCTCAAACAGAGTAAATAAATATGGAAAACACAAGTATTACTCTTACACATTTAATTAGCGATAACAAGCTGATTGCTTCTGTATTGTTAATCGTTTCTCTTCTGGTGATTCGCTGGCTATTGATGCGTTTAATTCGACGAAATTCAGTGGTAGATGACGAGTCACCACGTCGATGGGCGAATACTGTTACCAATATCACCACGTTTTTTATTGTGGTCGGCCTTATCATCATTTGGTTATCTGAAATACGTTTAGTGGCATTGTCTATTGCTGCTTTTGCTGTGGCGATTGTGATTGCTACCCGAGAGTTTATACAGTGCTTAATCGGTTCCTTATATTTAACCAGCACCCGAACATTTTCTGTGGGAGACTGGATCAAAGTGGGTACGCACTATGGTGAGGTCGTCCAAAGTGACTGGTTAAGTACCACTTTGCTTGAGATTGACATTGAAGCAGACAGTTATGAATATACCGGCAAAACACTGGTTATTCCTAACAGCCAGTTTGCGGGTAATACAATTCATAATCTTAATTTTATGCGGCGCTATGTTGCCCATACCTTTTCTATTGTCAGGGACGCAGACAATGTGAATGTTGTGGAGGCAAAAGATTTAATTCTAGAGAAAGCGAAAGAGTACTGTAGTGCATTTTCTGATGTGGCTGAGCGATACAATAGCTTAATTGAAAAACGATTAGGAATAGGTTTAAGTTATAATGAGCCTAGTGTTAGGGTGACCACCACTAATTTGGGTAAAAATCAGTTTTCCATTTCAATTTTTTGCCCAACCAAGGAAGCTGTTAGCATTGAGCAAAAGTTAATGGCAGACTTTATGGACTATTGGTATGCAGCGCTTAAGCAAGCCAAAAAAAGTAAAGAAAAAGACACTGATACTATAAATGAAACATCCTTAGAGAGTAATTAGTATGACTGATAATGCAAAAATTATTATTGGCAGTGAGGAATGGTGTGCTTTTCCTACATTAGGGGTACCGGCTATTAAAGCCAGAGTGGATTCAGGTGCTAAAACGTCTTCTATTCATGCGTTTAATATTCAACCGTTTAAACGCAATAATCAGTCTTGGGTTAGCTTTGAAATACATCCTCTACAACAAGATCGGGATACAGTTGTTCGTTGTGAAGCTATTGTCGTCGACAAACGAACTATAAAAAGCTCTTCCGGTGAATCTGAACGGCGTTTTGTGATACGTGTACCCATGGTCATGGGTGAGCAAGAATGGGAAGTAGAACTAACATTGACTAATCGAGATTCGATGGGTTACCGTATGCTACTGGGCCGTGAAGCGATGCTGCATCGTCTACTGGTTGATCCGGCGGCTAGTTTTAATCTGGGTGATAAATCTCAGCAAGAAATAGAAGAGCATTATGGAAAAGCCATTGAGAAAGCATCGGGCTTACGGTTAGGTCTTTTAGCGAGTAACCCTGAACTTTATAGCAATCAGCGCATTATGCAGGCCGCGCAATTTCGAGGGCACGAGATTCGCTTTCTGGATATTAAACAGTGTTATATGAAGCTGGATGCAGAGACCCCTGAGATTCACTATCGAGGCGGCAGCTTACTGAATGACCTCGATGCAATTATTCCCCGTGTGCGACCTAATATGACTTTTTACGGTTGCGCACTTATTCGTCATTTTGAGAGTTTAGGTGTATTTTCTTTAAATGGTGCCGCTGCGATTACTCAGTCCCGTGATAAGCTGTTTTCTTTACAGCTCTTACAACGAAGTGGTTTGGATATTCCCACATCGGGTTTTGCCAATTCCCCTGTGGATACCAGTGATTTGATTGAGATGGTAGGTGGCGCTCCTCTGATTGTTAAATTACTGGAAGGCACACAGGGGCGTGGTGTTGTGTTGGCAGAGACACGTAAAGCGGCGGAGTCGGTTATTAATGCCTTTAAAACATTAAAAGCCAATTTATTGGTACAGGAATTCATCAAAGAAGCACGGGGTAAAGACTTACGTTGCTTCGTTATTGATGGCAAAGTTGTTGCGGCTATTGAGCGTACGGCTGCACCCGGCGAATTTAGAGCGAATATCCACCAAGGTGGAACCGCAGCGTTGGTTAAGATTACGAAAGAAGAGCGTGCCGTTGCAATAAAAGCAGCTAAAGTACTGGGCTTAAGTGTAGCCGGTGTTGATATTATTCGTTCAGAAAAAGGGCCTTTGTTGCTCGAAGTTAACTCATCCCCCGGATTAGAGGGGATTGAGTCAGCAACAGAAAAGGATATTGCAGGGATGTTAATATCGGCTATTGAGAAAAAGCTTAACTGGCAAGCCTCAGAGTAATAAGTAGTATATTCTGATTCCCAATAGGATAGTTTTCAGAGGTTTTTATGAAAAAGCAAAAAATAACCAAAGAGCTAGTTGGGAAACTTAGAGACAAAATGCTAAGAGAGGGAGAAGAGCCTTCGGTTGATACTATTTATTTGATACTGTCTCATTTAGGGTCAAAAGAGCAGGTCTCTCGATACTATAAAGAGCTGGATAGTGATAGCAGAAAAACGGGCAACAACCAATATTCTCTTGATGATAGCTATGAATAACTATCAGAAAGTTATCTAAGCAATATATATTAAATAGTAATAGGGTTTCTGTTTATGCTATCTGATAAATTTAGACAATTATTCAATAAAATAGTCGATATTGTCTTTGCTATTATCCTATTATTTATTATGTTGGGTATTGCAGTAGGTGCATTACAACTATTTAATACCTTATGGGAATTACTAAGATTTGAAGGCATAACCGGTAAATATATCGACCTTATTGCAGATGTGTTAACGCTGTATATTCTTGTTGAATTATCTCGTTCATTGGTTGAATACTTTAACTCTCACAAGCTAAGATTAACATTTATTGTTGATGCGGCTATTGTTTTTGTTATTCGAGAAATATTGATTGGCTTGTTTAAGCATAACTTAAAGCCTGAAATGATCTATGCGCTTACAGCGCTGATTCTCGTCTTGGGCATACTCCGTATAGCATCGATAATTGTTTATCAAAGAGAGCAAGCACTATCGGATTAAGGGTATATGATGGCGATTAAAAAATACTTTGAAAATTTAGCTAAGGCATTATTGAATCAACCTTATAATAAGTTGAATGATACAGAACAAAGAGTTATCGAGAGTATTGCTGAGCAAACGACTGTATCTGAGAATGTAAATGCAACATTCTCAGAGCATTTAACTTTTGGTGAAAGGGTTGCTGATAGAATCGCAAGCTTTGGTGGATCGTGGACATTTATCGGTATCTTCTTTGCATTTATTATATCTTGGATTTTAATCAATACGATTTGGTTAGTATCAGAAAGTATTTTTGATCCTTACCCCTTTATTTTACTTAACCTTGGCCTTTCGACACTAGCGGCTTTTCAAGCGCCTATTATCATGATGTCACAAAATCGACAAGCAGCTAAAGAGCGAGTCAAGCAGGATGCAGCCTATGAAATTAATCTTAAAATAGAGCTTGAGATCATGCGTCTACATGATGAATTGTCTAAATTAAAAGCTGAGCTTAATCAAAAGCGGTAATGAATTTATTTATCAACCACTAAGCTAATGGTTATTGTGTGCCCCTGTCATCTAGAGGTTGAAATAATACTAGCGGGCACTTCAAGTGGATAAAGTCATTTCCGATTCAATATCTGAAGCTTCTAACATGGCAATGATGGGCGCTAGTTGAACCACCTTTTCTGATTTTTGAGAAAATACAAGATGCACATCTTGAGACGCGTTATCTGTATCACTAATAGGATAAAGTGTCCCTTGGTCTATATGGGAAGATACCAGTGCTGTTGGTAAGAAAGCCGCGCCTCCATGTGACAATATAAATTCCAAAGCGATAGGGGCTTGCCCTGTATGTAGAATAGGGGCAACAGGTTCGCTAAATAATCTTGCCTGTTCAAGGTTAAAGGCTGTGCCCCAGTCGACAAATACATGACCAATACTGGGGATATCTTCAACTAATAGATTGGGATGATTTGCCACCATCATTAACTCCAAACTACCAATACGCCGTGTTTCCAAGTCGACATTTGTTGGCGGGTCAAGTATCGCCACAATATCCACTCTCCCTGCCAGCAACGCACGGGTAAGTTCTTGTGACGTATTAATTTCAGTACGGATATAAAGAGAGGGAAATTCATTAGATAATTTTGGTAAAACTGATTGCAAAAACGTATCCCATAAATTGGATGTACCCCCCAGTGTTAATTGTATGGATTGATTGGAAGGCACACCGACTTCCTGCAATGCTACTTGCCACGCCACTAACATATTCTCTGCATGAGCGAGTAAACGCTCTCCCGAGGGAGTTAGCAGAATGTTATTACGCTCTCGGGTAAACAATGGCGTACCCACTGTCTCTTCAAGTTGCCTGACTCGGGCGCTAACGGCTGATTGAGTAAGACAAAGGTTTTCAGCCGCATGACCAAAATGTCGGGTTTTAGCTACTTCCAAAAATGTGCGCAAAAGTTCAGTGTTCATTGATAACCATCGATAAAAATATTTAATCGAAACCAGAAAAAATGGTTGTTTTACACTATTGCCAGTAATAAAGATACTGGTTATTTAACATCTATTCGTTCATTTGGTTCATTGATTAATATGGATAATATTGTCTCATTTTACTCAAGTCGCACGTTCTATGGCGATAGTTATTTTCCCTATGGCCTTGATCGCAGTGGTGAATTTACTTATCAACAGGTGACACTGTTAAAAAACCACGGTTGGGCCTATCAGGGCTTGATAGAGGGTAGCCGTGAACCCGTTACTACAGAAGAAGAGCAGTTTATTGCCGTGTGCCAGGGTAGGCGGGAGCCTGAAAGTGCTCATGAGAAAGTATGGGCTTTATATCGCGAAAAAATATCTGCCCCTCCATTTAATGCCAGTACATTGAGTGTCAAAACAGAAGACTTGGCCCAGCCTGATGCGGATGATATTGATAATGATTTTGAATAGTCATCGGCAAAGAGAAATCTCATGAAAGTTTGTTTTTTGATCTATCCTTGGGATCGTATACAACCCGAAACCGATAGTACCTTACGGTTGATTCACGAAGCCGCACGGCGTGGCCATACTGTTGCCGTGACAACAGTCAATAGCCTGACCATTCGAGAAAGCGTTGCCCATGCATTTTGTAATGTCTTAAAAAAGAGCGACAAACTGAGTAGTAGTCCCCCTACTTTTTTTCGGCAGGCAGAGTTTAAACGTAGCAAGCTTCCACTAGCGGGATTTGATGTGATTATTATGCGAGCTAATCCACCACTGGATACGGTTGCTCTGAATTTTTTGGATTCGGTTCGTAATGATGTCTTTATCATGAACGACTTGGATGGCCTTCGTATTGCCAATAACAAATTGTATCCCGCTTCTTTTAGTGGTGAAGCCGCGCGTTATATCCCTGTGACCCATGTTTCTAAAAGCCATGATTATCTGGTACAGGTACTTGAAGAATCCACCACAGAAAAAATGATTATGAAGCCCTTAAACGGCTACGGTGGACAGGGTGTTATCGTTGTTGAAAAGCGTGCGCAACAAAACTTTCGCTCCTTATTGGACTTTTATATAGGCTCTGGCAATGGCAACTATGTCATTTTGCAGGAATATGTAGACGGCGCTGAAAAGGGAGATGTGCGCATACTGATGCTTAATGGTGAACCCATAGGGGCCATGCGTCGTGTGCCCGCAGACAATGATGTGCGATCAAACATTCAAGCCGGTGGCCAAGAGGTTAAGCATGCATTGACCAAACAGGAAAAAGATCTATGCCGCGCTTTGGGTCCGCAACTGGTCAGGGATGGTTTGTATTTTGTTGGTTTGGATGTCATTGGCGGTAAATTGATCGAGGTCAATGTGCTCAGCCCGGGTGGGATTACCCGCATTAATCGTCTCAATCGTACTAAGCTGCAAACTCAAGTGCTTGATTTTATAGAGGGCGTTGTATCTGCTAGAGAGCTGGTCGCTGAGCGTAAAAATAGTTTTCGTAAGGTTATCGAAGATGCAGAAACGCTCTGAAGCTGACATTATTGCTGCGATTGAATCTGGCGAACTATTTGAGTGCCAGACAGACGATGGTGCTTTTATTATCAAAGTAGAAGCCTATGTGCCAACGATTTGTACTGCCATTCATGCGGGCCACCAATTCCGTACAGCGTTACACAAGTATTGCCGCCTCACCGAAGAGGAACGCCTTTACGAAGAAGACCCCTATACTAATCAATTAATTGCTGCGATGCCGATAACCGTGGTTGCCATGGATTCCCGCTATGAATATGATCTTAATCGCCCCTTGGCAACCTGTATCTATAAAACGGCTTGGGGGAAAAGAGTCTGGCAAAAAGCACTTCCTGCCAAAGAGCGGCAATTAAGTGTAAGTAAACACCAGCAGTTCTACCGCATTTTAGATACCTTACTCGTTCGCATTGAAAAGCAGTTTAAATCCGCATTGGTATTCGATGTTCATTCTTATAATTATCTCAGAATTGAAGGTGATACCCCTACCTTTAATTTGGGCACTGAACAGCTTGACCAAGATCGCTGGTCAGCAATGTTGGAATATGCCCAGAAATGTTTGCAGCGAGTTGAGTTACCGAATTTACCCGTAACGGCTGCAAACAATCAGGTATTTTACGGGCGTGGTTATTTAGCTGCACATATTAATAGCCGTTATGAAAATACGCTGGCATTACCCTTGGAAATTAAAAAGGTCTATATTGACGAGTTAAGTGGCAATCCATACCCGATAATCCTGAATAGCTTAAGCCAGCAGTTTAAGGATTGTTTAGTCAATATATCCGCATTTTTTGCGCGCCGTTATACCTCCAAAAAACGCAGCAAAAGCAGTGATATGTTGGCTGATAAAATGGACTCAGCGATTCTAAAAGTGGATAGTCGGCTCTACCATATCGCCAAAGGCCTCGATACGCTCCAATATATTAATCCGATTAATTTACAGTCAGAAAAGAAACGCTTTTTAAAAGCCGCTGGAAACTATGATCCGCAGTTTAGATACAAGCCGTTGCAAATTGACCCCTATTTATTTCGAGAACAATTATATCGTCTACCAGTAGATACCATTCGAGACCCCGGTATTCAGGCCCTATACCGGGATGTGATTGATAATCTCAGCAGTAAAATCGATATGCTGGTGAGTATCGGCCGACGAGAGTTTGTTTATACTTCGCTTAAATACTACGGTGAACCCAGTTACGCCGATCAAAAAAATGCTAACTACTTACTCCATTGCGCTGAATATGAAACAGATGATGCGGACTATCTCGATCAGCAAACACTGGAAAACCGCTTTATCGAGGCCGCCAATCAATGGAATATGCCTTGTAAGGTAGAGGTCAGCAATCGCTTGGTGGCATCGGCGATGGTTTCCAACAGTCGTAAAGCCGTCTTATTAGCCAAAGGTATCTCATTACTTGAAAAAGAAGCGGAAGCACTGATTAATCATGAGTTGGGTGTGCATATGGCCACATCCCTAAATGCAGCCGCTCAACGTCTTAAGGTATTCACGCTCGGCTTACCCGGTAATACCTTGGCGCAGGAAGGGTTGGCGATTTTGAATGAATACCAATCCGGTAATATGACACTCAAACGCTTAAAAAATTTGGCGTTGCGAGTGATGGCAGTGAAAGAAATGTTAAAAGTGGGTAGCTTTCGCCATACTTTTAGTTATCTCCAAGAAGAACATGGTATGACTGTGGATGACGCATTTAAACTATCAGTACGTGTTCATCGTGGCGGGGGGTTTACCAAAGACTACCTCTACCTTAATGGTGTTTCACAGGCCCTCAGTTTGTATGAACAGGGGGATATTACGAATCTTTATGTGGGTAAAACCGGCTTTGCCTATTTACCCATTATCAATGAAATGATTGATCGGCAGTTGGTTAAAGCACCTATTCATTCCCCGGTTTGGTTAACAGCACCAAAGGCATCAAGTCCTGTGTTGGACTATCTAATGCACTGTATTCGTTATGATCACACGCTCGGTAAAACGCCATTGACGAATCGTTCATGGCAGAGTGTTGCGTGAATAGATGTCAACATTAAAGACCTTAGTTTTGGTTGATAACAACCAGTTTGTTCAGCCAACCTTTTTACGCCGATGGTGAAGATGCACTGAGTATGTGGTTGTCACTTAACGAAATGAGGTAAGGTATGATGCCTGACAAAGCAATTTCTAGATTAGTTCACATTATTAATCATGCAGCGCTGGCATCTAATTTTCATCATCAGGCACAAATGATTGTTGAGGGTATCAGTCAAGCATTAGTCGTCGATGTTTGTAGTCTTTATCAATTAAATCAACAGCAGGATTTACAACTCCTTGCCAGTCAAGGACTGAAAAATAGTCATCCCGTATCCATACCCAAAGGCAAAGGTTTGGTTGGGCAGGTAGTCGATACGGTCCAAGTCATTAATATTATCAACCCAGAACAGCAGCCGGATTATTTTTATATTCCTGACACCGATGAAGCTCGTTTTAAGAGTTTTTGTGGTATCCCTCTTGTTCAACAAGCTTGTGTTGTCGGTGTGCTGGTTGTTCAGAGAAAACAGCCAGTAGTCATCAGTGTTGAAGATGAAGCGATCTTATTAACTCTGGCTGCCCACTTGGCGTTATTACTGAATAATTTGCCTGTGTCTTCAGGGGATATTCATCACCGGCTTATTAAAGGGGTGAGTGGTGCCAAGGGTCTAGCCATTGGACATGCCTTCTTATGTCAAAGTGAAACCTTGGAGGCAGTGAATGTGCAGCATAGCCAGGATGTTAATGAGGAACTACAGGCGTGGAAAATATTACAAAAGAATACTCTTAATGAATTACATCAAGAGAGAGAACAGGTTGAAAAAAGCATTGGCGAAAGCCTTGCGTCAGTATTAGATGCTTATAAGCAATTACTACTTGATCCTTTATTTATCTCTCAAGTTGACAATCATATTGCTGCAGGCAGCACTTTACCTTGGGCGCTTAAACAAGCTGTCAATTACTTTGCGGATGTATTCCTTGCGATGGATGATCCCTACCTTCAGGCAAGGCATGAAGATATTTTTCATTTAGGTGATAAGCTTTATCAAGTCTGGAACCGTACACAAGGGCAACATATAAAACCGGCTGAACATAAACCCGTGGACATAGAGCGGCCTTTTGTTTTGTGTGGGGATACCATTAGTGTGTCTGATATTGCCAGCTTGCCAGCGGAAAAACTAAAAGGCATTGTATGCAGTGGTGGTGCAGCGCTCTCTCATGTCGCTGTATTTGCCAATGCATTGGGTATTCCGGCAGTGATGGGGGTTGGTGAGTTAGTTATTCAGAATAATGACAAACTGATTGTTGATGGCGATCGCGGAGAGGTTTACCTTAACCCTGCGGATTCATTGATTAAAGAATATCGTGACTTGATTAAGGGACGGCAGCTTTTCAAACGAGAGACTGAACAAACGTGTCATCTTCCTGCTGTCACACAGGATGGCCATCGAGTCATCGTAATGGCTAACTCGGGTTTGCAAGCCGATATTTTGCCTGGCTTGAATAATGGTGCAGAGGGTATTGGGCTTTATCGAACTGAGCTACCCTTTATGGTGCGCACCAATTTGCCAACAGAAGATGAACAGGTATCTATTTATCGGCAGGTTATCGAGGCCTACGGTGATAAGCCGGTTTGTTTTCGCTTGCTGGATATTGGTGGTGATAAACCTTTGCCTTACCTGCCATCCCTTCGTGAAGAAAACCCTGCATTGGGTTTGCGTGGAATCCGATTTCTCTTGGGCAATGAATTAATTTTAAAAACACAAATCCGCGCCATCTTACGGGCATCCTTGGATACCAATCACACGCAATTATTGTTACCGATGATAACAGCCACTCAAGAGTTGGATCGATTAATCTATTTGCTTGATAGCGAAGTGCAAGGGCTGAACCAGCTAGGCATTAATGCTCACAGACCTCCCTTGGGTGTCATGGTCGAGGTGCCCGGCATTATATCTATGTTACCCCTGTGGAAGAGCCGGATTGATTTTATTTCTATCGGCAGTAACGACTTATCCCAATACTTGTTGGCTATTGACCGAAATAATCCACAGGTTGCGCTTTACTATGACCCTCTACATCCCGGTGTATTACATGAGCTTTCTCGTATTGTAAAAACAGCGGCTCAGTGTGGCTTGCCATTGAGTGTGTGCGGGGAGATGGCATCAGATTCAGTGGCAGCTCTGTTTTTATTAGGCATGGGTATACGCCGAATCAGTATCAGTGCGGCACATATCCCCACCATTAAGTGGTTAATCCAACAGGTAAATACCAAGGATACAGAACAGTTAATAACAAAAGCATTTGCAATGGATAATGCCAAAGATATACGCAAGCTGGGCGAACAAATGTTGACCACTTTTTCAAAAGAAACGAATCTTTGATTGGGTCGAGTAGTCAGTGACTACGATTAAATGTCATTCAGTAAGTATCATCAAGATAGCGTTAACAGAAAGAATGCTGGTTAAGTCACACTTTTCTGAAAAATCATGATGCCAAGAGTTAAATATTAGCCTGTTTACCAGAAAAAAAATTAATCAAGAGGATCAAAATATATTGATTTTCTAATTCTAAAAACAATTTCATGATAGCCCCGTTTTTTACCAATATACTTATTTAATAATGAGGCAATTATGAAGAAAATCCTATTATTTACTATGGCATTGTCGGCATCCATGAATGCGCTCGCACAAGGCGCTAACGACCCATCCGTTGAACGAACACTGACAGAAGTACCTCAAGATACTGTCCAAGCCGCTATCGAGCAATGTAAAAGTTGGGCAAAAGAAGATGGTGTTCCTGAAGCAGATTTGGATGGTTATCTTTTAAACTGTGTTAATCAGGAGCTGGAAGCACAAGACTACTTACCCGTAGAAGCACTTGATTGATAAAGAAAGGGAGAATATAGGCGGCCAAATCAAATGTCGTATTGGGCCGCTTATTGTTAAGTACGTTATTGATGGCAGATTTAATCCGACCCGTAAAATGTAGTGATGGCTTTTCAGATGATAGCCTGTTTGAACGTATTGCCAAAGATGTTGATGCTCGGGGCTTCAGTATTCAATCCGGTGCATTACCGGAGAAATTAACAAGTAGTTTGTGGCATCACCAAAGCCACATGGAAAAGAGTGATTTCAAAACTGCCGGTATTGGTCGAGTGCAGGATTATCTTCGCGATGACAATATTCGAGGTGATGAAATTTGCTGGATTACGGGTGAATCATTAGCTGGGCGCCAGTGGTTAAAGTGGGCTGCACAATTACAACAGTATCTCAATCGACGTTTATACCTTGGGTTGTTTTCTTTTGAGAGTCACTTTTCTCACTATGCCCCGGGCACATTTTACCGCAAGCATAGGGATGCCTTTCGTGGTGAGGCCAACCGTCTATTATCAATCGTGGTTTACCTTAATCGAGAATGGTCAGTGGGTGATGGTGGTGAACTGATTCTCTATCGATGTGAAGATGACACACAAGGTATCAGTGTACAGCCTTCTTGGGGAACTATCGTTGTTTTTCTCAGCAAGGAGTTTCCTCACGAGGTCTTGCCTAGCAAGCGGGATCGTTATTCGGTAAGTGGTTGGTATCACCTGAAAAATTAGGTGCCTGTCAGGAAGTATATTTGTTGTCCCTGTTTAAATAGTTTTAAAAAATCTGTTGAAAAGTGTTTTTTAAATCCTATATATGCAGAGTTAGAGCATCATTGCTCTAATTTAAATTTTTAGGTAATCAATCATTGTATGAGGAAAAAATATGAACCTTAGACCCCTCTATGATCGAGTGGTTGTGCGCCGTTTGGAGGCAGAAACCACTACAAAAACGGGTATTATTATCCCCGATTCTGCGACAGAAAAACCTAATCAAGGGGAAATTGTCGCAGTGGGTAATGGAGCCTTGACCGATAAAGGAGAGCTTCGTGCTTTGGCTGTTACTGTCGGTGATCACATCTTATTTGGTAAGTATTCAGGCACCGAAATCACTATCGACAATGAAACACTATTGGTTATGAATGAGTCCGATATCTTGGCAATCATTGTTGATGACTGTGATAAGCAGGAGAGTGCAGCATGAGTGCGAAAGAGATTAAATTTTCCAATGATGCACGTGAAAAAATGATGGAGGGCGTTAATACTTTGGCAGATGCTGTCAAAGTTACCCTTGGCCCTAAAGGGCGGAATGTCATACTAGATAAAAGTTTCGGTGCCCCACGAGTAACCAAGGATGGTGTGTCTGTAGCCAAAGAAATTGAATTGAAAGATAAATTTCAAAATATGGGCGCACAAATGCTTAAACAGGTGGCTTCAAAAACAGCGGATGTGGCAGGTGATGGAACCACCACCGCAACGGTATTGGCTCAGGCTATATTGCGTGAAGGTAATAAAGCTATTACTGCCGGCATGAACCCAATGGATCTTAAACGTGGGATAGACGCTGCTGTTACCTCAGCCGTAGAGGAGTTGAAAGTTTTGGCTAAGCCTTGTAAAGACAGCACAGCGATTGGACAAGTGGCAACCGTATCTGCTAACTGGAATAGCGATATCGGAGACATTCTTGCTAAAGCGATGGATAAGGTTGGACGCGATGGTGTTATCACTGTTGAGGAAGGTAAATCTCTCGACAATGAACTGGATTTTGTGGAAGGTATGCAGTTTGATCGTGGTTATTTATCGCCGTATTTTGTTAACAACCAAGAGAAAATGCAGGTGGAACTGGATACGCCTTATATCCTGTTGTTCGATAAAAAAATTAGCAACATCCGCGATTTGCTTGGTTTACTGGAAAGTGTTGCTAAAGAAGGGCGTCCACTATTCATTATCGCTGAAGATGTTGATGGAGAGGCACTGGCAACGTTAGTTGTTAATAGCTTACGCGGTATTTTGAAAGTAGCAACCGTTAAAGCCCCTGGATTTGGTGATCGCCGTAAAGCAATGTTACAGGATATTGCTGTATTAACTGGAGGTACTGTGATTTCAGAGGACGTTGGTCTAAGTCTGGAAAGTGTTGAAATCAATCAGTTAGGGTCTGCCAAAAAAGTACTCATCACAAAAGACAATACCATCATTGTTGAAGGTACTGGCAGCAAACTCGATATTGATGCGCGTATCAAGCAACTGAGAACAGAGATTGAACACTCGACTTCTGACTACGACAAGGAAAAGTTGCAGGAGCGCGTAGCCAAACTGGCTGGCGGCGTGGCTGTTATTAAAGTTGGAGCGGCCACAGAAGTTGAAATGAAAGAAAAAAAGGACTTGGTTGACGACGCCCTACATGCTACCCGTGCAGCAGTGGAAGAAGGTGTTGTACCCGGTGGCGGTGTTAGTTTAATACGGGTTGCTGATGCTCTGAAAGAGAAGGGTTTAAACATTACCAATAGCGACCAGCAGGTAGGTGTCAAGATCGCTCTACGTGCAATGGAAGAACCGTTCCGACAAATTGTCGCCAATGCAGGTATTGAAGGCAGTGTGGTGTTAGATCATATTCGTTCAAAAAATGGCTCCTACGGTTACGATGCACAGACAGGAGAGTATGGTGATTTGCTCGAAATGGGTATCCTCGATCCAGCGAAAGTTACTCGTTCAGCGTTGCAACATGCAGGCTCAATCGCGGGGTTGATGCTCACAACCGAAGCGATGATAACCGACAAACCCTCTGATGGAAAAGGTAGCGGAGGGCCAACTAACCACGAGGGCTGGTAGCCCTATCAGGGGTTGTCATTTGGGGGGCTATCTATAGGCTATTTTCTTTCCGACACTTTTCCGACATCAGTACGACTTTGTAGTACTTCTTCCGACAAAATGAGCAACGAACGTACCCAATAGGGCTAATAAAATCAATAACTTACAAAAGATGGTGTGGCTTTTAACCAATTGGTCACTGGTTCGAATCCAGTACGACCCACCAATTTAAAGGCTTAGCGCGTTAATAACCGCTAGGCCTTTTTTATTTCCGACACGCTTCCGACACCCCTTTTTCGCGTTGGTTTTTTCCGACAGTGGCAGCATTTTGCACCCTGCTTTTGGCCGTGCTTTTGACTAATCCCAAGGTGGGTGTCTGGGCAATACCACGGTTAACAATACGCTCTATCGACTCCAATAACTCCCCTAATTCTGCCGCTGAGTAATGCGTTGTAATATCCCCATTGGAATGCCCCAGTAATGCTTTACGGGTCTCCAGTGGAACGCGAGCGGCTCTTAGGCGTCGTCCAAAAGTATGTCGCAGATTATGAACACCTTTGCGGATCATTTTGTCATCAGCGGGTAAACCCGCTCTGCGCCATGCACCTTTCCATCCATTGCTATGCAGATACCTCATGGGTTTGCCTTCATTGCTAAAAACAAACTCATTATGGTTGCCACGTTGCCGATTAATCACGGTATTGGCAATGGAATTCAGCACCACAATCCGTTCCGTTTGGGTTTTAGTAAAAGTCTCAGGTAAAACAAACACAGAAACATTTAACTCTAAAACTTCAATCTCCCAATCCCATCGCAGATTACAGATTTCCTGTTCTCTGCATCCGGTATTGAGTGCAAACAGCACCGGGTCACGCAAATGTGATGCAAGCCCGGCAATTAAGCGGTCTTGCTCTTTCCACGAAAGAGGATAGGCTTTGGCCTGTTGCCCCACCATTGACCGTTTCGTCAATTTGGGTGGTGCATACCGCAACCACGGCTTTCCCTCTCTCGTTCGCCACACACGTGATGCTCTCGTGAGGATGGCACCCACCACCACAAGCGTATTATTGATGGTCTTGGCCGACAAGCCGCGTTTTAGCGCATGATCCACATAGGGCTTTAACGTCCCGTCGTGAATCTGTTCCAATGGCAAATTCCCGATGAAGGGCAATACCTGATCCATATGATATGCGTAAGACGTTGCCGATGGCTTATGGGCATTATCCTCAAGATACTGCATGGCGGCTTTCTCGAATAAAAAGATATTCTCTTCTATTCGATCAGCCTCTTGCTCAATGATCGCCAAGCGGCGAATTAAGACTTTTTCTGCCTCAGTGCGGCTAGCTTGTCCCGTGCTTTCACGGAGCCAGCCGTTGGGGGCATGTTGACATCGTTTTTCGATATGCCAGATATCACCTTTAAGGCGAAGCCCTGGTATTTCTCGTTTAATCGTATATTGCTTTGATTGAGACATACGTCGTTTTCCTCTAAATCAAGTCGAGAACGGCGTCCGTTGCACTTTATATGATCCTCGACCCGCGCATCAATTTCAATTCTGTCAAACGCAATTCCTTGGGAACCAATAGGCACTTCTGTTAGATACGGTCTTACGATTTCACTAAACCGATGACGACCCATCCCGACATAAATCGGGGCATCACGCATTCGAATTAATCGAGGGGGGTATTGCAACGCCATGGATACCAGTTCCCTTTATAAGGAATAACGCTTATGGCATTCATGTTAATTCTGTAACGGTAAAGGGCTTCTCGCAGCTTACTCGCAGTGAAAATAATTTATCGCCTGTTCATCGGTAATGAAGGAAATGAAGATCACAAAGCACCTGTATATAGTTCATTGATTTCGTTGGGTTGAATACATAGATAATCTAGTGTCTGCGCCTCACTTGAATGGTCGTATGCTGTGGTGAGGAGAGCGGTATGGTGGCCGAAGGTATAACGTTGGTGATATCCCTATGCTTTGCGCAAGGTGACAATGAAAATATTACTGCAAAGCATATGGAGAGTGATATTTATAAGCAGGCAATGAAAGCCTATATAGAATATTTTTGAGATACTAATCACAAATATAAAAATAGCGTTTTAAATAATGCTTGTTTGGCGTGAAATATAGCACTCATTTGTGCTGAACTTGGTTAGCATTTACCTTTTTCTACAATAAGACTCTAAGATTATGAACGCGACACATAGGGATGCGAACAGCGCTATACGACATATCGAAAAGCAGTGATTGATGAGGTGAATAAAGACTTTATCAGTCGAAAAGAAAGCCTCTATAAAGTCACACTCATTGATAATGAAGCCCTGATCAAATCGGTGCGATGGGAGCAATCTCCCAAGCGCCGTGTTGATTGGGATTGGATCAATGGTTACAGTACGTTTAAGTTTCGATACCCCAAACGATTTGAAATGGCGCTATGGTATAAAAATAAACTTGCCAGCCTAAGCCTCGGACGCCCTACCTATAACGGGCACAGCTTGCGCCTTGATTATATTGAGGGGAATCCTGAAAAATCTGAAAATGTTAAAGTCTTTGAACCAACACTCACAGCTATGATTACCTACGCGAAAGCCATTGGTGCAAATGAACTGCGTATCATGCACCCCATTAATTTGACTGTCCGACAGCATTATGAGGGTTTTGGCTTGCAGTACATAGCAAATGGTGACTATTTGTTCATTAAGATATAAGATAGGTTTATGAGCGATAAAATAAAAAACTTAAACGAACAGCGCCGAAAGGCAAAGCCTCAATCAACGCAAGAAGTGATTAAGGATGCCATTAAATATGCCAGACAGCATATTCGTAATGTTGGTGCCGAAGACCTGAAAGAGCCAGAAGGGTTTGCCTCAGGTGGTGATATGAACGAATTTGCGAAAGACCCAGACGCTTATGATCAGAAAGAGCGTGAAAAGGAAGAAAAAGATGATCGAGACTGAGGATAAAAAAGCACAATTGTTGACGGATCAAGACAAACAAGTTCAAGCGATGCCCAATGAAATAGACCCTAAAACCGTTCGTGTGGGTGTGTTTTTAGCAATGCAAAAAGCAAAATCAATATTGTCTCGTAAGAAACGATAACACTTACATATCAAGCACAAATTGTTTTATAAGCGGTTTAAGCGCAATGATCACAAAGCGCCTGCATAGAGATCATTGATTTCTTCTGATTGAATGCACAGATAATCTAGTGTCTGCGCCTCACTTGAATGCCCATAGGCCACGGTGAGCAGGGCGGTGTGATGCCCGAATGTGTGGCGTTGGTGATACCCCCATGTGTATTAGTTCCGACTAGATCTGACATGATCTTCCCCTTATATCGTAGACACTTTGGTTCGGGTTACACTTAACGTTAACCCGTAGGAATCACTGATGAATAACCAAACAAAATACACTGAAGAATTTAAACAAGAAGCTGTTAAATTAGTGAGTGAAGAAGGCTATATCATTACCAAGGCAGCTCAACGATTAGGTGTGGGAAGTACCACCTTAGGGAAGTGGGTACAACGTAGTAAGGCGGAAGGTCATGGACTGACTGCCAGTGATCAGGAAGAACTCAAACGTCTTCGTCGAGAGAATCGAGAGCTACGCATGGAACGTGATATTTTAAAAAAGGCCGCCGCGTTCTTTGCCAAGGAGTCCGGGTAAAGTACGCGTTTATCCGTTCACAGCGAGAGGGCTATCCCATCAGCGTGCTCTGCCGTGTATTGAAGGTTCATCGTAGTGGTTTTTACCATTGGCTTAAATCACCTCAATCGCAAAGATCAAAAGACAATAAACGATTGGTTGGGCTCATTAAG
>Ga0193959_1000339_pt1 | contig 18887 bp, 14 predicted proteins | sample FB_2_MG_FD_140333 | JGI IMG/M metagenome (GOLD analysis project Ga0193959, IMG submission 140333) | Microbial mat bacterial communities from the Broadkill River, Lewes, Delaware, United States - FB_2_MG | ecosystem: Environmental > Aquatic > Freshwater > River > Microbial mats | place: USA... | reverse complement strand
GATGAATGTTACGTTGATTCACCCGATTGCGATGGAAGACGGTTTACGTTTTGCGATTCGTGAAGGTGGACGTACGGTGGGTGCCGGTGTTGTGGCTAAGATTATCGAATAATATCGATAGTCTTCCATGTACAAAGCCGAGGCGATTTTTCGTCTCGGCTTATGTTTTATTGAGTTTTTAGTTGTTATAGGCCAGTAGTTCAATTGGTAGAGCGTCGGTCTCCAAAACCGAAAGTTGGGGGTTCGAGTCCCTCCTGGCCTGCCACTTTTCTTAACAGATAAGTTTTGAGGTTTATCGCGCATGAATGCGAAAGCGGACACGCAACAAGCATTTCACATGGATTGGCTTAAGTGGCTATTTGTTATAGCGCTGGTGGCTGTTGGTGTTATCGGCAATTCCTTTTATGGTGATCAGCCTATTATTTATCGTGTGCTGGTACTATTAGTGCTTGGCTTGATCGCGCTATTTGCTGTGCTTAAAACGGCAAAGGGTGCCGCACTATGGGTTGTTCTTAAAGAAGCCCAGGTAGAAGTTCGCAAGGTTGTCTGGCCTTCCCGTCAAGAAACAAATCAAACAACATTAATCGTTGTTGGTTTGGTTATCGTCATGGCTTTCATTTTGTGGGGGCTTGATACCTTGCTAGGTTGGCTGGCTTCAATCATCATTGGGTAACTTGGGCATGTCAAAACGTTGGTATGTAGTACACGCATATTCGGGCTATGAGAAAAAAGTAGCTATTGCTCTAAAAGAGCGAATTGAACTTCATAGTATGCAAGATCAGTTCGGTGAGGTGTTGGTACCTACCGAAGAAGTGGTTGAGATGCGTGGCGGTCAAAAACGCAAGTCAGAGCGCAAGTTTTTTCCTGGTTATGTACTTGTGCAGATGGAATTAAGCGATGACTCATGGCACTTGGTAAAAGAAACTCCTCGAGTGATGGGGTTTATTGGTGGCAAGGCCGATCAGCCTGCGCCTATTACTGATAAAGAAGCTGAATTAATTCTACAGCGTATTGATGACTCTGTTGAAAAGCCAAAGCCGAAAACTATTTTTGAGCCCGGTGAGATGGTGCGTGTCATCGATGGTCCGTTCAACGACTTTAACGGGGTTGTTGAAGAAGTCAACTATGAGAAAAGCCGCCTTCAAGTGGCAGTGCTTATTTTTGGTCGATCTACACCTGTAGAGCTTGAGTTTAGCCAGGTAGAGAAAACCTAGAATTTACTATTGTTTGGGCAGCCTTGCTGTCTGGCGATTTTTTGGTGGTCTATTTTGCATATGTGCAAAAATGATCGAACGGGGAGCCTAAGACAAATAACATTAATCTCTGTTATTTCGAGGCGTTAATACCCATTTAAGAGGAGTAGTCTATTATGGCTAAGAAAGTTGAAGCTTATATTAAGCTGCAAGTTCCTGCGGGACAAGCAAACCCAAGCCCACCTGTTGGTCCAGCACTAGGTCAACACGGCGTTAATATTATGGAGTTCTGTAAAGCATTTAATGCGCAGACCCAAAGCATAGAACCTGGCGCACCTGTTCCTGTTGTTATCAGTGTATACAGTGATCGCAGCTTTACCTTTGATATGAAAACACCGCCTGCTGCGTTTCTATTGCGCAAAGCAGCCGGTATCAAAAAGGGCAGTGGCCGCCCTAACACTGAAAAAGTGGGTAAAGTCACTCGTGAGCAATTAGAAGAAATTGCTAAGATTAAAATGGCTGACCTGACCGCTTCAGATATGGACGCCGCTGTGCGTACTATTGCTGGTAGCGCTGTTAGTGCTGGCCTTGAAGTAGAAGGGGTGTAGACACATGGCAAAACTAAGTAAGCGCCAAAAACTTGCTCGTGAGAAAGTCGACCCTGATAAGCAATACGCATTTGATGATGCTGTTGCTATTTTGAAAGAGCTGGCAACGACTAAGTTTGAACAAACTGTCGATGCTGCAATCAATCTTGGTATTGATCCGCGTAAATCAGATCAGTCTGTACGTGGCGCAACATCGTTACCTCACGGTACGGGTAAGTCTGTTCGCGTTGCTGTTTTTACCCAAGGTGCAAATGCTGAAGCCGCTAAGGCCGCTGGTGCAGACCTTGTTGGTATGGACGAGCTTGCCGCAGAAGTTAAAAAAGGCAACATGGATTTTGATGTTGTTATTGCAGATCCCGCCGCGATGCGTGTTGTCGGTCAACTAGGTCAAATCTTAGGCCCTCGCGGCCTGATGCCAAACCCTAAAACCGGCACAGTGACCCCCGATGTTGCAACTGCTGTTCAAAATGCTAAAGCAGGTCAGGTACGTTATCGTGCAGACAAAGGTGGCATTATCCATGGTGGTATTGGACGCGTAAGTTTTGATGCTAAAGCCATCAAAGAAAACCTTGAAGCGTTACTTGCGGACCTGAAAAAAGCAAAACCAGCCTCGGCCAAAGGTATTTACTTAAAGAAAATATCATTAAGTAGCACCATGGGTCCTGGCATCACAATCGATATTGCCAGTTTGGAAGCGTAAGCTTTCTTGGCTACAGAACTTTGGGGTCTGCTATTGATTAGCAGGCCGTCAAAGACCGTAGGAGTTATATGAGACAAGGTTTTTTGCTTTGTCTTTGAACTTAATAAATATTATCAATACCCAGTGTTGATAATGGCATCCTTCGCAGACGGTGGAACCCAATTCAGTATTACTTATTAAAGAGTATGCGCTGGATTTGATCACCGAAATCTTACTATTAGATTAGATGATAGTTTATCAATTAATAGTAAGGCAATACTAATGATTGAGGCGATGTTTATTCATCAAATTAATTAAATCCAGGAGATAACTCGTGGCATTAGCACTAACAGACAAGAAACAAATAGTCGCTGAAGTTAACGAGACTGCTAGCAATGCATTGTCATTGGTGGTTGCCGACGCCCGAGGCGTTAATGTGACCGATATGACAGCTTTGCGCAAGTTAGCTCGTGAAAACAATGTTGATCTACGTGTGGTACGCAATACTCTTGCTAAACGTGCGTTTGCTGATACTGAGTTTGACTGTGTTAACGAAGCGTTGGTTGGACCATCCATCTTTGGTTTTTCTATGGAAGACCCAGGTGCGGCAGCTCGCATCTTCAAAGACTTTGCTAAAGCAAATGATGCCTTTGAAGTAAAAGCGTTGTCCGTAGGTGGCAAACTATTGGATGCAGGTCAAATTGATGCTCTTGCGAAACTACCAACACGCGACCAAGCGTTGGGTATGTTGGCAAGCGTTATGATCGCACCAGTAACCAAACTAGTTCGTACTTTCAACGAAGTGCCAACCAAGGTTACACGTGTTGTAGCGGCAGTCCGCGACCAAAAACAAGACGCTGCTTAAACTTTATTTTAAATAAAGTAAGTGGTTTTAATCTAAATTTTATTGATTTTATATCAGGGGATTTGAGTCATGGCTCTATCTAAAGACGATATTTTAAATGCGATTGCTGAAATGTCAGTAATGGAAGTTGTTGAACTAGTTGAAGCAATGGAAGAAAAATTCGGTGTTTCTGCTGCTGCTGCTGTTGCTGTTGCTGCACCTGCTGCTGGCGGTGACACTGCTGCTGCTGAAGAGCAAACAGAATTTGATGTTATCTTAACATCTGCTGGCGATAAGAAAGTTAACGCTATTAAAGCTGTTCGTGCAATCACTGGCCTTGGCTTGAAAGAAGCAAAAGAGCTTGTTGAAAGTGCACCAGCTGCTATTAAAGAAGGCGTATCTAAAGATGACGCTGAAGAAGCTAAGAAACAACTAGAAGAAGCTGGCGCATCTGCAGAGTTGAAGTAATTCTACAGTGCGACCAACCCTGCGGTATGTTTAGCAGGGTTAAGGCTGGCGGGTTTTTGCCCTCCGGCCTTTTGCCGTTTGCAATCAATGGCAATTGAAAAATGAATTGCAAAACAAGAATTAAGACGCTTATTGGGCGGGTCTAATTAGGTCCAGTAAGTGCACCGAACACAGTTATTGTTGCAAACCGGCCCCTTTCTGATGGTTAGCGGCTCAATATAACAAAAACTATGGCATAACGACGGTGACGATACGATGACAAGCCAGTAATTTTACTTGCGCTGTTATCAACGCTAACCGTGAACAAGCTGAGGAATATAGATGGCTTACTCATACACTGAGAAAAAACGTATCCGCAAAGACTTCGGCAAGCTGCCACATGTCATGGATGTCCCATTCCTCCTGGCAATACAGCTGGATTCTTATCGAAAGTTTACCCAAGCCGATAAAAAGCCGGATGAGCGCCTCGATAGCGGTCTTCACGCTGCTTTTAAATCAGTCTTCCCTGTTGTCAGTTATTCAGGCAGTGCTGCACTTGAGTACGTCAGTTATACGTTGGGCAAGCCCGCGTTTGATGTGAACGAGTGTGTACTTCGTGGTGTCACTTATGCTGTGCCACTACGCGTTAAAGTTCGCCTTATCATTTATGATAAAGAATCTGCCAATAAATCAATTAAAGATATTAAAGAGCAAGAAGTCTATATGGGTGAAATCCCCCTAATGACTGACAATGGTACGTTTGTTATCAATGGTACAGAACGTGTTATTGTTTCTCAGCTTCACCGCTCGCCTGGTGTATTCTTTGATCACGATAAAGGCAAGACGCACTCCTCTGGTAAGTTGCTCTACTCTGCACGTGTGATTCCTTACCGTGGTTCATGGTTAGACTTTGAGTTTGACCCTAAAGATTTAGTGTATGTTCGTATTGACCGTCGTCGTAAACTGCCTGCAACTATATTATTGCGTGCATTAGGCTATAGCTCTGAAGAAATGCTGGAAATGTTTTTTGATACCAGTAAATTTGAGGTTGCTGATAATCAGCAGCTTTTACTTGAGCTTGTGCCATCACGTCTGCGTGGTGATGTAGCGACTTTTGATATTAAAGATAATGCCGGTAATGTTATTGTCGAAGAAGGGCGTCGTATTACAGCCCGCCATATTCGCGCACTTGAGAAAGCAAATGTAACCCAGCTGCAAGTGCCTGAAACCTATCTATTAGGTCGTGCGCTAGCGCGTGATCTGGTTGACACTAATACCGGCGAAGTATTGTTTGAATGTAACACCGAAATTACTGCCGAGGTGTTGGAAAAGATTTTAGCAACCGGTATTCAGTCTATTGAAACACTCTATACCAACGAGCTGGACTGTGGCCCGTTTGTCTCCGAGACGCTTCGTATTGACCCCGCGCGTACCGAGTTAGAAGCTTTGGTTGAAATCTATCGTATGATGCGCCCCGGTGAGCCGCCTACGAAAGAATCTGCTGAAGGTTTATTCCAGAACTTGTTCTTCAGTCAAGAGCGTTATGACCTGTCTGTTGTGGGCCGTATGAAGTTCAATCGACGTCTTGGCCGTGAAGATGATACCGGTGAAGGTGTATTGTCAAAAGAAGATATTGTCGATGTGCTAAAAACATTAATCGACATTCGCAACGGTAATGGTGTTGTCGATGATATCGATCACCTAGGTAACCGTCGTGTACGTTCTGTGGGTGAGATGGCTGAAAACCAGTTCCGCGTTGGCCTTGTTCGTGTTGAGCGTGCCGTTAAAGAGCGGTTATCGGTTGCTGAGTCTGAAGGCTTAATGCCCCAGGATCTGGTTAATGCCAAACCTGTGTCGGCGGCTGTTAAAGAATTTTTTGGTTCCTCACAACTGTCTCAGTTTATGGACCAAAATAATCCATTGTCAGAAATTACACATAAGCGACGCGTTTCAGCGTTAGGCCCTGGTGGTTTAACCCGTGAGCGTGCAGGTTTTGAGGTGCGTGATGTGCATCCAACACACTATGGTCGCGTGTGCCCAATTGAAACCCCTGAAGGTCCCAATATTGGTTTGATTAATTCGCTGGCAACTTATGCCCGTACTAATCATTATGGCTTTTTGGAAAGCCCTTACCGTCGAGTGATTGATGGCAAGGTCAGTGACGAGATCGATTACTTGTCAGCTATTAACGAGTCAGGGTATGTTATTGCTCAGGCATCAGCAGAACTTAATGCTGAGGGCCAGTTGGTTGAAGAGCTGGTTTCTGTTCGTTATCAAAACGAATTTACCTCTAAAGCGCCTAGTGATGTTGAGTATATGGATGTGTCACCTCGACAGGTAGTGTCGGTAGCGGCATCGCTAATTCCATTCTTGGAGCACGATGATGCTAACCGTGCTTTGATGGGCTCAAACATGCAGCGTCAGGCTGTGCCAACATTAAAGGCACAAAAGCCATTAGTGGGTACGGGCATGGAGCGCAATGTGGCGCGTGACTCTGGTGTGTGTGTTGTAGCAAAACGTGGTGGTGCTATTGAGCGGGTTGATGCAGGCCGTATCGTTGTACGTGCAAACCACGATGAAACCGAGGCGGGCGATGCAGGTGTAGATATTTACAATCTCACTAAATATACCCGTTCAAACCAGAATACCTGTATTAACCAGCGCTCTATTGTCGATGTGGGTGATCAAGTAAGTCGTGGCGATATTCTTGCAGATGGTCCATCAGTTGATTTGGGTGAGTTGGCACTGGGGCAAAACATGCGTGTTGCCTTTATGCCGTGGAATGGCTACAACTTCGAAGATTCCATTTTGGTTTCCGAGCGTGTTGTACAAGAAGATCGTTTCACTACCATCCATATTCAAGAACTTACTTGTATCGCTCGTGATACTAAACTTGGCAGTGAAGAAATTACCGCAGATATTCCTAATGTCGGTGAAAGTGCTCTGGCTAAGCTTGATGAGTCAGGTATTGTCTACATTGGTGCTGAAGTAGGGCCTGGCGATATTTTAGTGGGTAAAGTAACCCCTAAAGGTGAAACCCAGCTAACGCCTGAAGAAAAACTGCTACGTGCCATCTTTGGTGAAAAAGCCTCTGATGTGAAAGATACATCACTGCGTGTACCTTCAAGTACAAAAGGCACTGTAATCGATGTGCAGGTATTTACCCGTGACGGTCTTGAGAAAGATCAACGTTCACGCGATATCGAAGAATCACAGCTCGATCAGGTGCGCAAGGATCTCAACGAAGAATATCGTATTGTTGAGGCGGCTACTTTTGAGCGTCTGCGTGTTGCATTGGTTGGCCAGAATGCTTCCAGTGGCAAAGGCGTTAGAAAAGGTGAGCCTGTTACTGACGAAATGCTCGATGAACTTGAGAGTGATCAGTGGTTTAAATTACGTATGGCCGACGATGTGCTCAATGAGCAAATCGATCGTGCTGAGGAACAGTTGCAAGAGCGTCGTAAGATTCTTGATGAACGCTTTGAAGACAAAAAGCGCAAACTGCAAACAGGTGATGATCTAGCACCTGGTGTATTGAAAATTGTAAAAGTGTATCTGGCGATTAAACGTCGTATTCAGCCTGGTGATAAAATGGCAGGACGGCATGGTAACAAAGGTGTTATCTCGGTGATTATGCCGATTGAAGATATGCCTTATGATGAACATGGCCAGCCTATCGATATCGTGTTAAACCCACTGGGTGTTCCTTCGCGAATGAACGTGGGGCAGGTATTGGAAATGCACTTAGGGCTTGCAGCAAAAGGGCTCGGCGAAAAAATCGAGAAAATGCTGCTGCAGCAACAATCCATGGTTGAGCTGCGCGGTTTCCTTGAAGCTGTCTATAATGAAACAGGTTCTGCTCTCGCGAAAGAAGAGCTCGATGGTTTCTCTGATAAAGAGATTCTGCATTTGGCGCATAATCTACGCGGTGGTGTGCCTATGGCAACCCGTGTATTTGATGGTGCTAAAGAGTCGGAAATTAAAGCCTTGTTGCGCTTAGCTGACCTGCCTGACAGCGGTCAAATGACACTCTATGACGGCCGTACAGGTGATACATTCCAACGCCCAGTTACCGTTGGCTATATGTATATGTTGAAGCTGAACCATTTGGTCGATGACAAAATGCATGCTCGTTCAACCGGTTCTTACAGTTTGGTTACACAGCAGCCGCTGGGTGGTAAAGCCCAGTTTGGTGGCCAGCGTTTCGGAGAGATGGAAGTATGGGCGCTGGAAGCTTATGGCGCTGCTTATACTCTACAGGAAATGCTAACGGTGAAATCCGATGATGTGAGTGGCCGTACTAAGATGTATAAAAACATTGTTGATGGCGATCATCGTATGGAGCCGGGTATGCCGGAATCATTTAACGTATTGGTTAAAGAGATTCGCTCTCTTGGTATCAATATGGAGTTAGAAGAAGATTCCTAAGTACCACTGATTGAATGAGCAGGCGGGCTTCGGTCCGCCTTGAAAGAATTATTTTCGACCCCTGATTAGGAGGAAGACCCTTGAAAGACTTACTCAACTTGTTGAAGTCCCAAGGACAAAACGAAGAGTTTGACGCTATTCGCATTGGTTTAGCATCGCCTGAAATGATTCGTTCATGGTCTTTTGGCGAAGTGAAAAAGCCAGAAACCATTAACTATCGTACTTTCAAGCCTGAACGTGAAGGTCTATTCTGTGCCAAGATCTTTGGTCCAGTGAAAGATTATGAATGCTTGTGTGGCAAATACAAGCGTATGAAACACCGCGGCATTATCTGTGAAAAATGCGGTGTTGAAGTGACTCTTGCAAAAGTGCGTCGTGAGCGCATGGGCCATATTGAACTTGCAAGCCCGGTTGCGCATATCTGGTTTTTAAAGTCACTGCCCAGTCGTATTGGTTTGTTACTGGATATGACGCTGCGTAATATTGAGCGAGTACTCTATTTTGAGTCTTATGTTGTAACCGACCCGGGCATGACAACGCTAGAGAAAAGTCAGCTGCTTACCGATGAGCAGTACTTTGAAGCTATGGAAGAATTTGGCGATGAATTCGAAGCCAAAATGGGTGCCGAAGCGATTCAAGAGTTGATGAAAGATATTGATCTTGAAAATGAGATTCAATTTCTACGCGAAGAAATTCCTAATACCAACTCTGAAACTAAGATCAAAAAGCTGTCTAAGCGCTTAAAGTTATTAGAGGCATTTTTCCACTCGGGCAATAAGCCTGAATGGATGATTCTGGAAGCATTGCCAGTACTGCCACCTGATTTACGCCCACTGGTACCTCTCGATGGTGGTCGTTTTGCTACATCAGATTTGAATGATCTTTATCGTCGTGTTATCAACCGTAATAACCGTTTGAAGCGCCTGCTTGATTTAAATGCGCCCGATATTATTGTGCGCAATGAAAAGCGTATGTTGCAGGAATCAGTCGATGCATTACTCGATAATGGTCGTCGTGGTCGCGCTATTACGGGTTCTAACAAGCGCCCATTAAAATCCCTTGCCGATATGATCAAAGGTAAGCAAGGTCGCTTCCGTCAGAACTTGCTAGGTAAACGTGTTGATTACTCGGGGCGTTCGGTGATTGTAACCGGGCCAACACTGCGTTTGCACCAGTGTGGTCTACCGAAAAAAATGGCGTTAGAATTATTTAAACCCTTTATCTTCAGCAAGCTGGAATTGCGTGGTCTTGCCACCACCATTAAAGCGGCGAAGAAAATGGTTGAGCGCGAAGAACCTGTTGTATGGGACATTCTCGATGAAGTGATTCGAGAGCACCCGGTATTATTAAACCGTGCGCCCACACTTCACCGTCTAGGTATTCAGGCGTTTGAGCCTGTGCTTATCGAAGGTAAAGCGATTCAATTGCACCCGCTGGTTTGTGCCGCCTATAACGCTGACTTTGACGGCGACCAAATGGCTGTCCATGTACCCCTAACCATTGAAGCACAACTTGAAGCGCGTGCACTGATGATGTCGACGAATAACATTCTGTCGCCAGCATCAGGTGAGCCGATTATTGTACCGTCGCAAGATGTGGTACTAGGGCTTTATTGGATGACTCGCGAGCGAGTTAACGCCAAAGGTGAAGATATGGTATTTGCGGATACTGCTGAAGTATCACGCGCCTATTATGCACAACAGGTTGACCTTCAAGCACGTATTAAAGTCCGTATTGATCAAGTTGTAATCGATGAAGACGGCAAGAGCATACCGAGTACACTTCTAGTGAAGACAACCGTTGGCCGTATTCTTTTATGGGATATTGTTCCAACGGGTATAGCGTTTGAAATGGTGAACCGGGCAATGGTGAAAAAAGCCATTTCTCAGGTGATTAACCACAGCTACCGTGTTGTTGGTTTGAAGCCTACGGTTATCTTTGCCGATCAGCTAATGTATATGGGATATGATTTCTCAACCAAGTCAGGTTCATCGATTGGTGTGAATGACTTTGAAATTCCTGCGGCAAAAGTAGATATTATTACGCGCGCTGAAAACGAAGTAAAAGAAATCGAAAGCCAGTTTGCCTCGGGTTTGGTGACCCAAGGTGAGAAATACAATAAGGTTATTGATATTTGGTCACGTGCGAATGACCTTGTGGCTAAGTCAATGATGGAAGGTATTTCTACTGAGGCGGTTATCAACCGTGACGGCGAAGAAGAGCGGCAAGATTCTTTTAACTCCGTCTTTATGTATGCCGACTCTGGTGCGCGTGGTTCTCCCGCACAGATTCGTCAGTTAGCCGGTATGCGTGGTCTGATGGCACGTCCAGATGGCTCTATTATTGAGACCCCTATTATCGCTAACTTCCGTGAAGGCTTAACGGTACTACAGTACTTTATTTCAACTCACGGTGCGCGTAAAGGTTTGGCTGATACCGCGTTGAAAACGGCAAACTCAGGTTATTTGACTCGACGATTGGTGGATGTTGCGCAAGATTTAGTTATCACTGAGGTTGATTGTGGTACTGATGAAGGTATCACCATGACACCGGTGATTGAAGGCGGTGATGTTATTGAATCGCTGGGTGATCGTATGTTGGGCCGTATTATGGCCAGAGATGTGATTGATCCACAAACCGGTGATGTGCTGCTTGCTGCCGGCACGGTTGTTGATGAGAAGCTGGTTCTCGATATCGAAGAAATGGGAATCGATGAAGTGACAGTGCGCTCACCGATTGCCTGTGAAACCCGCTATGGTATCTGTTCTACCTGTTATGGTCGTGACCTTGCTCGTGGTCATGTGGCAAATGTTGGCGAGGCCGTCGGTGTTATTGCTGCTCAATCTATTGGTGAGCCAGGTACACAGTTAACCATGCGTACCTTCCACATTGGTGGTGCGGCAAGTCGTGCGTCTGCTGTCGATAGTGTTCAAGTCAAGCAAGACGGTAAAGTGCGTCTGCACAACATGAAGGTAGTTGAAAATGCGAATAACGCACTGGTTGCGGTTTCGCGTTCAGGCGAATTGGCCGTAGCCGATGGTGCAGGGCGCGAGCGCGAGCGCTATAAAATTCCTTACGGTGCGGTTATTTCTGTGCATGATGGCGCTGAGGTTAAAGGCGGTGCTGTTGTCGCTAAGTGGGATCCACATACTCACCCCATCGTTACCGAAGTAGCGGGTAAGGTTGCATTTTCCGGTATGGAAGATGGCTTGTCGATTCGTCGACAAACCGATGACTTAACCGGCTTAAGCTCTATTGAGATCATTGATCCGGCTGAGCGTCCTGCTGCGGGTAAAGATCTGAAGCCAGCGATTACTTTGGTGGATGAAAACGGCAACGGTTTAACGCTGGCTAACACCAACGTGCCTGCGCATTATATGCTGCCACCTAAAGCGATCTTGAGTCTTAATGATGGTGATGAAATTGGTGTGGGTGATGTTATTGCCCGTATTCCTCAAGAGGGATCGAAAACCCGTGACATCACCGGTGGTCTGCCTCGCGTTGCGGATTTATTCGAAGCACGTAAACCAAAAGAGTCCTCTATTCTCGCTGAAATTTCAGGAACAGTTAGCTTCGGTAAAGAAACCAAAGGCAAAGTGCGTTTAGTGATTACACCCACTGACGGTGCAGTACTTGAAGATGGCTCAACCCATTATGAAGTATTGATTCCAAAGCATCGCCAGTTAACCGTGTTTGAAGGTGAACAGGTTGCTAAGGGTGAAGTTGTTTCTGATGGTCCAAGTAACCCACATGACATTTTGCGACTACAAGGTGTTGAAGCATTGGCACATTACATTACCAATGAGATTCAAGATGTTTATCGCCTTCAGGGTGTAAAAATTAACGATAAGCATATTGAAACTATTGTGCGCCAAATGCTGCGCAAAGTGGATATTACCGAAATGGGTGATTCTACCTTTGTTAAAGGTGAGCAAGTTGAGTATAACGATGTGCTGGAGCAAAATGAAAAGCTTCGTGCGGAAGGTAAGCAACCTGCACGTTTTGATCGCCAGTTATTGGGTATTACAAAAGCATCTCTGGCTACAGAGTCCTTTATCTCTGCGGCGTCTTTCCAGGAGACAACACGTGTACTGACCGAAGCTGCGGTAACGGGTAAGAAAGATAGCTTACGTGGTCTTAAAGAGAACGTTGTTGTGGGTCGCTTGATTCCAGCCGGTACAGGTCTTGCCTACCATGCTGAGCGTCGTCGTCGTCGCAATGTAGAAACGCCTCACAGTGAAGGTGTTAGTGCTGAAGAGGTCGAAGCAGCGTTAACAGAAGCACTTAAATCGAGTGCGACCTAAGTCATCGTTGTAGTATTTTTACTGTGTTAGCAGTAGATTGATAAAAAGCCTCCTTCGGGAGGCTTTTTTGTTTGTGTTTTATGAAAAATAAGATATCTTTTACTATAACCTAGTCTACTCTCGGCGAATCGGATCATATAATGATAACAACTATCTATCGCAATGGTTTGCGGTCGTTTTTGCCCTTCCTTTTTTTGTGTTCCAGTATTAGCGCTGTTATTGCCCAGTCAGAAAACGTCAGTGTGGCATCTGGTGACTCACTACAACCTGCGGCATTGATTGATGTAGCGGTACGCTACCCCCATGCCTTGGTTGTTGAATTAGATGCAGGGCGGTTACATGTTTATCGGCGTGAGCCAGAGGGCGTATTTACACGCTTAAAAACAATGCCTATTTCTATTGGCAAAGAAGGCTACGGCAAAGAAATCGAAGGCGACAATAAAACACCTATTGGTGTTTATCGCATTGTGAGTCACTTAAATGATCAGCAGCTAGATGACTTTTATGGCCATGCGGCTTACCCGGTTAATTATCCCAATGCTTGGGATAGGCTCAAGCAGCGAACCGGCTATGGGATTTGGCTCCATGCGGAACCCTCTGCCAAAAAAACGCGCCCATTAAGAGACAGCAATGGCTGTGTTGTCCTGTCAAACAATGATATTGACCAGCTTTCACAATTTTTAGATGTGGGTTATACCTATGTTGTACTGACGCCCAAAATGGAAATGCTCAGTGTCCAGAAGGTACGAAAACAGCGCGAACAATTACGGGCGCGATTGCAGCAGTGGCAGCAGTCGTGGGAATCGCTACAGACTGATGAGTACCTACAGTTATATTCTAAGCAGTTTAATAATTTAGAAAAAAACTGGCAGCAGTGGTCTGCTTATAAACGACGTGTTAATGCGTCCAAGCGTTTTATTAATGTGAATATTTCTGATGTTGGGCTTTATGCCTACCCGGGTGAAAAAGACATAGTATGGGCAGAATATTATCAAACCTATCGCAGCAGCAATTATCAATCCCAGGGGTGGAAAAGACAGCTCTGGCAGCTAGAAGATGACGGTCAGTGGCGCATTATTTATGAAGGTGGCGGTTAACGTTTGCGCTTGGGTAGCTCTTTGCGCAGCCAGCCGACAAGATCTACCCACATTTTAGTCACTTCTTTATTAGACGGCATAATGCCTGCCGATGCCAACTCTACCGTAACGACGGGAATATCCAAATCAACACCCGCATAATTGCCCAGAGAACCAGGGTAAATACCCAGCCTGCGCAGCCGCAGCGAGCCTAGATTTTGAGGTGGTGCCTGTGGCCCATCGAAGTCTACTAATTGGTGAGGTGCGTGTACGGCAATAATAGCATCGGGTTTAAACGTGTTGATAAGTTCAATAAACCATTGGGTTTCAGGCTCGCTGGCCGCTGTTTTACCGGGGTAACGTCGAATATTTTTGTGGGTTCTTTGTCTCCAGTATTGTTGGGCAAGTGCCTGCCAATCCTGTGATGGGAAATTGCGATTTAAATCAACACCATTGGCATTTTGTCGTTGAGCGGTTGTTTGTAGTAAACCATCGGGGTTCAATAGAGGGATTACCTTCCAGTGAAAAAGCCCTGAATGGTACTGATTCAGCTTATCCATCCATTTAAACATAATAGAAATAGCTGAATATTCATCCCCGTGAATACCCCCCATTAACAGCACTCGTCCCAGCGGCAACTTATTATTAAGCGGTGGGTATTCTTTGTAAGCCAATGCACGACCTTCATTAGAGCGCTGGCCACTATCGCTTAAGTGTTGCTGCTGGCAATCTTGAGTGCTAACACTCCCTAATTTATCGCCGATTTCACCGCACAGTGCCACAATAGGAGAGGTCTCATCGACGGTGTTGCTCAATGCCGTATGGCTGATAAGCGCTAATATAAAACAAAAAGACAAAGTAATGGCTGATCGCTGTAGATGCTTCATGGTTTATAAGGGGCTATGTGATGGCAAGTGGCCAGTATAGCGATTGTGTGCGTAATACTAAATAACGGTAGTGAAATACACACGCTTATTGGTTTATTTCTATGACAGAAGTTGTAAGTTTAGTCGTCAAGGTAGCGCGAGATTAAATGAGTAAGCTATATAAGAGTGCAGCGATGGTTGTTTATGTGCCATCGCTACGCCCAATAATATTACTCCTGCGGGTCTGTTGTGGTGCTGGTGGGTAGCAGCGTACGCAAAAAGCTGTCTTCTTTTTTTAAGTCGTACGCGATGAGTATTGCGGCGGCAACCCAGACGCCACAAGCCATCATAAAGAGTATACCCGCATCGTCGCCTATCTGTTGTGCTGTATCGGCATCAAAGTGAGGCATTACAATGCCAAGCGGTGTAAATAGATGAAAAAATATAGCGCCAGAGATAACCCCTAGAGCAATCAGCGCACCGATTGCATGAAAACGAGTAAACAGCAAAATGGCTGCAATAAGCTCGACCACACCGGTAGCATAACCGCCGTAATCGCCAAACCAGGGAAGGCCAGACCACTGCGCAAGCGTTTGGAATATATGCTGGGTTTCAAGCGAGTTAGAAAATTTAAACGGTAGTGATTGTAAGAAGACAAAGGCAATATAGATCGATAGTGCAAGAGTGATTGATTTTTTCATGGGGCCCCCAAAAGACTATTTTTTGTTCGTATTGTCAACGATTACGACAAAGCTCTGTGATAATGGTTCATTTCTGTGTATGCTGAGCCATCGCATCCATATACTGATATAACATAGCGTAAGATACCTATTTGCGCCTTACCTACACAGATTGCGCCGCCTTTGGTGCTTGCCTGTACGGATATCCCCTCAGGTTACTTGACGCCTTCCTTAAGTCCTCGTACAATGCGCCACCCCTATTTTCTGGGGAGGGCCTCTATTGCCCTAATTTTTAACCCGCCGGGCCTATAATCAGGCTATTCGGCACAAATTTTGGAGTTATTTTTCATGGCAACGATCAACCAGTTGGTTCGTAAGCCTAGAAAGCGCAAAGTACAAAAGAGTGATGTACCTGCACTACAGGGCAACCCACAAAAACGTGGAGTTTGTACCCGTGTGTACACTACTACTCCTAAGAAGCCTAACTCGGCATTGCGTAAGGTCTGCCGTGTGCGCCTAACCAATGGTTTTGAGGTGACTTCTTATATCGGTGGTGAAGGGCATAACTTGCAAGAGCATAGTGTAGTATTGATTCGTGGCGGTCGTGTAAAAGACTTGCCAGGTGTTCGCTATCACACTGTTCGCGGTAGTTTAGACACCTCTGGTGTTAATGACCGTAAACAGGGTCGCTCTAAGTACGGTACTAAACGTCCTAAGTAAGCATTGTCTTATCATTAGGTGCTGCGTTTTCAGCAAACAACCACAGTAAGGCTAAGCGCGCTTGCGATATACAGTAAGAGCGATGTCTTAGAAAACCCTGAAACTAGAGGCGAATTACCATGCCAAGAAGAAGAGTCGTCGCCAAGCGTGAAGTGTTACCCGATCCTAAATTCGGTAACGTGACGCTTGCGAAATTTATGAATCACGTAATGATCAGCGGTAAAAAATCAGTTGCTGAGCGTATCGTGTATGGTGCACTGGATATCGTTAGCAAAAAAGCTGACAAAGATGCACTGGAAGTGTTCGATGAAGCACTGGATAACATTGCACCGATGGTTGAAGTTAAATCTCGCCGTGTAGGTGGTGCAACTTACCAAGTGCCTGTTGAAGTACGCCCTAGCCGCCGTATGGCACTAGCGATGCGTTGGTTGGTAGAGTATTCACGTAGTCGTGGTGAAAAATCTATGCCCCAGCGTTTAGCAGGTGAATTAATGGATGCATCCCAAGGTAAAGGCGGTGCTGTTAAAAAGCGTGAAGACGTTCACCGCATGGCAGAAGCCAACAAGGCATTCTCTCACTACCGCTTCTAACTGTCATACGACTGTTACCCAAGGCAGCTATCATCGCTGCCTTTTTAGCTTTATACGACACTATCTGTGCCCGCCTAACGTACTATTTTTTCAGTTGTTTGCGTTATGCGGCCAGGTAAACCATCATTTGAGGATATAACTGTGGCACGTAAGACGCCTATCGCGCGTTACCGTAATATCGGTATCTGTGCACACGTAGATGCCGGCAAAACGACGACGACTGAGCGGGTGCTGTTCTATACGGGTTTATCCCATAAAATTGGTGAAGTGCACGATGGTGCCGCCACGATGGATTGGATGGAGCAAGAACAAGAGCGTGGTATCACAATCACCTCAGCGGCGACGACCTGTTTCTGGTCGGGTATGCAACAGCAATTTGAACAACACCGTGTCAATATTATTGATACCCCAGGCCACGTTGATTTTACCATCGAAGTTGAGCGTTCACTGCGAGTACTCGATGGCGCAGTAGTGGTACTGTGTGGCTCCTCTGGTGTGCAGCCGCAAACCGAAACCGTATGGCGTCAGGCCAATAAGTACGAAGTTCCGCGATTGGTATTTGTCAATAAAATGGACCGTGCCGGTGCCGACTTTGATATGGTGGTCAGCCAGCTTAAAGAGCGCTTGGGCGCAACGCCTGTACCACTGCAAATGACCATCGGTGCAGAAGACGAGTTTAAAGGGGTTGTCGACCTTATTAAAATGAAGACCATCCTCTGGAATGAAAGCGATATGGGGATGACTTTTGAGTACGGCGATATCCCCGCTGAGCTGCAAGACACCTGTGAGAGTATGCGTGAGCACCTCGTAGAAGCCGCCGCTGAGGCTGATGATACCCTCATGGATAAATACCTTGAAGGTGTTGAGCTAAGCGAGGCTGAAATCAAGCAGGGTATTCGGGCGCGAACACTGGCCAATGAAATTGTTCCGGTTATTGGTGGCTCGGCCTTTAAAAATAAAGGGGTGCAGGCCATGCTTGATGCCGTGGTTGAATACCTGCCATCACCTAAAGAAGTCAAAGCTATTGAAGGTACACTCGATGATGGTGAGACACTCGCCACTCGTGAAGCTGATGACAATGCCCCTTTTTCTGCGCTTGCCTTTAAAATTGCCACTGATCCTTTTGTGGGCACGCTAACGTTTTTTCGGGTCTACTCCGGCACCTTAGCCAGTGGCACGAGTGTTTATAATTCGGTGAAATCCAAAAAAGAGCGCGTTGGCCGAATGGTACAAATGCACTCTAATTCACGTGAAGATATTAAAGAAGTGCTCGCCGGTGATATTGCAGCGGCTATTGGCCTTAAAGATGTGACCACCGGTGATACCTTGTGTGCTGAGGGCAGTAAAATTATTTTGGAGCGCATGGAGTTTCCTGAGCCTGTTATCTCTGTGGCTGTTGAGCCTAGAACCCAGGCTGATCAAGAAAAAATGGGCATAGCACTGGGTAAGCTCGCCCAAGAAGATCCTTCTTTTCGCGTTAAAACCGACGAGGAAACCGGGCAGATTATTATCTCCGGCATGGGAGAATTGCACTTGGACATTCTGGTGGAGCGCATGCGCCGGGAATTCAGTGTTGAGGCCAATATTGGTAAGCCTCAGGTGGCTTATCGTGAGCGCATTACGACTACCAGTGATATCGAAGGCAAGTTTATTCGTCAATCGGGTGGGCGTGGTCAGTATGGCCATGTGCGGATCAAATTTGAGCCGGCTGATGATGAAAATGCAGAAGGGCTTGAGTTTGTCAATGAAGTGGTTGGCGGTAATGTGCCAAAAGAATATATTCCTGCGGTAGAGAAAGGTATCTCTGAGCAGATGAAAAACGGCGTAGTTGCCGGTTATCCATTACTGGGCCTGAAGGCAACATTATATGATGGTTCTTATCATGATGTTGACTCTAACGAAATGGCCTTTAAAATTGCTGCATCAATGGCAACCAAGCAGCTCGCTGAACATGGCGGTGCTAAATTGCTTGAGCCGATGATGAAGGTTGAAGTCGTTACTCCTGAAGAGAACATGGGAGATGTAGTTGGTGACCTCAATCGTCGGCGAGGCTTGATCCTTGGCATGGACGAAAGTGTCTCAGGCAAAGTGATTAATGCAGAAGTACCTCTATCGGCAATGTTCGGTTATGCAACCGATCTTCGCTCGGCAACACAAGGGCGGGCGACATTTACGATGGAGTTTGAAAAATATTCTGAGGCACCGAATAATGTTGCCGATGAAATTATGGCTAAAAACGCATTTTGAGTTTTATTTAAGGTAAGTCTGGCTCGGACTTGTTCAGCAGGGCCGGTTAAACAGTCAGTTAAATGATTAGAGGACACTAAAGTGGCAAAAGAAAAGTTTGAACGTAATAAGCCCCATGTCAATGTGGGCACAATTGGTCACGTTGACCATGGTAAAACCACACTGACAGCAGCGTTAACCCGCGTATGTGCAGAAGTATGGGGCG
>Ga0193959_1000335_pt1 | contig 19016 bp, 13 predicted proteins | sample FB_2_MG_FD_140333 | JGI IMG/M metagenome (GOLD analysis project Ga0193959, IMG submission 140333) | Microbial mat bacterial communities from the Broadkill River, Lewes, Delaware, United States - FB_2_MG | ecosystem: Environmental > Aquatic > Freshwater > River > Microbial mats | place: USA... | reverse complement strand
GCTTCCACTCCATCATTAGCAATCTCAAATTTAAAATTTAGTTTTTTTAAAATTATTTTAATAAATAATTGATTTGATTTATTATCTTCAACTACTAAGACTTTTAAATTTTCAAAAGTCTTATCCGAAGTGATTGCAGGTTTATTAATTTCAATACTTTTTTTTACTTCTTTTAATGGTATTGAAAAATAAAATTCACTTCCAATTTTATTTGTTAAATTTAAACTTAATTCTCCACCCATCTTTTTTATTAAATTAAAACTAATTGCTAATCCTAATCCAGATCCGCCATATTTTCTCGTAGTTGATGTATCTTCTTGAGTAAATGGTTTAAAAATATTTTCTACATATTCTGCACTAATCCCAATCCCTTCGTCACGTACATTTACCAACAATAAATTGTTCTTATACTTTATTGTTAAATAGATATTTTTACCTTGTGCTGTAAATTTGATTGCATTTGATAGTAAGTTTGTTATAACTTGATTTATTCGTAAAGAATCACCTTCTAATAATTTGGGTATATTTTCTTCAATAAAGTGTAATTGAATATTTTTTTCATCTATCTGTGATTGAAACAGCATTAAAACTGATTGAAATTCTTTTTTTGTATTAAAAGTGATTTTTTCAATACTTAGCATATTATTTTCTATTTTAGTGAAATCTAATATATCATTAATTATACTTAAAAGTAACTTACTTGAAGTGGTTATGATATTAAGATATTTTAGATTACTTTTGTTAGTTTCATTTTCTCTTAAAATGTCTATAAATCCCATAATAGAATTAAGTGGCGTTCTAATTTCATGGCTCATCGAAGCTAAAAAGTTATCTTTTGCTTTTGATGAAGAAATGGCTTCTTTTACTTTTACTTCTAGCAGTTTATTATTCTTAATTAATATCATTTGATATTTATATATACTAAAAAATATTACCAAGAATAGAATATCTATTATTAAATTGAAGGTAATTATTGTTTTTTCGCCCTGAATTATTATATCTCGTGTATTAGTTGTAATAATAGAAAATATATGGAAATTATTATCATCATAAAATTGAATAATGTTTTTTAAGTTTTCATTATCTAAAATAGTTTTGATTTTAATATTCTTTATATGAGAGAGAGTAATTTCCGAATCTATTTTTTCTGTTTTAAATTTAGCCATTTCTATACTATTAAATACTTTTGATAGATTTGACAATGATTTATTTGTTATAGTTTTACCACTAAAAATCCATCCATTTACGTTACCTGTTTCATCACTCTTTAATATATCTGATTTTATTAGATATAAGTATTGAGACTTATATTTTATAATTGTATTCAATTGTTGTGAATTTTTGAATTTTTCTAAAATATAGTTTTCAAATTCTATATTATCACTATTTAGTATTTCATTTTCATAGCTTGAAAAAAGTACTTTTTGTTTGTTATTAGAATAAATAATAAAATCAACATCTAAATCCTGTAAAGTGTTTGTCCCTTCTCTAAAATTATCATACAAATAACCCTGATCAGAAGTAAGTATAAAATTATAAGTCTCATCCCATTTGCTGTAATCATTAGTAATATTTGATATATTATTTATATCACTGTTCATTGAAGAAAGTATTATATTTATATTATTTTGATTTTGATTTGTTTCAAGTGTTAAAAAATCACTAATAATTAATTTATAGCTTATAAAATAAATCATTAGTAGTAAACCCAAATAGGAAAAGATGAGGATAATATTGATTCTTACTGATTTTAAATTCATTGGCTTTACTTCATATTAGTATATGGTTTTAACTTATTTTCTTTTTATGTATATGTTGAACTACTTCTAATCCATCATTGATAAATTCAAATCTTAAACCTAACTTTTATAATACCTAATTAATACTTTTATTTAAGTATTCAACAATAATATTGTCCTAAAAAACTAGAATAAAAAAGAGACTTTAGAACAAGATGAAACACCATTTAGTATATCATCAAATGATTCAGAGAAAGTCTATTCCTCATTATATTAGTAGAAAAGAAAAGTAAGAATAGTAAATAATCAAACTCGATTTTTTTGGCACTCATATTTTTCATTAAGCCAAAAAATATAAAATTCGGTGATTTGTTTAGAACTCATCTATCAACAGAAGATAAAATCTCTCGAGTTGAAATTTGAGATAAAATAATATCTTCTCTTTTAAAAATCATTCATAATAAAAGAACAACCTAGTACGGTATTAACCTTTTCCAATAATTCTGGTGTTATGATTTCTACTTTAGATTCAAGAGATGATTCTATCAAATTAGTTTCTGAATTTACTGGTGCATATTTTAAAACTTTGTCGTGTACTCTGTAATACTCATTATCTACTAATGTCCAAAATGTATTATCCATATATTTAATCCTCTGATTCTTGTCTAATTTTTAAAGATGATAGTGTATCTGAAAATGGTATCTTTTTAGTATCACTATGTTTATTTTTTAAATAAAAGTAAATAGCTACAGCAGATAGTATTACACTACTACCTATGATTAATTCTAACATTTGTTTTAACCTCAATATCATATATAACTTTTTTATAACTACTATCATTGATATTATATCTTTAAATTGATTTCTCCGCAACAAGATACTAGCATACAAATTCAATATCTTTATTTCTATTAGTCAAATCTAGATAGTTATAAAGAAACTATAAATTTAGCACCGTAATATTCATTTTTTTCATGAATAAAACTTTCATTAGAAACTTCAATACTTCCTTCTATAAAATTTTGTATAAGTTCATACACTAAATATAAACCTAAACCTGTTCCTTGACTTTGGTGTTTCGTTGTAAAATAAGGATCAAATACTTTATCAATATATTCTTCATCTATGCCACCTCCGCTATCATGAATAGTTAAGAATATATTTTTATCCTCTTCATATAGTTCTATACATATAAACCTATTATTTTCATTATTTTGAAGCAATTTATCTTTTGCATTCGTTACAATAGTGAACAACACTTGAATAATATCTTTTTTCACGGCAGTAATACTAATATCAGATAGGTTAAGTAACAAGGTAATATTTTTTTCTTTAAATGATGTTTCTATCATACTAAGATAATCTTCAATAATAAATTTTAAATTTAATTGTTCTTCAGATTCCTTATCATCAAAAAATTTTGCAAATTTATCAATAGTATTTGATAGTTTTTGAGCATTATTATTTATATTTTCACACATCTCTTCAACTAGCTCATTACTTACTTTTCCTAGATATTTTTGAACTTGTAAAGATGAAGCACTTGTAGTTATCATTGAAAGAGGCTGTCTCCATTGGTGTGCAATATTTTCAAGTAACTCACCAAATGCTGTAATTTTTTCTTTATTTTTTAACATTGCATCTTTATGCTGTAATTCCTGTTTTTGATAAATTACAAGTGCAGCTCTATCTAAAACAGCAAATAATTGCATTATATCAATAGGCTTAATAATATATTTATCTACATGTAAATCAATTGCTGATTTAAAAAATTCTGTTTCATTAAAAGCAGAAGTGATAATAATTGGTATATCCATATTTAAAGATCGTACTTCTTTTATCATCTCGATACCATTCATTACTGGCATTTTAATATCTGTAATAATTATATCAGGATTATGTTTTTTATATTTTTCTAAACCATCTTGACCATTAGTAGCAACAAGTAATTGTCCTACTTTCATATTCAAAATATCTTCAACCTCTTCTCTTACATCAAGTTCATCTTCAACATAAAGAACATTTAAATTTTTCAACTTATTAAATTTATTCACTTTTTATCTCTTTTTTTAATTGTATTGTAAAACAAGCACCATCTTTAATATTTTTTACTTTTAAGATTCCATTCATATTAGTTTCAATAATCATCTTCGACATATATAATCCAATACCAGTACCCTTACCCTGTTCTTTTGTTGTAAAGTATGGTTCAAAAATTTTCTCGATAATACTACTTGGTATTCCACCTGCATTATCAGAAACAACAATATCTATCACGTTATCATTAGATAAAAGTTTTATTGCAATAGTAGGATTTTGTGTTGACTTTTCAATAAGAGCATCTTTTGAATTATTAATAATATTTAATAATACTTGCTCTAACTCATTTTGATATCCTAAATGATTAATTTCATTATCTGACTTTATATTTAATTTAATATTATGATGAACTAAACTTGATTCTAAAAGTAAAGAGGTATTCATAATCGCTTCATTTATGCAAAAATTTTGTTTTACCTTATTTACTTTAAAAAAGTTTCTAAAATCATCAATAGTTGCTGACATTTTATTTATAAGCATTTTACTTTTTTCAACTGATTTATCTAATTCTTTAGTCGTCAATATATCCTCATCATGATACATTTTTATTTTTTGAATTGTTAACCCTAAAGCATTTAAAGGCTGTCTCCATTGATGTGCAATATTACCTATCATCTCTCCCATACTTGCCATTTTTGACTGTTGTATTAAAATATTATCTTTTTGTTTTGACTCTTTCAAAAGGGCATTTTTTTGACTTACATCACGTAAAACAGCATGTATAATCTCTTCACCATTTAAAATAATTTTTGTAAATGTCACCTCTACATCAAAAATTTCACCATTTTCTTTTTTGTGTTTCCATTGAAAATTAACATCATTGCCAGCTAAACAGCTATCAATATATTTTATTGCATGTTCGTGTGACGATAATCCATCTGCTTGCAATTCAGGAGATAAATCACATGCTGACTTCCCTATAACACTTTCTTCTTTGGAACTAAATCCAAACATACCTAATACAGCAGTGTTACAATTATAAAAAAAACCATTTTTAATAAGCATAATACCATCTGTTGTATTTTCAAAAAGAGCTTTAAATGTATTCTTTTGTTTATCTAACTTTTCTACATATTGGTCAATAATGGAGATTATATTTTTTGTAAATGTGTAAAAAATAATACTAGATATTAAAATCAAAAACAATCCAATACCAATAATTTGATATGTCTTAGAAATAACCTCTTCTTCTATAATAACTTCTTTTTTTAAAATCTTTTTTTCTAAATCATCGAAATAAAAACCACTACCTACTATCCAATTCCAGGGTTTGTATAGATACATATAACTTTCTTTTTCACTCTTAACATTTGAATTCGGTTTTTCATACAAATAGCTTATAAAACCATTTCCATCTTCTTTTAGCATTTGTAAATATCTTTTTCTGTATGCAGTTACTTCTGTATTATTACTATCCTCAGATATCTTTTTTCCTATAAGACTTCGTTTATTTGGCATTACTTTTACAGTAGCAAAATTTTTTCCTCCATCTTCATTATGAAGCTGTGAAACAAAGATATACTTTGTAAGATCTGTTTGTATGGTATTAAATTTATTTATTATCTTGTTTTGAAGTTTTTTTTCTTCATCTTTAAGATAAACACCTGTTCCAATAATCCAATTAAAATATTTAAACTTTTTAAAATAAACTAATTTTTCAGACTGTATATCTACCTGAGATGGTTTTTCAAAATAAAGTGTTTGATAATTGCTATCTCTATTTTTCAATAAATCAACTTTTGACTCAAATGTCAATGTACCTTTTAAATCTTTTTTGTTTTTTAATTCCTTACCTTGCATAAATGGGATATTATGTACTAAAGCGATTGAACTATCTATATCAAGTACAAAAAAATAATTATCGTCACCATGTTTATTTTGACTTCTTATAATATTTAATAACTCCTGTTTTAATTCTTCCTTTGAATTTCGATATTTATTATAACTATAGTCACTTTCTAAACTTGCAGTTAGTTTATCAACTTTATGTTTAATATCAATTTTGATTTGTTTCTCATGTTCCTTTCTAGAATACTTAATGTCGTTAATAAACTGTTCAACAGTATTTTTGATTTTGTCTCTATTTCTTTCCGTGTAATCAATTGTTAACTCGGTAATAGTTTCATTTTCATGCTTCTTCCATGTATTTATATTATATAATGTAATTAAAGTTATTACAATAATCATCAATATAATTGGAATAAATATTAATTTATAATAAATTTGACTTTTCATAACTAACTTAATGTCACTTTGTTATCCATACAATCAAAACACTTTCCTACATAGTCAATTTTACTAATATCAAAAAAAGAAAGTACAATTAAATCTGTTTCTTCAAAAAAATATGGTTTTAATGTATATTTAATATTATTTTTACTTTGATTTTCTAAATAGATATTTTTTATAACTTTACAATTCAAGCGTAATTCAAATAAATTTTTAAACATTATCTCTACAGATGTAACTTTTTTGGATTCATTGTCTGTTTCAATTGTTATCTTTATATTATCTTCTTTGGAAAAATTAAGTTGTGCAAATATGTCATGTTGAATTTTAGACACATTACTTTTTTCTAATAAAATTGAATAATACGGTTTCAAATCAAGTATAGTTCTAATAACCAAATCTCTTTGTTTAATTTGTTTTTTTTGTTTTATCACAATTGAGGCTCTATCTATTACTTTATATAATTGTACCATATCAATCGGTTTTGTAATATATTTATCTACATGTAAATCAATCGCTTTTTTTAAAAATTCTACTTCATTAAATGCTGTAGTAATAATAATAGGAATATCTAAATTATCTTTTCTAATATTATCAATTAATTCTAATCCATCCATGATAGGCATTTGAATATCTGTCACTATAATATCAATAGAATCTTCTTGTCTATATATATCTAAGGCTTCTTTACCATTAGACGCTGTTATAAGTTTTTTAACTTTAATATTTAACATATCTTCAATCTCTTCTCTTACATATTCTTCATCTTCTACATATAATATAGTTAAATTTTTTAAAAAATCATCTCTTTTCATATTTCCTCCATTTAATCTTTATACTTTTTTCTTATCTCATCAAACGCTTCAAAGTTCTCAAAAAATAATTCAACTAATTTTGGGTCAAAGTGTTTTTCACTTTCTTCTTTTAATAGTGAAAAAATCTTTTCATCATCCCAAGCCTCTTTATAACATCGTTGACTTCCTAATGCATCAAAGACATCCGCTAAAGCAGTAATTCTTCCATAAACATGTATCTCTTCTTCTTTTAAGCCTTGAGGATATCCAGTTCCATCCCATTTTTCATGATGTTGAAAGGCAACGATTGAAGCGGCTTGCAATACCTCTCTTTTAGAACTTTTTAAAATATCAAATCCTATTTTGACATGATTTTTCATTTCTGAAAACTCTTCTTCAGTAAGTTTTCCTGGTTTTTTTAAAATACTATCTGGGATTCCTACTTTTCCTATATCATGCATTGGACTTGCTGTAAAAAGTACTTTTGATTGATGACTATCAAGTCCATATAAATCAGCTAGAAGTCGTGAATACTCAGCAACCCTTTTCACATGATTTCCTGTTTCTTTAGATCTTGTTTCTCCAATCTCTCCCATTTTATAAATAACTTCTTTTTGAGTTTCTTCTATCTCTTGATGTAAATCGAATAGCTCTGTTACATCACTTCCTGATGAAATATATTCTAAGATTTGACCTTTTGAATCTTTGATAGGAACTATTGTTGTTTGATTAAAATATGAATCACCATTTTTATTTTTATTTTTAATAATACCTTTCCATATCTTACCTGATTGAATTGTTTTCCAAAGCTTCTTAAATTGTTTTTTAGTACTATCGGGGTGTCTTATTATATTATGTGCAGTTCCAATTAGTTCGGTATTTGAATAAGCACTTATATCTCGAAAATTTTTATTTACATAAGTGATAATACCTTTCTTGTTTGTCTTAGATACAAGAGAACTCTTATCTAAAACTAATTTATACTGTTCTAGCATATTGAGTTGTTCTACTCTTTCATCCTCAATTCTTTTGATTTTTAATGAAATAAATTTTGTTATTACAATTGAAATAATAAACATTATAATTAATACAGTTAAGATATTAAGTATATAGTCATTTGTAATTTGTCTTAAACTATTTTTTTCTTTTTCCAAAATTTCTTTTAACTCTGTTAAATAAAAACCACTTCCTATAACTAAAGGATATCCATCAATTAATTTAACATAAGATACCTTGTCATCTTTTTTCATATTATCAGGTCTAAACCATTTATACCCTAAAAAACCACCACCATCTAACGCTTTAGAATTTATTTGTTCAAAAAGGAATTTATCATTTAGTGTTTTTATAGATGATACATCTTTACCCTCTAATTCTCTATTCAATGGATGAATTTTCATCTTATAATCTAGTGTATTTATCCAAAAATAACCGTAGTTATTTTCTCCAAATCTATTTACATATAATTCTTCTGCAACTAGATTTAATATTTTTTTATCTAGCTCATCTTTATATAATCCTGCTGCTATATAAATTTTATATTTTTTATCTTTTTGTATATATATAAACTTGTCAAATTCAGTGTTATTATTTTTATTTGGTTTTCTCCATTTATATGATCCAAAACTTTTTTCATTGCTTTTTGTTTTATTAAGTAAAATAGATAATTGTTTATTATCTTTAGCTAATTCAAAAATGTTCTTTTGCTCTGAGTTTTTATTTGCACCATGATATAAGATAGTACCTTGTTCATCATAAATGTAAATATATCCTGTATCGTTAGACCACCTAATTGTATCTAGTACATTTTTGTATTTATTTAATAAAACTGACAATTCATCTGTACTATGATCATTGTCAAAAAGATGTTGTACTATATCAACCTTCTCTTGCAAAATATTTTTTGAATCTCCATAAATATTTTTTTTAACAGCCAGAATATTTCTAATCATTCTCATAACTTCTTTTTCAACTAAAATCTTATTTTTTTGATAAAAGTTTTTTTCTAATAATTCAACTTTATTGTTATATAAATTATCACTAAACATATAGATAAAAGAGCCTAAAACAATTGAAAATAATAAAATTGATGAGATAGTATTAAAAAAACTTAATCTTGATAAACTTATATTCATGCTTTCTCCTAAATTTAATATATTATAACTATTAATCTTTAAATCGATCTCTTATTTCTAAAAAGCTATCAACATTATTAAGAAACAAATCTATTAATTTAGGGTCAAATTGTTTTCCTCTTTCTTCTTTAAATAGATTAAATATTTTTTCATCATTCCATGCTTGTTTATAACATCGATCTGACCCTAATGCATCAAAGACATCTGCTACAGCTGTTATTCTACCATATATGTGTATATCTTCTTTCGATGTTCCTTTAGGGTATCCTTTACCATCCCATCTTTCATGATGTTCTCCTGCTACTGTTGCTGCTGCTTTTAAAATAGGTCTATGAGAATTTTTCAACATCTCATATCCTAGTTCTGCATGCGTTTTCATAACATCCCATTCTATACCATTTAGTTTTCCTGGCTTCTTTAATACATGATCAGGTATACCAACTTTCCCAATATCATGCATAGGACTGGCTAGTTTAAGGATTTCAGCATCTTTATCATTAAGACCATAGAGTAACCCTAGAAGTTTAGAATACTCTGCAACTCTTTTAACATGATGTCCGGTTTCCTTACTTCTAGTTTCTCCAATTTCACCCATTTTATAAATAATCTCTTTTTGAGTATCTTCAAGCTCTTGATGTAAATTAATAATTTCGCTAATGTCATGCATAATATGCAGATGTTCAACAACGGTATCCTCCGTATCTGTAATTGGATGAATAACAGTATCAAGAAAAAACAATTCCTTTTCTTTTGTGTAGTTTGTAAAAACTAGTGATACCGTTTCTTTCTCTTGTAATTTCTTAATAATATTTTCACAATCATTCATTTTTATATGATTCTCATGTCTTAATTCTTTACAATTAGTTCCTATAAGCTCGTCAGCACTATACCCACTTACTAAACAGAATTTTTTATTTACATACACAATATCATTATTTGTATCAGTTTTTAATATTGCAGTTGAATTATCTATTGCTGATTCATATTGTTCAGAATAGTGAATATTTTCTTCTAAGGTTTTAGTTTTATCTTCTATTTGTTTTTCTAAAATATTTTTGTATTTTTCTAAATCTGTTATATCATGTCTTATAGATATATACTCTATTGTTACACCATAGGGATCTACAATTGGTATAATCGTTGCATGTACTATATATTTTGAGCCGTCTTTTTTTCTATTAGTAATTTTACCTTGCCATGTTTTTTGTAGTTTAATTTGTTTCCACATAGCATCAAATGTATCTTTTGACATATTAGGGTCTCTTACTATATTATGGGCTTTACCATATAATTCTTTTTTAGTATAACCTGAAATTTCAGCAAAAGCATCATTTACATATGTAATTTGTCCTTTTAGATTAGTTTTTGATACCAATGTAGTTTTATCAATCGCATTTGTCAATTGTTCAATCATTTTAGATTTTCTTTTATTTTGTTTATAAAAGTAAAACAATAAAGAAAGTAATACTAATGCAATTATAAATTTAATAAATTGCATTCCAATTATCTTTTGAATTGTGTTGTCATTTTTTTCAGAAAAGAAATAACCAACTTGTCTATTATTAACATCTATTATAGGGATAAATACAAATAGTTTTATATCATTATTTTGATATGCATACGTAGTAAATGGCACATTATGTTTCATTTGGTTTATAATTGTATTTTTATTTGACAATAAAGCTTCTTTAGTTTTACCTTGAGTCCCCTCAATTACTTTAGATATAAGATAGTCTTCACTATCACAAAACATTTTATAGTGAGAATTTATTTTATTACTAATACTATTTCTATGTAATTCTTCTGTATTTATTACTAAATTATAGGTCATGTTTAGTAGCTTTTTCATTTCAGTTAAGACATGATAAGTATTTACACCTGCTTCTACACTACCTATATATTTACCATCATAAAATAGAGGATACATGAATCTATATCCCTCAAAGTATTTACCAATTTCAAATCCCATCGTCTTTTTCTTTGTACGAATTATTGTTTTTATATTATTTCTAAATAATAAACTATCACCGTAAGATTTAGGTTTGTGAAATCTTAAAAAACTTTCACCGTTTGCTAAATGAAAATGTAATTGGTCTATTCCTCTTTTTTTAAAGTTTTTATATTTTAAACGAAATAAATTATATAATTTTTTTCTATTTTTATCTTTAGATATACCATTACTAGCTTCAAACAATAGTTGTTTCATTTCAATGTCAAATAATAATTCATCAAACAATGCATCAACTATTTTATCGTTAATTAATAACTTACTGTCATACTGAATTTGTAAATCATTTGTTTTTTCATTTTCATACATCGACTCTTTAATTGTATATTCAAAATACATTGCAATTGTTATTATACACACAACCATTACAAATATAACATTTTCAATTTTAAACATTTTCATTTACTTTAAGTACCTTTAGTTTATATCTTTAAATATATTTTTAGTATAGTATCAAAATTATCTTTAATATTTATTTTTATTATTAATTAATAATAACAAAACTTATTCTTTAAATATTACATTAATATTCTTTAATAAACACTTATAAGTGTTTGGATTCATTCTCTTAATGGGTTAATATTTTGAAAACTTATAGGTGAGAATATTATGTTTGAGAATAAACCAGAAATATTTGTAAATAAAATTGTTAATAAAGTAAAAAAAGAACGCAAGAAAAGAAATATTAGCCAATTAAAATTGGCTAACATATTGGATTTTAGTTCACCTAACTATATTGCTAAAATAGAAACAAGAAAACATGATGTATCTTATAATCTTATTCACCTATGTAAAATAGCTGTAGCATTTGATATGGAAGTTGCTGACTTTATTCCTACACAAAATAAAGTATAAATTTAAACAGTAATTGCAATTTCAGTCATAATATTCTTACTTTATTAATGACCAATATTATCACATTTTACATACTATTTCTTAGGTATCTTTATACTTTTTTCGTATTTCATTAAATTTTTCAAAATTATCAAAAAATAGTTCAACTAATTTTGGATCAAAATGTTTACCACTTTCTTCCTCTAGTAGTTTAAAAATTTCTTCATCACTCCATGCTTCTTTATAACAACGTACAGTTCCTAGCGCATCAAATACATCAGCTAATGCAGTAATTCTTCCAAATATATGAATATCTTCACCCTTTGAACCTTGTGGATACCCAGTACCATCCCATCTTTCATGATGTTCATATGCAACTATTGAAGCTGCTTGAAGAACTTCTCTCTTAGAACCTTTTAAAATGTTATAACCAATCTCTACATGAGTTTTCATTATTTCGAACTCTTCTTCTGTTAATCTTCCTGGTTTTTTTAAAATACTATCAGAAATACCAACTTTCCCTATATCATGCATAGGACTAGCGGTAAAAAGAATATTGGCTTTTTCTTTATCTATTCCATAAAGTATCGCAAGTAATCGTGAATATTCAGCCACTCTTTTTACATGATTACCTGTTTCTTTACTTCTAGTTTCCCCAATCTCTCCCATTTTGTAAATCACTTCAGCTTGCGTATCTTCTATCTCTTTATGTAAATCAAATAGCTCAGTTAAATCATGTCTTATCGCCATATATTCTGTGATTTTATCATTATGATCTACAATTGGAACAATTGTTGTATCAACCCAATAAGCTTTTCCATTTTTAGATTTATTTTTAATAATACCTTTCCATGGGTTGCCTGCTTTAATAGTTGTCCATAATTCTTGAAAAATATGATCATGTGTATCTGGATGTCTAACAATACTATGATTTCTACCAATAGACTCCTCTTTAGAATAACCACTTATTTCACAAAACTTATCATTTACATAGGTAATAGTACCATCTAAGTTCGCTCTTGATAATATATTACTTTCATTTATTGCTAATTCATATTGTTTTGATAATTTCAATACTTGTTGAAAACTAATATCTTTTGTATGTAATTCATTTTTAAAATGATTTTCTACTAGTTTATGTTCAGTGATATCTTTTCTAATCCCTATAAACTCCATCACATTACCATCTATATCTAAAATTGGATTTATTATTGTATCAACCCAGTAAAATGAACCATCTTTCTTTTTATTTTTCACTTCACCTTTCCATGGTTTTTTCTCAACACTAATTGTATTCCATAAATCAACAAATATCTCTTTTGACATATCAGGATGTCTTACTATATTATGATTTTTTCCCAATAATTCAGCTTCTGTGTATCCAGAAATTTCAATAAACGCTTCATTAATATAGGTAATTCTTCCTTTCTTATCACTCTTAGAAACAATTGAACTTCTATCAACTGTTTCTTTATATTGAGATAATAGCATTTGATTGCATTCGAGTTCATATTCTCGTCTATTAAATTCTATCCATAAGTCAACTTTTAATACTAGTTCTTCAATTACATAAGGTTTTGAGAGTATATCGACTGCACCTGCTTTATAACCATCCCTCATTGAACTAGGTGTAATTTTTCCTGAAAGTATCATTATTGGTATTTTTCGTTCAATTATAATATTTTCTCTATTATTTTGTAGAAAATCTAATCCTGTACTTTCCTTTAACTCTAAATCAAGAAGAATTAAATGAATATTATTTGTGGATAAAATATCTAAAGCCTCTTTTTCAGTAGCAACTGTAATCACATTGTAATTCCGGTTTTCAAATAATTCTTTTAATTGCATTTGTATTACATAAGAATCATCAATAACCAAAATATTTTTAAATCTATTTTTCTCCAAAGAAATAATAACTTTTTCTAATTCATGTATTTTGTTGAAAAAACCTTTATCTTTTAATACGAAATCAACTACACCCTTTTGAAAGGTACTTTCACGAAACTGGCTATCATTTTCGGTAGTTAAAACAAATATTTTAGTATCAGTAAGTTCTTGTTCTTTAATAATCTCATAACCATTTCCATCAGGAAGATTAATATCAAGCATTATATAGTCAATTGTTTCTTTCATTAAAATATCTCGTGCCTCTTTTAATGTAGTCGATGTATGACAAACAAAGCCATCATCCGAAAACTTTTTATGAAGTATCCTATTCATAGCTGTAGAGTCTTCAACTATTAAGATTGATATGGATTCTTTATTGATCAACTCTTTAAAAATTTGACAATTTAATTGCTGTTGCACTAAAAGACCTTTCAAATGTTTTTTGCATATTATCAAAATATTTATTATAATATTATTATTAACTCTTATATTTTAAACCTCAGTATCAATTAAGTATCAATTAAATCTTATTTGTTATAATTCAAAAAATAAGGAGTTTTATTATGTTTAATTTTGGAAAAACAGAGGAAGAATCAGCACGACTAATTGCAATGGAAGAAAACTACGCAATAATATCTTTTAAGCCAGACGGTTCTATATTAAATGCAAATAATAATTTTTTAAATGCTTTAGGGTACCAATTGAGTGAAGTAGTAGGTCAGCATCATAAGATATTTTGTAACAGCGCATACACAAATACTAATGAATATACAGCTTTTTGGAGTGATCTAGCAAATGGTAAATCACAAATTGATGAATTTGAAAGATTCCATAAAAATGGTGCTTCTATATGGATTCAAGCATCATATACACCAGTAAAAAATAAAAATGGGAAAGTTATTCGTGTTGTTAAATTTGCACAAGATATTACAGAATCAAAAAAAGTAATTAGCTCTGTTAAAAATGCGATTGATATTGCAAAGACAGGTATTATGAAACAAACAATCACTGAATCTACACAAAACGAAGGTATTGAAGAACTTAAAAATGGTATTAATGAGTTATTTCAAGTTGTATCGAATAAAGTTGATGGTGATTTAAATAAAATAACAAATGCGTTATTATCATATCAATCTTTAGATTTTACTCATAGAATTACAGGTGATTTAGGAGAAACTGCTCAAGGTTTAAATAATCTTGCTAATGCAATTAATGATATGCTTATTGAAAATAAACAAAATGGATTGACAATAGGAAATAGCAGTGAAATACTACTTAAAAATGTAGATACACTTAATAAAAACTCTAATGAATCAGCTGCTGCACTAGAAGAAACAGCCGCAGCATTAGAAGAGATAACAGGTAATATTTCTAATAATACTAATAATATTATCGAGATGTCTAATTTAGCATCAAACGTTACAGATTCAGCTACTAAAGGTGAATCGTTAGCAAATACTACAACACAGGCAATGAATGAAATTGATGTGGAAGTAAATGCTATTAACGAAGCTATTACTGTAATTGATCAAATTGCATTTCAAACAAATATTCTATCACTTAATGCAGCAGTTGAAGCTGCAACTGCTGGGGAAGCAGGAAAAGGTTTTGCAGTTGTTGCACAAGAGGTAAGAAACCTAGCTTCAAGATCTGCAGATGCAGCAAATGAGATTAAAACACTAGTAGAAAATGCAACTAATAAAGCTAACCATGGTAAAAAAATATCAGATGATATGATTAGTGGCTATAGTATATTAAATGACAACATTTCTCAAACAATTGAGCTTATTAAAAATGTAGAGATGTCGTCTAAAGAACAACTAAAAGGTATAGAGCAAATTAATGATGCTGTAAATTCATTAGATAAACAAACACAACAAAATGCTACGATAGCATCGCAAACTCATGATGTTGCACTTAATACAGATAATATTTCAAGACTTATCGTTAATAATGCCAATGAAAAAGAATTTATTGGTAAATCTAGTGTTAAAGCGAAAGAGATAAAAAAAACTAACTCATCTGAAATAAATACTCAAACAATAAAGCAGTCAACTCAAAAACAAAAAGTTTCTTCATCTCACACTAAAACTGAGATTAAACCAATATCTTCCAAGACTAATGATGATGAATGGGCAAGTTTCTAAAACTTGTCTATATAAAGAATATATACAATGTCAATAAATCAAAACTGTCCAAATAGAATAAAACCTAAACTCTTAAGAGAGCAAAAAACGGAAGCTCTTTTAGTATTTATTAGAACTACCCTAGAACAATATTTCAATGATGTTGATAGTGATAAAGTCCATTTTCAAATGGGTAGTAAAGAAGATATTCAGATTCTACATAAAAATCTCAAGATGCTATTAGATAATCTTCAAGATACTGTCGTTAACAGTACATATCTTAGAAGTGTTTCAATTATGGCTAATAAAAACAAAGCAATAATGTTAATAGCAAAAAAAGAGGAACCCTTAATGGTTTATTATAATGCTATTATAAAACAGATTGAGGTTAGCTTGGCTCAAGGTCAAAATTGGATACCTGAACAACTTGTTCTTTGTCTTTTAAGCGAATGGATCTTAGAAGAGGAAAAGTCAACTATTTTATATCCTTTTTTAAGTAGTATAGACTATGTAGAGATACTGAATAGATATGAACTATTAAGAATCAAAGCAAAAAAAGATGAAGACTGGAATAAAACGGCAGCTATCATGAGTATGTATAAAGTAGCGAATGATTTAATAGATAAACTAAAAAAGACAACATATAAAGTAAATACTAAAAGAGTTTCTAAAACAAGACGATAATAAAACTTACTCGAGAGTGTAAAAGTAACTGTGTAAACCTTAAAAATTAAATTTATTTGATATCATTATCGAGTAAATTATTAGTAAAGGATTTACATGAGTTTAATCAACCACGAAGAATTAAAAAAACAATTAGCATCAGGAGAGATAACTTCTCTTGATGATATTACTGCAGAGTTTAAAAACATACTCAAAGAAGTAATACAAACTGCATCCCAAGAAGAACTAACTTCACATTTAGGCTACGATAAACATCAAGAGTCGAACACTTCCAATTCACGTAACGGATACAATGATAAAACAATCAAATCTAAATATGGACAATTTGATGTCTCTATACCAAGAGATAGAGATTCAAGCTTTGAACCACAACTGGTTAAAAAAAGAGAAGTACTTTTAGAGGGAAGTGAAGACTTAATTTTATCACTCTATACCAAAGGTATGAGTGTAAGAGACATTCAACTTCATCTTGATGATTTATATGGTTATGAATTATCTACTCAAACTATTTCTAATATTACAGAAAAAGTTATTGAAAAAGCTAATGAGTGGCAGAGCCGTCCATTAGATGCAATTTATCCAATAATATTTATGGATGCTACAGTTCTAAAAATAAGAGTTGATAGAGTAGTTAAAAATATAGCAGCATATATAATGCTAGGAGTGACACTAGAAGGTAAAAAAGAAATAATAGGTATTTGGATAGGTGAGAATGAAACTAGTAAATACTGGTTAACAGTTTTAAATGATATTCAAAAAAGAGGTGTGCAAGATGTTCTGATCTTTGCAATAGATGGTCTTAATGGATTTAATGAAGCTATTAAAGCAGTTTATCCTAAATCAGAGATACAAAGGTGTATAGTTCATCAAATAAGAAGCTCATTGAAATTTGTATCTTGGAAAGATAGAAAAGAAGTTTCAAAGGATTTAAAGTCTGTATACTCAGCACATAACGATGAAGATGCGCAATTAGCACTAACTGAGTTTAATGATATTTGGGGTAAGAAATATCCTAATATTACTGTATCATGGACAAATCACTGGGATGAACTTTCAACTTTCTTCAAATATCCAGATTCAGTGCGAAAGCTAATTTATACTACAAATCCAATCGAATCACTCAATGCTACTATAAAAAGAAAAACTAAATCTAAAGGTTCATTTCCAACTATAGAATCTGCTTTTAAAGTTATGTATCTTGCCACACAGGAACAACAGAACAAATGGAATACTAACAGTATCAGAAATTGGTATGAGATTTTTCCTCAACTTAGTATATTTTTTAGTGAAGTTATGTCAAAATATACTAAGTGATTTAGAAATAAGAGGTGGGTTTACACAGTTTATTTTACGGTCTCACTTACTCGCTGACTCTAACAGTGTCTTTGAAATTTCAACCTATCTATTATTTTCTAAATCTACTTTTCATTATCTCTCAAAAAACTTATCTACAAAACCAATAATTTTATCCAATACTTTCGGAACTATTTTTTTTCTTTCTAATAGTTTTGGTTTTACATTTAAAGTTTGTGCAATATCATTTGCAAGAGGTTTTCTTTCATCATAGATATAATTATCTATTACTTTTTTAACTTTTTCATTATCAAGGTTATCTTCTTCACATAATTCTTCAAAAGCTTTTTCTTTTTGTTCATCCCAAAATTTTTCAAACTCTTCTTCTATATCTTCACTACTTTTTATTTGTAGTAGATTTTCATTTATGAACTGTTCTATAAGTTCTCTTTTACTTCTAAGTTGAGGATTGTTATTTAAGATATTAGAGATATTTTCTTTTTGTTTTTTAACTTTCTCTTCATCTTTTTCATCTTTTATTTCACCTAAAAGTTTTAAGATATAAGATACATTGATTTCATCTTTATGTATAAGTTCAAGCTCAAAATCTACATCTTCTAAAATAGATGTTTTTTCTTTATCATTAGTTGTTTTTGCAGGTTTAATATCAAGATATTTAGAAAGATAGTCTTCAAACTCTTGTTCACCCATTTTTAAATCAGACCACTTAAAATCAGCGAAACATTCAAGTATATTTTTTGTACGCATTATTTCTCTAAAAATTTGTACAAATTCTAAAACATACTCATCCCCTTGATTTCTTAACTCATTTACATCATTATAAGTAGGAACTAAATCTATAAGCTTTTCATAAATAGAATCAAATTTAGCTACATAATCTTCATAAGGTTCCATAGTGATAATACCTATAGCTTCTTTATTTGAAAAAAGTTGTATTGCTTCATCTGTAGCTGGTTTTAGTTTTCTAAAACATACTATATTTCCTTGTGATTTTCTTTCATTTAGTAGTCTATTTGTTCTTGAAAATGCTTGTATAAGACCATGATATTTTAAGTTTTTATCTACATAAAGAGTATTTAGTTTTGGACTATCAAATCCAGTTAAAAACATATTTACTACAAGAAGTATATCTATCTCTTTTTCTTTTACTCTTTTTGCAATACTG
>Ga0193959_1000333_pt1 | contig 19178 bp, 18 predicted proteins | sample FB_2_MG_FD_140333 | JGI IMG/M metagenome (GOLD analysis project Ga0193959, IMG submission 140333) | Microbial mat bacterial communities from the Broadkill River, Lewes, Delaware, United States - FB_2_MG | ecosystem: Environmental > Aquatic > Freshwater > River > Microbial mats | place: USA... | reverse complement strand
AGATCACGTCCCAGCGCATCGGCAACGACTTCACCCATACGCAGTGCGGTACCGGACGGTGCATCCACCTTGTGGCGGTGATGGGCTTCGATCACTTCTATATCATAGCCGCTATCTTCACCCAGTGCCTTGGCCGCAATCTCCAGCAGTTTGAAGCAGAGGTTGACGCCCACACTCATGTTAGGCGCAAACACGATGGCGGTTTTTTCCGCCGCCTGCTGCAACTCTTCCTTCTGACCTTCACTCAGGCCAGTAGTTCCAATAACCACCTTTTTACCATGCTCGGCACAGAAAGCCACGTTTTGCATCGTCACTTCGGGCGCGGTGAAGTCGATCAGCAAGTCGAAATCATCCACCACGGCCGCCAGACTGTCGGCCAGCGCCACACCCAGCTTGCCCACACCGGCCAGTTCACCGGCATCGGCGCCGATCAGGGAGCTGCCCGGCTCGACAATGGCGGCGCTGAAGGTGACGGCATCGCTCTGCTGCAGTGCCTCAATAATGGTTTTGCCCATACGGCCGGCCGCGCCGGTCACCGCTACTCTGGTCATGCTGTTTTCCTGTGTCTGTCTGCACCGGCACGGCCCGAACCGGATACTGAGCGTGCCGACAGGCATCACTCAACATCCGGCCGAGGCCATGCAATCAGGTCATATCTTCGAAGAACTTTTTCACTGAGTCAAAGAAGCCGTGCTTTTTCGGGCTGTGCTTGCTGTTGCCACCGTCCTCGGTGGTTTCGGCAAACTCACGCAGCAGGTCCTTCTGACGGCTGTTCAGGTTGATCGGCGTTTCCACCGCCACCTTGACCATCAGGTCACCAACACCGCCACCGCGCACCGGCGTCACACCCTTGCCACGCAGGCGGAACAGCTTGCCGGTCTGGGTTTCGGCCGGAATCTTCAGCTTGACGCGACCATCAAGGGTCGGCACATCCAGTTCACCACCCAGTGCGGCATCAACAAAGCTGATCGGCACTTCGCAGTACAGATGCTTGCCGTCACGCTGGAAGATCGGATGTTCACGCACATGTACCTGCACGTAGAGATCACCGCTCGGACCACCATGACTGCCGGCTTCGCCCTCGCCCGCAAGGCGGATACGGTCGCCGGTATCCACACCGGCCGGGATCTTGACCTGCAGGGTCTTGGTTTTTTCGACCCGGCCCTGACCATGACAGGCATCACAGGGATCGGAAATCACCTTACCCTCGCCACGACAGGTGGGACAGGTCTGCTGCACGGAGAAGAAGCCCTGCTGCATGCGCACCTGCCCCATGCCACCACAGGTGGAACAGGTCTTGGCACTGGTACCCGGCTTGGCGCCGCTGCCGTCACAGACTTCACAGCCGACCAGGGTGGGAATTTCCAGCGTTTTATCGCAGCCGCGTACCGCCTCTTCCAGGCTCAGCTCCAGGTTATAGCGCAGGTCAGCACCGCGCTGGACACTGGAACGACGACGGCCGCCACCGCCGCCTCCGCCGAAGATATCGCCAAAGACATCACCGAAAATATCGGAGAAGTTGCCTTCAAAGCCGCCACCGCCAAAGCCGCCGCCCTGACCATCGACACCGGCATGGCCAAACTGGTCATAGGCGGCCTTTTTCTGAGCATCAGACAGGACCTCGTAGGCCTCGCTGATCTCCTTGAATTTGTCTTCCGCCTCCTTGTCGTCCGGGTTGCGGTCCGGGTGGTACTTCATCGCCAGACGACGATAGGCTTTCTTGATATCACGATCGGACGCGTCACGCGACACACCCAAAAGTTCGTAGTAGTCCTGCTTTGACATGATCCGAATCTGACTCGTTAAGGTTTGGCCCGCAAGAGCCGGACATGACAACGCGGGCCTGAGCCCGCGCTGTCACACTGCAACGATCGACAAGCGCGAACGCTTACTTCTTGTCGTCCTTAACCTCTTCGAATTCGGCGTCGACTACATCGTCCGCCGCATCCTTGGCATTGGCGTTAGCGCCGGCATCAGCGCCGCCCGCCTGTTCGGCCTGAGCCGCGTCAGCGTACATTTTCTGCGCCACGGCAGACAGGGCTTCGGTCAGCACCTCGGTTTTGCTTTCGATGGCATCCTTGTCGGTGCCCTTCAGCGCTTCTTCCAGATCCTTGATCGCGGCTTCGATTTTTTCTTTCTCGTCCGCAGTTGCCTTGTCACCCGCATCTTTCAGCGTCTTGTTGGCGGTGTGGATCATGGCATCGCCCTGGTTACGCGCACCGGTCAGCTCTTCGAACTTCTTGTCTTCTTCCGCATGCGCTTCGGCATCGCGAACCATCTGTTCGATTTCATCATCGTTCAGACCGGAAGAGGCCTTGATTACGATCGACTGTTCCTTGCCGGTGGCCTTGTCCTTGGCGGACACGTTCAGGATACCGTTGGCATCGATATCGAAGGTTACTTCGATCTGCGGCATGCCACGCGGTGCCGGCGGAATGTCAGCCAGATCGAAACGACCCAGAGACTTGTTCTGTGCCGCCTGCTTGCGCTCACCCTGAACCACGTGGATGGTCACGGCAGTCTGGTTGTCATCAGCGGTCGAGAACACCTGCGACTTCTTGGTCGGGATGGTGGTGTTTTTCTCGATCAGCGGGGTCGCTACGCCACCCATGGTTTCGATACCCAGCGTCAGCGGGCTAACGTCCAGCAGCAGTACGTCTTTAACGTCACCAGACAGAACAGCACCCTGAATTGCAGCACCGATAGCGACGGCTTCATCCGGGTTAACATCCTTGCGCGGTTCCTTACCGAAGAACTCGGCCACCTTCTGCTGCACCATCGGCATACGGGTCTGACCACCGACCAGGATGACCTCGTCGATCTCGGACACGGATACACCGGAATCCTGCACCGCAATGCGGCACGGCTCGATGGAACGAACCACCAGCTCTTCAACCAGCGACTCCAGCTTGGCACGGGACAGCTTCACGTTCAGGTGCTTCGGACCGGTCGCATCCGCCGTGATGTACGGCAGGTTAACGTCGGTCGCCTGTGCGGACGACAGTTCAACCTTGGCTTTCTCGGCCGCTTCCTTCAGGCGCTGCAGCGCCAGCGGGTCGTTGTGCAGGTCGATGCCGCTTTCTTTCTTGAATTCGTCGGCCAGGTAGTTGATCACCGCCAGGTCGAAATCTTCACCACCCAGGAAGGTGTCACCGTTGGTCGCCAGCACTTCGAACTGGTGCTCACCGTCAACATCCGCGATTTCGATGATGGAGATATCGAAGGTACCACCACCCAGGTCATATACGGCAACGGTCTTGTCACCCTTGGACTTGTCCATGCCGTAGGCCAACGCAGCAGCGGTCGGCTCGTTGATGATACGTTTTACTTCCAGGCCGGCGATACGGCCAGCATCCTTGGTCGCCTGACGCTGAGAGTCGTTGAAGTAGGCCGGTACGGTGATAACCGCTTCGGTCACTTTTTCGCCCAGGTAGTCCTCGGCGGTTTTCTTCATCTTCTTCAGGATCTCGGCAGACACCTGCGGCGGCGCCATCTTCTGGCCCTTGACGTCAACCCAGGCATCACCGTTGTCGGCTGCGCTGATCTTGTACGGCACCATTTTGATGTCTTTCTGCACGACCTTGTCGTCAAAGCGACGGCCGATCAGACGCTTGATCGCAAACAGAGTGTTGTCCGGGTTGGTAACCGCCTGACGCTTGGCCGGCTGACCCACCAGCGTTTCGCCATCATCGGTGTACGCGATGATGGACGGGGTGGTGCGATCGCCTTCGGCGTTTTCGATTACTTTGGTCTTGTCGCCGTCCAGGATCGCCACGCAGGAGTTGGTGGTGCCCAGGTCAATACCGATAATTTTGCCCATGTTCTGCTCCGATATTTCCGTTGCCCGCCGAGCGGGCCAATAATCTGTCTAAAAACTGGTTGCTACCTATATGGGTACGCGTTGAACGAATTCAACGCCCCGATCAGCTTTTGGCCACCATGACCATCGCCGGGCGCATCAGGCGGCCATTCAGCAGATAACCTTTCTGCACCACGGCCACCACAGTGTTGGGATCTACCCCTTCCGCCGGCACCATGGACATCGCCTGATGGTGCTCGGGGTTGAACAGCTGACCTTCCGGGTTCACCTGCTCAACATTGAACTTCGCCATGCTGGACAGGAACATGTTCAGCGTCATTTCGACCCCTTCACGGATCGCCTTGACCTGCTCCTCTTCACCCTGGCTGGCGTCGATCGCGCGTTCCAGACTGTCTACCACCGGCAGCAGTTCGTTGGCGAATTTTTCCAGACCAAACTTGTGCGCCTTTTCCACATCCATCTCGGCACGGCGGCGGATATTCTGAATCTCCGCCTGGGTGCGCGGCTGCAGTTCAGCCAGTTCCTTCTGCAGTGCCTCGATCTCGGCACGGGACTCTTCCAGCTGTTGCAGCAAATCCGCCTGATTGCCCTCGGCAGCAGGCTCAACCGCCTCTGCCTCAACCACCGCTTCCGCCGCTTCCTGAACCGCGTCTACGGGTTCCTGGGTGTTCTGCTGCTCTTTTGCCATCAGGTCTCTCCAACTGAATCTTGGGGTTTAGCCTCGTTGCATTCCTATATGGGGCCCGTTCGACAGGGTTCAAGCGCCAACAACAATTTTTTCAGGCAAAGATTGAAGCATTGAGAAAAATGGCTTATACAGTGAATACTGTATAAAAAACCACTGTAAATAAAGCCATAGGTTGTCGCTATGCTGACGCAGATTACCATCCGCAACTTTGCGATTGTCGATGCTCTGGAAGTGGAGCTGGAATCCGGAATGACCGTTATCAGCGGTGAAACCGGTGCCGGCAAATCCATCATGCTGGATGCTCTGGGGCTGTGCCTGGGCAACCGCGCCGACAGCGACAGTCTCTACAAGGACGCCGATCGTGCCGAACTGACTGCCAGTTTCGATATCCGCACTCTGCCGGCGGCGCGACGCTGGCTGAGCGAGCATGAGCTGGAAGGCGAGCCCCGCGAGTGCCTGCTGCGCCGCGTCATCACACGTGAAGGGCGCAGCCGCAGCTACATCAATGGCCGCCCGGTCCCGTTGGCACTGCTGCGCGAGTTCGGCCAATTCCTGGTCGACATTCATGGCCAGCACGAGCACCAGCGACTACTCAAGAAAGAGCATCATCGGGTGCTGCTGGATGCATTCGGCGGGCATGGAGAACTGAGCGATAAAGTACGTCGCAGCTTCCACAAATGGCGCCGCCTGCACTCCGAGCTCAAGGAACTGACCGAGGTATCCGAGGAACGCAACGCCCGGGTACAACTGCTGAGCTATCAGGTCGAGGAGCTGGATCAGTTGGCCCTGCACGCGGGCGAACTGGAACAGCTGGAGCAAGAGCAGCAGCGACTGGAAAACGCCGGCAGCCTGCTCTCCAGCGGTCACCAGCTGCTTCAACTCTGTAGCGACAGCGATGGCGAACATTGTCTGTCGATGCTGCATCACTGCCTGCAACTGCTGAACCAGCTCGACTCACAGGATAAACGTCTGCGCCAGGCCGATGAGATGTTCAGCAGCGCCCTGATCCAGGTGGAAGAAGCCGGCCGCGAGGTACGCCATTTCCTCGACAGTGTCGAAATCAACCCCGAACGCCAGCAGGAGGTCGAAGAGCGCCTGTCCGCCATCTACGACGTCGCGCGCAAACACCGCCTGTTGCCCGAAGAGTTGCCTGCGTTCCACCAGGCCCTGCAGGAAGAGCTGGCCGGACTGTCTCATTCCGACGAAGCACTGGCAGAGCTGGAAGCAGCCGTTGTCGAGGCACGCACCCTGTACCTGCACGAGGCCTCCGAGCTCAGCTCGGTCCGTCAGCAGGCCGCTTCACAACTGAGCAGCCGTGTTGATGAGCAACTGCATGCGCTAGGCATGCCAGCCGCACATTTCAGTGCTTGCCTGTTCCCTCTGGAGGAGGCGCGCTACAACGCCAATGGTCTTGAAGAAGTGGAGTTCCTGATCAGCACCAACGAGGGCCAGCCCGCACGCGCCCTGGCCAAAGTCGCCTCCGGCGGCGAACTGTCACGCATCAGCCTGGCGATTCAGGTCATCACCGCACAGAGCACCAGCACACCGACTCTGGTATTCGATGAAGTTGATGTCGGTATTGGCGGCGGCGTGGCCGAGGTAGTGGGGCGTATGCTGCAAGCACTGGGGCAGAGAGTGCAGATTCTGTGCGTCACCCACCAGCCACAGGTTGCAGCCCAGGGCGATCACCACCTGTTTGTCAGCAAGCAAGGTAAAGCTTCCGCGGGCACTCACACCCGAGTAAGTCGTCTGAGCGACGGTCAACGTGTCGAGGAAGTGGCACGCATGCTGGGAGGCGTCGACATTACACGCACCACACTGACGCACGCGCAGGAGATGCTGTCAGCCTGAGGGCTGACAGCAGGGAAGTGGCGTTACTTGGCGTCCTTGTCTTCGCAGCCGCCCTTGCACACGCCATAGAGATACAGCGTGCGGTCGGTAATACTGAATCCGAGCTCGTCAGCCACTTTATCCAGGATTTCTGACACCTTGGGCTCGGTGAATTCACGCACTTTGCCACATTTAACACAGACCACATGGTCATGGTGCTCATCACGCGCCAGCTCGAATACCGAATGTCCGCCCTCAAAGTGGTGACGAGACACCAGTCCGGCCGCTTCAAACTGCGTCAGCACACGGTACACCGTGGCCAGCCCCACATCCTCACCCTGCTCCATCAGGAGCTTGTAGATATCTTCAGCACTGAAGTGGTCGCCTTCTCCGGCACGCTCCAGAATCTGATAAATTTTGACCCGCGGCAGAGTTACCTTCAGTCCGGCCTTCCGCAGTTCCTGATTTTCCAATGCCATATTAGGTCTCAATCACTATGCTGTTCGGGATTTGCAATGTTAGACTCCATTATCTTTGTTTAGGCGTTAAAACGGAAGTCATTGTCCGATGCAAAAGGTTATTATCAGCGTAACCCTGGCGATTCTCATTGCGGGGTGTTCTGAATTCCCCGGCGTTTACAAGATCGACATCCCCCAGGGCAATTTGGTGAGCCAGGAAATGGTCAATCAGCTGCGCCCGGGCATGACACCTTCGCAGGTGCGCTACATCATGGGGACCCCGCTGGTGAATGACAGTTTCAGCGAGAACCGCTGGGATTACATCTATACCATCAAGGATGGCAACGGCGAACGCTTTCAGGAGCGTATCAGCCTGTTCTTCGAAGATGGCAAGCTGTCTCGCCTGAGCGGAGACTTCCAGCCCGGAGCCGAGCCCGGGCAGTAAGCCTGCATTCCAAACTCGCCGTTCAGGCGTCTTTTGACGCCTGCTCCGCCGCTTTCTGCTCCTTCATTTTTGCAGCACGTCGCGCCCTGACTTCCTTGGGGTCTGCAATCAACGGCCGGTACAATTCCACCCGCTCGCCATCCTTGATCGGCGTAGTTGCGGGGTCCTTGACCGCCTTGCCAAAGATCCCCATCGGAATGGTCTCAGGATCCACATCGGGAAACAGCTCCGCGATCCCAGAACGCACAACCACATCCTTGATCGTGCAGCCCTCTTCCACCTGCAGTGCAATGATTTTCTGCTCATGCGGCAAGGCATAAGCCACTTCAACCTGAATCATGCAACACCTCTAACCGTAGACTTCATCGGCACGTTTCACAAACGCATCGACCAGAGTAGTGGCAACCGAGCTGAACACCTTGGACATCGCCATACCGGTCAACTTGCCATGAAATTCGAACTCCATCGTCAACTCGACCTTGCTGGCTTCATCACTTAGAGGCGTGAAGACCCAAACGCCGTGCAGCGAGGAGAAAGGGCCTTCTACCAATGCAATATCCATCTGCCCGGGTCGCTCTAGGCGGTTGCGGGTGGTGAAGCTGTACTTCAATCCACCCTTGGCCAGATGCAAGGTCGCTTCCAGTTCCTGTTCCGACTCGGACACCACCTCCGTGGAGGAACACCAGGGCAGGAAACGCGGGTACTGGCGCACGTCGTTGACCAGATCAAACATCTCCTCTGCCGTGTGCAGTACCAGCGCGCTGCGTTTTACCTGCGTCATAGCTTTCCTATCCGGCTGGCCTGCAATCAGACCAGCTTGTCATATAGATTAACCACGAAAATGATCATCACCGCCACCGGTGCAATAAAGCGGATTACGAACCACCAGGCCGCGTACACCTTATTACAGTTCAGCGCCAGCTCATCACGGGTCATGTTGGAAGTCAGTACCCAGCCCGCATAGATGGCAATCAGCAGACCACTGAGTGGCAGCATGATATTGGCGGTCAGGAAGTCGAGGAAATCAAAGATATTCAGCGTGAAGATCTTGATCTCGGACCAGTGGTTGAACGACAGCAGTGAAGCGATGCCCATCAGCCAGACCACCAGACCCAGCAACAGCGCCGCCAGCGGACGGCGCATACCGAAACGCTCCACGACCCAGGCAGTAGCCGGCTCCAGCAGGGAAATGGCCGACGTCCAGGCCGCTACACCCACCAGGGTGAAGAACAGGAAACCGAACACCTGACCACCCGGCATCTGACCAAAGGCCACCGGCAGAGTGATGAACATCAGGCCCGGGCCTGCACCAGGGTCCATCTGGTTGGCAAACACGATCGGGAAGATCGCCAGACCGGCGACCAGCGCCACCAGCGTATCCAGTACACCGATGGTCAGCACCGTCGCGCCAATGGAGTCCTTTTTACCCATGTAGGAGCCATAGGCCATGATCGCGCCCATACCCAAAGACAGGGTAAAGAAGGAGTGACCCAGCGCTACCAGCACCGCATCCCAGGTCAGCGCCTCGGGCGAGAAACTGAACAGGAACGACCAGCCTTCAGCAAAGTAGCCGGTATTGATGGAGTACCCCAGCAGCACCAGCAGCAGCAGGAATAGCGCCGGCATCATGATCTTGGTTGCTCGCTCCAGGCCCTTGTTCACGCCCCCTGCGACCACAACCACCACCATCAGCACGAATACCGTATGCCACATCAGCATCTGGTCCGGGCTGGCCAGCAGGCTGGTGAACCGTTCGCCGGCCTGGTCACTGCCAATATCAACGAACTGCCCGGTCCCCATACCGGCAATGTAGTGCAGTACCCAGCCCGCCACGACCGAATAGAACGAGAAAATGATATAACCGGACAACACACCCAGCCAGCCGATCGTGCTCCAGCGAGGATTACGCCCAGCTTCCACCGCCGTTTCCCGCACGGCGTTAATGGGACTCTGACGAGCACGACGGCCGACCAGAATCTCACCCATCATGATCGGAATACCGACCAGCAGAATACAGAACAGATAGACCAGTACGAAGGCGCCCCCGCCGTTTTCACCGGTGATATACGGGAACTTCCAGATGTTGCCCAGTCCGACTGCCGACCCGGTTGCCGCAAGGATGAAGATCCATCGGTTCGCCCAGGAGCCGTGAATAGACTGTTTAGTCTCCATAACGCTCTCAAATCTAATTTTTGGGAAACCCGCAATTGTTCATAAATCGGACAAGGGTGACAACCTTATTCGCATATTTGTCACCCGACCACTGACTTGAGCCCGGCACAGCCGCGTCATGCTTTCCTTGCCTCACGGCCATCTATATAATCCGCGCATGGCTAAGAAAAAGAAGGCTCCGGGCGGAAACACCATCTGCCTCAACAAACGTGCCAAGCACGAATACACCATCGAAACCCGCTTCGAGGCTGGCCTGTCCCTGCAGGGCTGGGAAGTCAAAAGCCTGCGCGAAGGCCGGGGCCAGTTGGTGGACTCCTACGTCATTTTCAAGAACGATGAGGCCTGGTTGGTCGGTGCGCACATCACACCGCTGATCTCGGCATCAACGCACTACGTCACTGACCCGCGTCGTGACCGCAAGCTGCTGCTCAATCGTCGCGAACTCGACAAACTCATGGTCGCAGTGGAAGCCAAAGGATACACCTGCGTTGCACTGGCACTGTACTGGAAGAATGGTATGGTGAAGTGTGAAATCGCGCTGGTAAAAGGCAAGAAACTGCACGACAAACGCGCTGATGAAAAAGAAAAGGACTGGAATCGTCAGAAGCAACGCGAAATGTCTGTTGCCGGTCGGTGAACCCTACCCCTTCCGTATTGTCTATTAAGTCGGTACAATAGCGTGTTACATATCTGGGGGTGACTTGGCTTCGACGCTGATTGCGAACCCTTAGGTGCATGCCGAGAACGTGGTGATTCTCGTAAATCCCTCATCACACAGTTATAGTTGCAAACGACGATAACTACGCTCTAGCCGCTTAAGTCGGCTAGCGCCGCGCTCTAAGGTGTCTGTAACTCAGAGATTTTGCGGTGTCATTCGAGACAGAATCGCCCGGATGCTTTGCTCTAAGCTGAACGGTTAAAACTAAAAGAGCTCGCCCATAGCACCCTGGCTCTCGGGTCGCGACGGGTTAACTAAATAGAGATGCCTAAGCATGTAGATCTTGAGGCAGAGGATTGGCGGACGCGGGTTCGAAACCCGCCACCTCCACCAAATTGCACACGTTAAGCGCCTGTTTTTACAGGCGTTTTTCGTTTCTGGCTTCTGGCTTTAGTCTAATGTGTCACCAATGTGTCACGCTCCCCAAAAACTCCCCTCACGAAACAAGGGCTTCTTACCCCGCCTGGTAACCCCATCGTTTTGAGCTAACCTTGTCCCTAACCTAAAGGAATAGGCGACAGGGAAACCACATGGATATATTCAAGACAACCGTATTCGCGACCGTTTTGCTTGCTTTCTCCCATACCGCATCAGCCGACATTCGCCTCAAGGGTGGCAGAGTGCTGATCTCAACGGGAGACCACATCTCACAGCTGCTCAAGCATCAAAAAAGCAGTGCCAAATACTCCGGCCGGGTATGCAAGGCGCCCTCCAATCATGCCTGCAAAAACCGTGGCTACGCACGCGGTACCATTTATGAGTTCACGGTGCCCAATCGCACCTATATTGTGCAAACATTTCGCGGCACGATTACCTACGTGGAGTGGGAGTATTAGGGGCTTTCAGGCTGCCTGACACCACTGGTGACTGCTTTTGGCCACATTGCCCTGCCACCGGATTACTTCTATTCTTAGACGAGTCCGTTCTAATACTGCAAAGGAGTGCATTGTGGCCAATTACTATGTTGATACCATCCCTCAGGCAAACGGCGACCACGAGGTGCATACGGATGCTTGCGCAGGCTTCAAGGAAATGAAGGAACCGCAGCATCTGGGTGAATTTCATTACGCCAAGACGGCTATCGAAATCGCACGCAGTTACTACAACCAGGTCGCGGGTTGCGACACCTGCTGTCCAGAACCTCAAGGAGCCTGACCGCTCGTACCCTTGTCCGGTTACTGCCGCATTAAACCATTCAGTAGTGACCGGCTCGCATGTGAGCACGCTGTGGTTATTTTTCACGCCAGAGGAACGATTTGGTGCCCAAATGCGTCTATTCTTGCTGTAGAGCCGCCTTATACACTGTGCCCATAATGTGAGCCCTGATTACCGCTGTAGCCTTCCGATAGCATTACGCCCCCTCGCTTGAACGGACCGCCAGCCACGCCCCTTATTCAATTTCCAGGCATCACAAAAAAGCCTTGGATTAAAACTTGAAAACCGTACCCAAATGAATACACTGAAATCAGGTTCATTGGCGTCTCCTGTACACGATGTACATGGGGGGACGAGCAAGGAACTCTCCAGCACTGGTGCCCAGGACGGGCGCCACCTCTCTCCTCACGACCTTTCATCGTCTGTTCAGCCGTTCAACGCCAGAATCGTCGCGCTGTTCATGCGGTCTTTCTTCTTTCTCTTGCCGCCCGCTTTCATCAGGGAGGACTTTTGATGCGCAACCCCCGTACCCCTTTATACCGTTTTGCTCTGGTTATCGTGATGGCCGGTCTTGTCAGTGCCTGCAGCCACGACCGCTATTTCTTCATGGAACGAGCCGATTACAACCAGCTGAGTCAGCAGCTGCATCAGCAGCAAAGCCGGCTGGATACGCTGACGGCTGTCAATCAGCAACAATTCGATAGTCTGAGCCGAGATCAACACTTCCAACGCAAGGAGCTGCTGGACGCCCTCAAGGAGCAAAACAAGGTCATTTCTCGCCTGCAACTGGCGCCTCCTCCCGCTCCGCGCATTATCAATTCCAACCCGGCACCGGATGCACCCGGGCGTTATAAGGGCAAACTGGTGGTCGGGGAAGTCGAGAAATTTTTCCTGGCGGTACCTGGCGTGGTACTGGATGCCCGTATCGACAGCGGCGCCACCACTTCGTCACTGGATGCCACCAATATCAAGCGGTTCGAACGTGATGGTGACAACTGGGTGCGTTTCGAGATCAAACACCCGGAAAGCGGCGAGCCGGTTACGCTGGAGCGCAAACTGATCCGCGATGCTCGAATCATTCAGGGCAACTCGGAAAAGGCTGACCGCCGCCCCGTGGTCGAGCTGCCCTTCGTCATTGGTGACCACCGCCAGAGCGCCGAGTTTACGCTCAATGACCGCAGTCACCTGACCTATCCAGTGCTGATCGGCCGTAACGTACTGCGCGATGTGATGTTGATTGATGTCGGCCGCGAATATGTCACCACTCTGCCGGATAGCCTGACCCGGCCCGAGGATGCAGGAGAATAATCTTGATCCGTCATTCCAAAACCCCGTTTTATCTGGCCACTACCCTGCTGATTCTGGCGGGCCTGCTGCTGGCCGTGTTACGCCATCTGCAGATGGGCGTGCCCTGGCTGCCAGGCGAACAACAGCCGGTGTGGCTGGTGGAAGCACGTATCGATTTCCAGGCCTGGGGCGAGCCGGTCAGCGTGGATCTAAACATTCCAGACCAGCCACCGGGATTCTATACCCTCACCGAGCAGGCCGCCTCGCCCGGCTATGGCTTCGCCATCACCGAACATCAGGGCGACCGCCGCGCGGAATGGACCATTCGTGATGCCGCCGGCCATCAGACACTGTACTTCAAGACCCGCCTGATTCCCGACCAGTATGCCAGTGAGCCTCGTCTGGAGCCTGGCCCGATCAAGCCAGCCGAGATTTTTCTGGAAGAGCCCGATACCACAGCAGCCCGCACGCTGCTGCAACAGGCCGAAGCTCGTTCCAGTGATGCTGCCAGCCTGACCCGTGAGCTGATTGCCCTGCTGACCAGTGATACTCCGGACCAGAATACCCGGCTGCTGCTGAGTGATGCCGAGCTGGCATCAACCCTCTACCAGTTGCTCAATTTCGGCGGCATCCCGGCCCGCATTGCCGATGGCATTCAGCTGGAAGATGCCCGCCGTCAGCAGCCACTGCAGCCCTGGATTCAGATCCATGACGGTGATCGCTGGCTGACCTTCAACCCGCGTACGGGTGTGCAGGGAGTGCCCGAAGACGTGCTGCTCTGGCGACAGGCCGAGGGTTCGCTGCTGGATGTCGTTGGCGGCACCGATTCCATCGTGCGTTTCTCCATGCTGCGCCAAACCGTACCGGCCCTGCAGATTGTCCGTGCCGAAGCCAACGAGCGTGCTTTCGGTTCGCTCAGTCTGTATCAGCTGCCGGTCGAGCAGCAGGGCATGTTCCGCATGCTGCTGCTGTTGCCGTTCGGGGCGCTGGTCGTCTGTCTGATGCGCATCCTGGTCGGTATCAAGACATCCGGCACCTTCATGCCGGTGCTGATCGCTGTCGCCTTCGTGCAGACCTCGCTGCTGCCCGGCCTGGCGGCCTTCATCAGCGTGGTCACGCTGGGCCTGCTGATGCGCGGCTATCTGTCCAGCCTCAACCTGCTGCTGGTGTCGCGTATCTCGGCCCTGATCATTCTGGTGCTGTTCATTACCGCCGGCATCAGCATCATCGGCTACCAGATGGGCTTCAGTACCGGTATGACCGTCACCTTCTTCCCGATGGTGATTCTGGCCTGGACCATCGAGCGCATGTCGATTCTGTGGGAAGAAGAAGGCGCACATGAAGTGCTGATTCAGGGCGCGGGCAGTCTACTGGTTGCCATCCTCGCCTACCTGGTAATGCGCGCACCGCTGGCCGAGCACATCAGTTTCAACTTCCCGGAACTGCATCTGGTGGTACTGGGCATCATCCTGCTGCTGGGTCAGTACACCGGTTACAAGCTGACCGAACTGCGTCGCTTTGCGCCCATGAAGAGGTACAAATGATGTTCGACTGGATCAGCCCCCGCGCCCTTAACCGGCGCGGCATGCTCAGCATGAACAAGCGCAACATCGACTATATCGCCCGCTACAATGATCGCAGTGCCTATCCGCTGGTGGATAACAAGCTGAAAACCAAGCTGGTGGTAGACGAATGCAACGTCGCCAGTCCCAAGCTGCTGCAGGTGGTCAGCGAACAGCACGAAATCGGCCATTTCCGCGAACGGGTGGCCGACCTGGACGGGTTTGCCATCAAGCCGGCCAAGGGGTCTGGCGGCAAGGGTATTCTGGTGATCGTCGGTCGCGACGGCGACGATTTCGTCAAGCCGTCCGGCAGCAAGGTCAGTCTGGAAGAAATTGAGCGCCATCTGACCAACATTCTCGCCGGTCTCTACTCACTGGGTGGCTCACCCGACGTGGCGGTCATCGAAGCACTGGTGCGGTCCGACCCACGCCTGGCTCGCTACTCCCACGAGGGGGTGCCCGATATCCGTATCGTGGTGTTCAAGGGCTATCCGGTGATGGCCATGTTGCGACTGGCCACACATGCCTCCGACGGCAAGGCCAACCTCCATCAGGGCGCGGTCGGCGTTGGGCTTAATCTGGCCAATGGTCAGGCGCTGAACGCAGTACAGTTTGATCGCCCCATTGAGTTCCACCCGGATAACGGCCTGAAGCTGGCCGATATCCGCATCGACAACTGGCATTACCTGCTCAACATGGCCAGCCGCTGCTATGAAGCGACCGGGCTGGGCTACATGGGGGTGGATCTGGTGGTGGACGAGACTCAGGGCCCGCTGTTGCTGGAACTGAATGCCCGTCCGGGACTGGCAATTCAGATTGCCAACGGCCAGGGCCTGCTGCCCCGGCTGAAGGCGGTGGAAGCACTGAAGCGTCCCCATCTGACACCCGAAGAGCGGGTGCACTGGTCGATGGTTCGGGCCGGTGCCGAGAACATACCTGAGCCGGAGCGCTGGACACCGGCGCTGGAGCCGATGTACCAGATCTGAAGGTTATAGCAGGCGTCCGACTCGGGCCGCCAGCAGAACGCCCAGCAACGACAGACAGCCGGTGGCCAGCCAGGTCAGCTGCCAGCCACCGGCCCAAACGGCCAGCGCCCCGATCAGCGGCGGCATGACAAACTGTCCCAATGCCGACAACTGCAACATCCAGCCTACCGAGGTGGATACCACCGAACTGTCCGGTGCCAAGCGCACCGCCAGCGAAAACAGGACACCGGGAATCACACCGCTGACGGAAGAGAAAACCAGCACAGCGCCATAGCGCAGCCAGGGCTGCTCGGCGGTCAGATCGGAAAACGCGAGCCAGGTCGTCAGCGTCATCACCGCAAAGCCGACATACAGCAGCTGCCTCGGCCCTACACCGGCCTGCAGCAAACGCCCGGACGCGGCATTACCCACCACATTCGCCACCGCCGCAAACGCGGTCAACACACCCACCAGCGAACCTTGCAGCCCGGCCTGCGTGTAAATCGACGGCAGGAAACCAATCACCGACAGCCACTGCCCGGAATAGGTCGGAAAGATCAGCGCGACCAGCCAGGGGCCCGGGCTGCTCAGGGTCAGTTTCAACCGCCCCAATAACGCCCGCAGCCCCGACAGGGGCGAACCCGTACGAGGATTTTCATCACGCTGATCTGCCGGCACCGCCAGCAGGACCCAGCTCAGCATCAGCAGAGTCAGTGCGGCAATCAGCCACCACCAGCCCTGCCAGCCCAGCTGCTGCATCAGCCAGGGCCCTACCAGCAGACCGGTGCCGGTGCCAAAGCCCATGTAGCAGCCCCACCAGCCCAGACTGACACTCAGTTTTTCAGGCGCCACCAGCTGACGGATCAAGCCTGGCCCGGACAGAGTCACCAGCAGAAAACCGAAGCCCTCCAGCCCCCTCAGCAGCAGCAGTTCGGTAGCCGAGCCGGCAAAACCGCCCAGCACACTGCTGACCGTGAGAACACCCAGACCGGTCAGGATACTGCGGCGCAGGCCGGCACTGTCTGCCAGCACACCGATCAGCGCTCCGGCCAGCATGCCGGCCAACTGTACCAGCGACAGCAGAAAGCCCGCCTGAACCAGACTCACGCCCAGCTCATCCTGCAACACCGGAATCGCCGGTGGCAACTTGCCAATATGCAACGCCGCCGTGATACCGGCCAGCATCACCACCACATCGGGGGACAACCCGCGCCGGTTTGAGATTGTTGCGCTCACCCGCACTCTCCCTGTCAAAAAGACACTATTGTACGCCTTGCCAACCCGCGCCGCTCGCCGGCTGGTGGAGCTGCAGATAACAGCGTCAGAACTCTCTCTTCGTATCTCCAGCAGACACGATCAATGCCCCGTTCCGCATCAAGGCCCGCCCCTGAACGTTCACCTCGACGACCAGCCGATCATCACCCAATAAAATCAGCAACCCCAGCAACTCTTCCAGACTCTCAACCTGAACCATACGTTCCGCCAGTTCGGGGGTGGCTTCCAGATCCAGCACCAGAAAGTCGGCCTCCTTGCCAACCTTGAAATTGCCGATACAAGACTCCAGCTGCAACGCCCGCGCAGCGCCCAGCGTCGCCATATAAAACGCCTGCAACGGCGACAGGGGCTCACGCAGAAGCTGCTGTACCCGGACCGCATCGGCCAGTGTTTTCAGCACCGAGCAACTGGGCCCAGCGCCGACATCGGTTCCGATCGTCAACGCCACCCCCGCCTGTTGCAACTGGCGCAATGGCATCAGCCCCGACCCCAGCAGCAGGTTGGAAGAGGGGCAGTGCGCGACCGCCGCCCCGCTTTGCCCCAGACGCTGCTGCTCCTCCGGCGTTAAATGAATGGCATGAGCAAACAGCGAGCGTGGTCGCAGAAAGCCGTAGTGATCATATACATCGAGATACCCTCGCCGCTGTGGAAACAGCTGCTGTACCCGTTCGCACTCGTCCCGAGTTTCCGCCAAGTGGGTCTGCAGATAGAGGTCTGGGTAGCGTTGTAACCAGTCACCGCACAGTTCCAGCAGGGGTTCAGAACAGGCCGGGGCAAACCTGGGTGTCAACGCATAGGCCAGACGACCCTGCCCATGCCAGCGCCGAACCAGCGCTTCGGTTGCCGCTCGCGCCTGCGCGACAGACTCACGCAACGCTTCCGGGACCAGCCGGTCCTGCAGCACCTTGCCACAGATAAGTCTCAGTCCAAGTCGCTCGGCGTGACGGAAGAACGCGTTGGCACTGTCGGGCTGCACACCGGCAAATACCATCGCCGTGGTGGTGCCATTGCGCAACATTTCAGCCAGAAAGCGCTGAGCCAGCCTCCCGTCCACGCCAGGACAGTTCAGCGCACTTTCTGCCGGAAAGGCCCGCTGCTCCAGCCAGTCGAATAGCGTCCCCGCCGGACTGGCAGCAATACTGAGCTGTGGGTAATGCGTGTGGGTATCGATCAAACCGGGTATCAACAAACAGCTGCGCCGCTCTTCAACCTTCAGCCCCCGAGGCAACTGTCCCAGCAAATCGGCATACTCACCCACGGCTTTCACCCGCCCACCGGCAACTCTCAGTAAACCATCGGGGATAAAGCGGACAGCCGCCAGACCAAGTGTTGCCGGGTCATCGATAAAATGGAGTATGGCACCCCGCAGGGCACGTTCGGGAAACTGAGCACTCATTGCCAACTGACACCACCTCATACACGCGGGATATTCACCACTAGACTACCAGAGTCCTGTCACCGACACTGAACCACTGAACCACTGAACCAAAGCAGCCCGACTGCGTACAACTCATCAAACCATCGGGAGTGCCGCCATGAAACGTTTGTTATCCACAGTATGCAGTCTGTTGCTGTGCCAGTCGCTACACGCCGATGAAGCCGTTACCCCTGATACCGATGCCTTGTTCAATCACCAACTCAAGCGCTTGCATGCCAATGACATCATTGATCTCAAGGAACACTACGCCGGGCACCCTCTGCTCATCATCAACACGGCCAGCTTCTGCGGGTTTACCGGCCAGTTCAAAGGGCTGGAGGCACTGCATCAGGCCTACAAAGACAAGGGGCTGAAGGTGATCGGCTTCCCCTCCAACGATTTTTACCAGGAAGCCGGAGAAGAGGGTAAAACAGCGGAAGTCTGCTTTATCAACTACGGGGTCAGTTTTGACATGTTCAGCCCCCTTTCCGTTCGAGGCGACCAGGCACACCCCATTTTCCGCGAGCTGACGCGCCAGAGCGGCACAGCCCCCAAGTGGAACTTCTACAAGTATGTGATCAACCGCGATGGACAGGTAACGGCCTCGTTTCCCAGCATGACCACACCCGACGACGAACAGTTGAGGCAGGCAATCGAAGCCGTGCTTTAATCAACCAGGTGCACCTCGCCTTGGCGGTCGAGCGTATACGTTTCAAAGTCCTCCGCCAGATACAGCGCACCCGCGTAGTATTGCAGCGCCTCGGCGCGCAGATCATCTATCGACAACTCTCCTTCCCGCCGCACCTCTGAACGATAACGCGGGCTGAAATGTGTCAGGATCAGAGCAGGCACTTGCTGGTCCTGAGCAAAACGTGCGACCTGCGCGGCACTGCTGTGTTGCGGCTCTGGCCCGACTCTCTGCAGCACCGCATCCGTATAGGTCGCTTCGTGAACCAGCACCTGCGCCCCCTGGCAAAGATCCGCCAAGAGCTCGGGCCGGTCATTATCGCCCCCCACCACCACCGCCCGGCTATCCTGCGACTGGATACAGTAATCAGCACCGTTCAGTTCACGTCCATCCAGCAAAACAACCCGCTCACCCTGCTGTAAGCGGCGATACAACGGGGATGGTGCAATCCCTTCTTCCGCCAGACGTGCCGTATCCAGCCGTACCTGCTGCTGCAACTCTTCCAGTCGATAGGCCCAACAGGCCACGCGGTGGCTCAACGAGGCCGACGTAATGTGAAACCCGGACAGTTCCAGATTGAGGTCATCGGTCACTTCAATAAACTCAAGTGGGTAGGTAATCCGCATCTCAGTATGCTCAATCACCGCCTGCACATAGGCCCACACGGCGGCGGGCCCCACCAATGTCAGGGGCTCGGT
>Ga0193959_1000326_pt1 | contig 19366 bp, 11 predicted proteins | sample FB_2_MG_FD_140333 | JGI IMG/M metagenome (GOLD analysis project Ga0193959, IMG submission 140333) | Microbial mat bacterial communities from the Broadkill River, Lewes, Delaware, United States - FB_2_MG | ecosystem: Environmental > Aquatic > Freshwater > River > Microbial mats | place: USA... | reverse complement strand
TAATTTAGCTAAAAACCTGTTAGATATACTAGATGATGAAACTATAGCTTTAAAAACTGGTCTTGATATAGCTGCTGTTGCTAGTCTAAGACTATAATATAATAATCAGTTCTTATGCTATAAAAAAATCATCATTTACGATAGTTTTCATAGCAGTAAGGGTTGTAACACCTTCTCCAAAACTTCCATGAGAAGGACTCGTTACATCAAGATAAAAAGTTTCATTTTCTTCTACTTTATTATCAGCCAAAATTTCAACTGCAATAGGAACAGAAGATTCATCTTCATATAAAGTAATCACCCCTGATAATGCAATATAATCCTCCCCAGCAGTGGCACTTCCATCACGCGTAGTGTAGTGCAAGGTGATATTCTCTTTTATATCGTCACGATTTCCAGTATACTCTAAGAGAAAATAGATATATTGTATCTCATCATCAGTTTCTACTATCGAAGTTTTTACATCTTCTTTTGTTTTTGGTGCGTTTTCATATCCCGCTCGTATAGTTTTATCTATCCACTTTGTATAGTGACTCACTTTTTGCCAAGCCCCAAGTTCCCCAAAACTTGAATCATCTTTTTTATTGATATCTGTATCTATATCTCCAGAACTCACTGCAGCCGTATAAGAAGCAATCCCTGCAATTTGATTGTTGATAAAAGCAGGTCCGCCACTATCTCCAGCAGCTATCATCCCCTCTGTATCTCCTAGTCCCAAATCTTTTATATTTAAAATATTATCCAAAGCATCGTTTTTTTTCAAGCCATTATCAAAATCTGCTGTTAACATTGTTTCTTCTAAAGGTATCCATTGTAAATTTGTATTTGGAGCATTATAAACATCATCAAAATAGGCTTCAAAAGTATTTTGTGTTTTGAGTTTTAATGTTTCTGTTTCATCATTTAACTCCCCAGTTAATCCAGAACCATAAGAACCATACCCTACCATGGTAAAATCCTTACCTATTTCATCGTGGGAAGTATAAAGATTGTATCGTTGATATTTAAAGTCACTATGTTCTTCTAAAGTTAAAAGAGCCAAGTCTCCATTTGCATTGATAGAATCATGATCTGGATACTCTGTAAAGGTTGCATTATAAGTTTTAAAACCACTAGCAGTGTCAAATGATACTGTGATATTATTTGTTGGAAAACCTTTAAAAATATGGGCTGCAGTGATGATTGTTTTTCCATCATAGAGTAAAGAACCTGTTCCATAGTTTGTGCCATTTGAAACTTTTACAACGCCATTATAAAAATCATTTTCATTGGTACTATAAAGAGAGTTTTTGTAGTTTGTTAAAGATGTAATCATATTTTAATATATCCAGAGTAATTTTAAATTATTATACTTTAATTATAAGTAAATATTGATTAATTTTTATGGATTCCAAAAGGGGGATGTTCAGTCCTTTGTAATGATACTCTCGTTATACTATCTTTTAAATTCAAAATAATTTGAGAGGGGTATTATTGAAACGAAATATTTTATTGGCTTTTGATTTTGCAAAAAGAGATTTTAAAGAGAGATATGTTGGTACTGGCTTGGGACAATTCTGGTATGTTTTATCTCCAATTATAACAATTTTCATATATACAGTTATTTTTTCAGATTTTATGAAAATGAAGCTAGATATTATTGATAGTACATATGCTTATAGTATTTATTTGGTACCTGGATTATTAGCATGGACATCTTTTAGTACTATTTTATCTCGACTCAATACCTCCATTTTTGAAAAAGCAAATATGATAAAAAAGATTAATGTCCCTATGTATACTTTTCATCTCAGTATAGTGATTACAGAGTTTACACTTTTTGTATTTTCTATATCATTAGGAATCATCTTTTTACTTTTAGTAGATCATCCTATTACGATAAATATTTTGTGGATGCTTCCTATTATGATTTTACAAACAATCTTTGTATTTTCTTTAGGTGTAATACTATCACTTTTTACACCTTTTTTTAGAGATATTAAAGAAGCAATACCTATAGTCATACAGCTTTGGTTTTGGATGACTCCTATTATTTATATGAAAGAGATGATTGAAAATAAGTATCCACTTATTTTAGTATATAATCCTTTTTATCACTTTGTTCATCTCTACCAAGATATTTTTCTTTTTTCAAAGGCACCTTCTTTACATGATCTTACAATTATTAGTTGCTTGTCATTTACAACACTTCTTCTTGCTGCATACTTATATAAAAAAATGATGAATACAGTAAAGGATATTATATGAATAAGGTTCTTGAAGTTAAAAATATCACAAAAGTGTACAAAAAGTATAATACAAACTTTGATAGATTAAAAGAGATTTTTTTCAAAAAATCATACCATGAAGAGTTTGTCTCAAACGATAACATTTCGTTTGACCTTTACGAATCAGAAACTTTAGGAATAATAGGTATAAATGGTGCTGGTAAATCTACTATACTAAAAATAATTGCAGGTGTTATAGCTCCTACTTCAGGTGAAATCGTTAAGCATGGAAGAGTTACCGCCTTATTAGAGTTAGGTACTGGTTTTAATGATGAAATGACTGGTTATGAGAACATTTTTTTAAATGGCCGTCTCATAGGTATGACACAAGAAGAGTGTGAAAATAATTTGGAAAAAATTATTACATTTAGTGAGTTAGGACAGCATATTTATGAACCGATCAAAACCTACTCATCAGGTATGAAAATGCGATTAGCTTTTTCTATTGCTATATTTTCTGAACCAAAAATTCTTATTGTTGATGAAGCATTATCAGTAGGTGATGCCCATTTTGCAGCAAAGTGTACAAAGATATTAAAACAAAGAAAAGAAAAAAACATGTCGATCATCTATGTTTCCCATGATTTAAATTCATTGAAACTACTGAGTGATAGACTTATAATGTTAAATACAGGAAAAGTAGTAGAGCAAGGTACTCCAGAAGAAGTTATCAACAAATATAACTTTTTAATTGCAAAACTCAATGATGACGATGATACTCTCCAAATAAGTCAACAAAATACAAATGCATTTGGTACTTTTGATATAGAGATAAAAAAAATATCAATAAAAAAAGAAAATGAAACACTTGTAGATTTTGTAACAGGGGATTTAGTTGATATTGAATTAGAATTATATTCAAAAATCACTACAGACGATTTAACGATTGGTATTCATATACGAGATAAATTTTCACAAGATATATTTGGTACAAATACTTTTTATCAAAATAAAAAACTTTCAGTAAAAGCTGGAAATAAATATACTTGTACCTATACAATGCGATTAAATATCGGTGTAGGTCAATACACTTTAGGTGCTGCTGTGCATACTTCAGACTGGCATACTGAGCTTTGTTATCATTGGTTTGACAATGCTTTGAATTTCAATATATCAGGTACAAAAGAAAACTTATTTATAGGTCTATGTCGATTAGAACCTAGCATAAACTTTATAGAGGAAAAATAATGAAAAATATTTTAAAAAGTATCTTTTTTAAATTATCATACAACATCACATTACGGAAAATTGCAAGTAAAGTCTTTGTCTATTTTCCAACTTTAAAATCAAAACTTATGGAGTTACGTGATAGCTCTTATTCTCCATCTAAAGAGAAAAAAATAAAATATGAAAGTGATTTTTTAAATACAATTAAAAAAGAGATAGAAAATAAAAAAGCAGTGGTAAAATAGATGACGATATATGTAGATATAACCCAATTAGAAAAAAGTAGAGCCAATACAGGTATACAAAGAGTAGTAAAAGAGTTTTTAAAAAGAGTTTCAATCAGTCAGAATGTTACGTGTAAAATATTTATTTTTAATGCAGATAATAAACAAGCTCAAATGTTAGATAACGATGAGGTATCTGAGTTTTTAAATGATATACAAAATTATCAGTTTAAAACTCAAGAAGCCTTTGATTTAATGAGTTTAAAACCATCATCGCCAACTGCTTTTTTTGATATTGATTCAAACTGGAATGTGATACTTAAAAGGGAAGATTTATATCCACTTCTAAAACAAAATGGATTTTTAATTTTTAATTTTATTTATGATCTCATCCCTATATTATTGCCTGAATTTGCCCATGAAACAACAGCAAAAAATTTCACTTCATTTATAAAAGCTGTATATAATCATAGTGATTTAGTGATGTTTGATTCTCATAGTGCAAAAAATGATTTTTTAGAAATACAAAAGAAAGAAAATAATATAAGAGAGATTCCTACCAGAGTTATAGGTCTAGGTTCAGACTTTTTAAAAGTAGAGATACAACAACAAGAAAAAAATATACAAAATATTTTAGATAAAAAATATATCTTATTTGTAGGTACTTTAGAACCCCGAAAAAACCAAGCTGATGTTTTAGAAGCTTTTGAAACAATAGCATCAAAATATCCCGATTTAAATCTAGTTTTTATAGGGAAAAAAGGTTGGAAAGTAGAGTCTCTTATACGAAAAATAGTAAATCATCCATTAAAAAACAAACAACTATATTGGTTGGATAATATTGATGACAACACTTTAAAACAGTTTTATAAAAATGCTTTTTTAGTGACATATCTTTCAAAATATGAAGGATATGGACTTCCTATTGCAGAATCATTAAGTTATGGAAACATAACAATAACATCAAAAAATAGCTCTATGTATGAAGTTGGTCGTGATGCTGCTGATTATGTAGTATATAATAGTTTAAATGAGTTAATCAGTCTTATCACTTTATATTGTGACAATGATGAATTATATAAAGCAAAAAAAGAATTTATCAAAAAAGTTTTTAAAACTACATCATGGGAGCAATTTTATCAATCTATTGAAGATGTTTTTACTAATTATGATAAATCATTACTTTTTAAACAAAATCATTTATCAAAGTTACAGTTTGTATTTATAAGTATTGATAAGTATAATTTAGAAGGGACTATTAAAGCTATAGATAAACATGTAAATTTTGTTAAAGAGTATATTATTGTAACCCAAGCAAAACTTATCAAAGAGTTTGAAACAATAGAAACATCAAACAAACTCACTATTATAGATGAAAATACAATACTAAAAGAGTATAAAAAAGGTTTTTCAGAAAGAGACCATCAAAGTAAAAATTGGCTTTTACGAGCAAGTCTTTTAAATATTGATATGTTAGAAGATGAATTTATAATGTTAGATGATGATAATAGACCCTTAAAAGATATTACAATAGATAAGTTTATATCAAAAGAGGGTTCTTATAACGCATATTATTTTAATACACTTCTTGATTGGCATCATTCACATACTGAGTATGATAAAGGGCAACAAAATATGAAAAGTATTTTGACAGCACAAAATTATGAACTTTTATCATACTCCTCACATTGTCCACAAATTATAAATAAATCGATTTTAAAAGAGGCTGTAGAGAAGTTTTTTGATATTGGTTTAGTGACTGCTATTGATGAATGGAGTACTTATTTTAACTATGCTGCATCAGTATATCCTTGTGTCTTTAATAAAAAAATTTATGAAACATTAAGTTGGCCAGGAAATCCACGAAACTGGGAAACTAAATTTAACCCAGAAGAGATAACTTTTGAAAACTATTATAAAGAGTTATATGATATTGGGTTTTTTACAAAAGAAAATAGCTATGAAGATAAAGTAGAGATTAAAAAGAAACAATTAGCGCCATTTTTAAAATCTAAAAAAATATTTGTTCAAAATACTGAGATTTTATCAAAAAACAATATGGTACATACTACAGCAAAATACCAATTTAAAGATGTAGAATTGTATCTTTCAAATATCCCATATTTTGTAGTAGTTGAGCAGGATTCAGATGTTAAATTGAAATTCAATTATAAACTTCTTAATTCAAAATTAAAAAATATAGATGTATCAATAGTGATGTTTCTTGATGGTAACTACCGAACATTACAACAAATAAGTCAAACAGATAACTCTTCATATAAAGAATCGCTAGTTGAAGTAGTAGTAACTTCACAGAACTTACCTGAAAATATCTATGACTTGTCATTTAATATTATGATAAATAATGAGTACATATATAAAGAAACTTCCCCTTATAGAATGAAACTCATCGTAATAAAAGATAAAAATGTTTTAGAAGTTTTAGGAAACCCAACAATTTTAAAAGAAAAAGAGAATAATGTACAAAAAACTTCTCTAAAATCAAAGATAAAAGCACTTCCCCTTATCGGATCACTTGCAAGATGGGGATATACTCTTTTACGATTAAATACTCAACAACGCAGAATTGATAATTTAGAAAAAATTGTAAACGAACAGCAAAATCAAATTCAAACACTTTCAACAAAGTATGAAAAACTTGCTTCTGATGTTTCAAAACAAATATCATTTCAATCAGTCTCTTTTCAACAAAGAATGGATCAGTTTATATTTGATGCAAAAATAGATTCGAAGAATGAAAAACTATAAAGCAATACATCAGTTTACTCCAACTGTAGCCTTTGGAGATAGTGTATCAAATGGTTTGATATTTACTCAAAAATTATTACACTCTATGGGCTTTGAGTCTCAAATATATATTTGCGATATGCACGTTGACAGAAAATTTTGTCACGAAGTATACAATATACAGCAATATGTTCAATCCGCAGACCAAATTTTGCTCTATCATCATTCTATTGGGCATAAGTGCCATGAAAAAATCATGAACTTTTTGGATGATAAAATACTTGTCTACCACAACATTACCCCTTCCCATTTTTTTAAAGAGGAAAAACATCTTCAAGTAGCTTGTGATGAGGGGAGAGAACAGCTGAAAAGTGCAGTTTCACATTTTATAGGTTCTTATGCGGACTCTTTGTATAATTGTAAAGAGTTACGCTACTATAACTATAAAAAACCAATCTCCATGCCAATTTTAATTGACCTAGATAAAAAAGTCTCAGTACGTCCAAATGAACATATCGTCCAAAAATATCATAACACTTACAATATCCTCTTTGTAGGAAGAGTTGTACAAAACAAGTGTCAACACCAACTCATAGATGTAATGTTTCAATTAAAACAAAAAAACATCACAAATATAAAACTCTTTATCGTTGGTGGTATCTCCCAACAAGCATATTTTGATTATCTTATTCAATACGCTTTTCATTTAGGACTGAAAAGTGAAGTTGTCATCACAAATAAAGTAAGTGATGAAGATTTAGTTGCGTATTATAAACTCGCTGACTTATATCTCTCTTTGAGTGAACATGAAGGTTTTGGTATGCCTTTTATTGAAGCTATGAAATATGATATACCTATTTTGACTTACAATGCAGGTGGTATTGCTTCAACTGTTGTACAAGAATCTCTTTTAGAAAAAAAAGCTCCTGATTTTATAGCCGATCAAATAATACGACTACAAAATGATCCTTTTTTCAGAGTTGATCTTCTTCAAAAACAGAAAAAGCACCTTAGAAGTTTTTCTGTAGAAAATATTAAAAATAGTTTAATAGAGTACCTTAACAGCCTAGAGATAAAAACACCCCCTAAATCGCAAATCGAAGAGACTAAAGAGAGAACCTTTCAAATAGAGGGTCCATTTGACTCAACATATTCACTAGCTATTGTAAATAAAAACATTGCACAAGCATTATCTCAAGAGCCACAAACAGATATAAAACTCTATTCTACAGAGGGTACTGGTGATTTTGAAGCAAATCTTGATAACATAGATAAAGATACAAAAAGACTAGCGATAAATAAAATAGAAAATGTAGATGTAACCATACGAAATCTTTATCCACCACGAACAAATGCGATGGCAGGATATCATAAAATTATTGGACCTTATGGTTGGGAAGAGTCAAAATTCCCAGCACACTATGTCTCGTGGTTTAATACAAAACTAACAATGGCTTTTACAATGTCTGAGTATGTCAAAGATGTTTTAATAAATAATGGAGTATCTATACCCATTCAAACTACAGGAATAATTGTAGAAGATATTTTAGCCATAAACTCAAAAGCATTTAGTTTTGATTTACCTTCTGGCTTAAGACTCTTGCATATATCATCTTGTTTCCCACGAAAAGGGATAGATATTTTAATAGATACTTTTGAGTTATTGGAAAATAAGAAAGAGATTTCGTTGGTTATTAAAACTTTTGAAAATCCACACAATAATGTCATAGAATACTTAGAAAATAAAAATTATACCGTTGTGACTACGTATGAAAAAAATGTATATCTTTATTCTAAAAATGGTAAAAAAATACTTTTGATAAATAAAGACATACCTCAATCTCAAATAAAATACTTGTATGAAAATACAAATATATTAGTAGCACCAAGTTTTGGGGAAGGTTTTGGACTCCCTATGGCTGAAGCAATGCTTTTAGATTTACCTGTGCTTACTACTAACTATGGAGGACAAAAAGATTTTTGTACTTCTGAAACATCATGGCTGATTGATTTTGATTTTGCATTAGCACAAACGCATCTAAATCTTCAAAATTCAGTATGGGCAGTTCCGAAAATAGAATCTTTAAAAACAAACATAGAAGATATTTGTAGTTTGTCACAAAAAGAGATTCAAAAGAAAACAACTTTAGCAAAAGAACATATTTTAAAAAATTATTCCTCTCAAAAAGTATCAAAAAATATTTTACAAGCTATAAAAAATTATGATAATTTTAAACAAACTCAAAAGAAAAAAGTAGGGTGGATAAGTAGTTATAATACAAAATGTGGTATAGCAACATATTCAGAATTTATTTTAGAAAATTTACAAAATATTGATATTACTCTATTTGCAAATCATAGTACAAGCGTTATAAATCAAAATAAAGAAAAAAATGTTGTACGTTGTTGGAATGATAGATTTGATGAAACAAACCAAGCTTTAATTTCTCAAATCATTGATGGTAGTTTTACTGATGTTGTAATAAATTTTAATTTTGCTTTTTTTAGTATGCAAAATTTAGCACAGATTATTAATACTTTAGATGAAAATAATATAAAAGTTACTATTATTTTTCATAGTGTTGCAGATGTCACTATCAAAGGTATCGAATCCTCTTTATCATGGATAAAGAAGAGCTTAAAACGAGTAAAACATATTTTAGTTCACAATGTTGAAGATTTAAACTTCTTTAAAAATCTTGATCTATTAAATGCCAAGTTTTTACCTCACGGTGTGACCAATAGAGTTGATATAAAACCAAAAATACAAAAAGGGATCACTAGTATCTCTTCGTATGGTTTTATGTTGCCACATAAAGGTATATTGGATTTAATAAACGCATTTTCTATTGTAGAAAAAGAGTTTCAAAATATCTCTTTGGTTTTAGTAAATGCAGTATACCCAGTCAAAACATCCGAAGATTATCTAAATAGATGTAAACAAAGGGTACACGAACTTAACTTATCTCATAAAGTTACTTTTCACAGTGATTTTTTAAGTGATGAAAAATCGTATGAATTATTGGATACAACAGATTTACTAGTGATGCCATATCACAAAACAAATGAGTCTGCAAGTGGAGCGATACGTTATGCTATCTCTACTTTAAATCCAGTACTTTGTACACAAGAACCTATTTTTAATGACGTGAAAGATATAGTGCATTTTATAGAAGGGGATAGTATAGATGATATAGCCCAGTCAATTAAAAAATTTATAACAAATAAAACCTTGCTTTATTCTAAATATGAAGAACAAAAAGCATGGCTAGAAGAACATGACTGGAAAAATATTTCACTTAAGGTTGCAAACTTTTTACGATAGAAGATTTTTTTAAATCTTCTATCATTTGTGTGGTTCTTAACTCTCTCCCTTTTTTTACTAAATGAAAGTTTGAGTCAAAATAATACTGTTTCTCATACATATAATCATAAGGATTTCCGATATAGTTCCATCCTTTATTTTTGATAATATTTTGAATATTATTATAAAACCATTTTTCTTTTAAATCAGTTGCATAGGAGTTGTGTTTCATAAGAGTACTTGGCATAAATATAATTTTCACATCTCTTTCTCTGCACCAGTTTACAAACTCTTCAATATATTGCATCCCCAATGAATTTTCTTGAAAATCTTTACCATACGTTTCAGGAGTATTTGCAAAATGATTATAGATTCGCCCTCTCATCCACTTACTTTGATATTTCACATCGGTTCTTATTTGGTCTCCATTATTATCAAGATGATGCACCCCAAACAATCCTACTCTTACCTCTTGACCACCTTTTTTTTGATACCCACGATAGATTCGATTAAGAGTAACATTCCACAAAATAGAAAACTGTTCTTTAAAACTTAACTGAAAAAAAAGAGCTCTATCTCTACTGAGTATACTATCTATCATCTGTTCATTTGGAACACCATCATATCCATACATAGGGTACTCTAAGGGCATCAATAAAATATCCCCTTTTTTAATCACTTGTTTTGCTTTGTATAAATTGTACGGTAAGTATAGACCTGCATTGACACCAAAGTTTACTACAGGGAGTTTAAAAAAGCTACTTATTTTCCTAGAATCGATCCCAAACATAGCATTTGATCCAGCTACAATAATCACTTTTTTCTTTTGTATACTATTGGCTATTTTTATTTTTTTTTCATAAGCATCATTGACCCATTGTGATGTTTTTGTTTGATTTCCAGTTTGGAAATATACTAGAGCTATCCATACAAGGGATAAAACAAAAAATACTGCAAAAAAACGTGTAAAAAAGTTCATCTTCTCCCTTTAAAAATTAAAATAAACAAAGTTTAAAGAGGGTGTTTCTGCCATCATTTTTAAACTCACAAAAAATAAAATCCCAGCTAAATAACCATGCCAACTTTTCAGTCCAAAGTCATTTTTCTGTAAGGCAATAATTTGTGTAGCATTAGGCATAATCCACACAATAAAACCTACAGCCAAAAGCCAATAGTTATACTCTTTAAAACCCTCAAAACTAAATAAGATTTTAAACAATGCTAAAGCAGCATCTAAATCTTCACTTAAAAAAAACACCCACAATAAACTTACATAGATAAAGGTGACTAAAACAGCCAATAAAAAAGGGAGTTTAATGTTTTTAAAAAGATGCAAGAGTGCTAAACCTAGCCCGTGAAAAGCACCCCAAAGTAAAAAACTCCAACCCGCACCATGCCAAATACCACCTATAACCATAGTACTCATAAGAGCCATCATCTGTATACTAAGTCCGTATCTATTTCCCCCTAAAGGTATATAAATATAGTCTCTTAAAAAGCTCGATAACGTGATATGCCATCTTCTCCAAAAATCGATAAGATTTCTCGCTTTATAGGGACTGTTGAAGTTTATAGGCAAAACAATACCAAACATCAAAGCTAACCCAATAGCCATAGAGGCATAACCACTAAAATCAAAATATATCATAAAACTATAAGAAAAAAGGTCACTCCAGCTATTGTATTCAGATAACACAAGATTGTCAGCTATTACAATTTTACTAAACAACCCTATACTAAAAAGAACAATTCCAGCTTTTAATTTCGTACTATTGTAGGTGTCAAAAACACGATCTGTTTTTATCTGATCCATCAATGTATTGTAGTGAACGATCGGTCCAGCTATAAGTTGTGGAAAAAAAAGTACAAAAAATAAATAATGTGAAAAGCTCTCAACTTCTAGTTTCTTTTTATAAGCATCTATGATAAACATAATTTGTTGAAAAGTATAAAACGATATAGCTAAAGGCAAAACTAAACTATGTGAGGTGATATCTAAAGTAGTACTATATTTAAAATAGAGTAATGGTAAAAGATTGAGAACTATGATACCCAAAAGTAAAAGTTTGTTTTTTTTGAGGAAATATTTTACAAAAAGATAGTTTGTCACAATAGAACCAATAAGTAAAAGAAGATGTATGATATCCCATTGCATATAAAATAAAATAGAAACAAGTATCAAAAAATACAATTTTATATTGTAGGTACTAGACTTTGATCTGGTACCTACAATATAAAATATACCCAGTACAGGTATCAAAAAATAAAAGATAAAATTATATGAATTAAAAAGCATAGTGAATTATAATAAATTTTTTTAATTTCAAGCTGAAAAGTACAAAAATAATTTTTTAATCTATTATTATGGTGGTTTTTTATATACTAAAAAAATTATTAATCTAAATTATATAAGGTATCACTATGACAACAAGTCAAACACAACAAAACATAATAGAACTATATATAGCGACATTTAACAGAGCCCCAGATGCAGATGGACTTGCATACTGGGTCTCAAACGTAGAATCAAGCGGTTGGTCTTTAGAGCAAGTAGCAAAGTCGATGTTTGATTCTGAAGAAGTAAATACCACTTATCCAGATACACTTTCAAATACAGAGTTTTTAAATAAAGTATACACAAATGTTTTAGGCAGAGATGGTGATCCAGATGGGGTAGCTTACTGGCTTACTCAGATGGAAAAAGGGATTTTAAAAAGTCAAATGATTACTACTATTGTAAATGGAGCAAAAGCTGACTCAGGAGAGGCTGCAGATAAACAATACTTAGAAAACAAAAAAGAAGCAGGGGTGTATTTTTCTGTTGAGTTAAAATCAAACGACCTAACTCTTGCAAAAACATCTATGGAAGATATCACAAGTGATATAAACACAGTCCAGCACTCAAAAGATAAACAAGACTTATTTATAGCAACATCAGAAGCAACTCTTGAGATCATCTTAGGGGATGAAACAAAAAATATCATCAATGGAACAGAGGTAAACAACTTTATCTATGCAAATGCCGAAGATGACACAATCTTAGCTTCAAAAGGTGACAACATAATCATCGCAGGAGATGGAACAGATACAGTTCAAACAGGAATTGGAAAAGATACCATCAAAGGTGGAAATGGTGATGACACTGTATATGCAAATGAGGGTGATGATATGATTCATGGAAATAGAGACAACGACTCTTTACATGGTGAAGCAGGAAATGACACTATTTATGGAGATATTGGTGATGACTATATATATGGTGATGATGGTGATGATATGCTGTATGGTGGAGAAGGTGTAGATAATATCTATGCAGGAATAGGCGATGATATCATCAATGGTGGACTAGGAAATGACTACATCTATGCTACAGATGGTAAAAATTTTATCGATGGTGATGATGGAAATGACGTTATTTATGGTGGACTGGATATAGACACTATTTATGGTGGAGCAGGTGATGATACTATCTATGGACAAGAGGGTGATGATATCATCGATGGTCTTACAGATGATGACACTATTTATGGTGGAAATGGAAATGACAAACTTAACGGAAACGAAGGAAACGACACTATCTATGGTGGAACTGGCGATGATATGATCGATGCAGAAGAGGGTGATGATATGATTTATGGTGGTTTAGGTATAGATACTTTAGTAGGTGGAGAGGGGAAAGATACTTTTGTTTTTGAATCTTTAACATCAAACATAACAAACCTAGACACAATTTTAGATTTTACTTATGCATCAACTGGGTTCGATAAAATAACACTAATAGACAAAGGTACAGAAGTGATAAATAGTGCCAAAACAGTTGTATCTACAGCAAACACATTGCAAGAAGCTGCAAACTTAGCGTCACTGGGGGATGGTTCTACAAATGCGATAACATCTTGGTTTGTATATGAAGATGATACTTATATTGTAGAAGATTTAAATGTTGCAGTTACTTTTGATGATACTACAGATGTGATTATCAAACTTCAAGGTACTTTAGACTTAGCAGGCCTAAATCAAGATACACTGATCTTTGCATAAGTAAAAAATGAGATAAAAAGGACACAGTATGGCAAATTTAGTAAATGGTTTAGGCGGGGAATCAGGTTTTGGAGAGAATAGTATCTCAAGAAATGATGATGGATATTCAAGTGCGATAGATATCACTTCTATTTTTGAAAATGGAATCAATCTTTTTGATACTACGTATGATAGTGTTTATGTAAATACAAATGGAAATATCACTTTTGATAGGGGATTATACACCTATTCACCGACTGAAATCAGTGCAGGATCAAGTCCTATCATCGCTCCATTTTGGGCAGACGTCGATACACGAAGTGGTACAGTAACGGCAAGTAACGGAAGCGGTTCAAATGTAGACTATAGTCTCAATGCTTATCGAGAAGATTTAGCAAATGATACCTTATATTACGAATACATCAGTGTAGTATCATCTGTTTTAAACTACGATATTACTACCTATAACCTAAGTTCTTTATCAAGCTTTGAAGCACAAGTAAAAGAGCGAACAGGTTGGGATGATACTTCTACTTCATATTCAGATGATGCTTTAGATTCTGTATTTAACTTTTTAGAAGAAAAACAAACTGAAATAAACACAGAACTAGGGGACTCAAACTATAATTCACAAGGGAACTCTACCGGTTCAAATCTAGTATGGTATGACATAGATGAAACGACACAAACATTAACAGTAACGTGGGATGATGTAGGTTACTATGATTATAATATGGATAAAACAAATGCTTTTCAACTCCAACTCAAAAATACAGGTACAGATACTTTTGATATGAATTTTATTTACGAAGATATAAACTGGACCACGGGCGATGCAAGTGATGGATCAAATGGCTTAGGTGGTGTTATAGCACGAGCAGGATACAGTGCTGGGGATGATTCACACTACTATGAGTTGCCATTTTCTGGAAACCAAGCAGGGATGTTAGATATCGAAAACTATCAAGTTTCAGGACAAAGTGAAGCAGGTATCTGGAAACTTTCTATTTTAGAGGGTGCTGTTCAAGGTATAGGACTAGAGGAGAGTGATGATACTATTGCTGGCACAGACTCAGCAGATATACTAGATGGAAGAAGTGGAAACGACATTTTAGATGGTGGTGAAGGAAACGATGTCCTAAATGGTGGTGAAGGAAACGATGTCCTAAATGGTGGATTAGGAAATGATGTCTTTTTTACAGGTGTAGGAAATGATACTGTTTATGGTGGAGATGGAGATGATAGTGTAGTATATACAAACAACTTAAATGCTTTTGATTTCAGTACCTTATCAGACTATTTTGAAGTAAGAAATAATAACAATACTTCAGTAGACTCTATTTATGATGTAGATACTCTTACTTTTGCTGATACCTCTATAGCTATAGAAGATATCAACGATCTAGTTTCTCTAGAGCAGTCAGTGACAAGACTCTACAACGCTCTTCTAGGAAGAAACCCAGACAACGCTGGACTGAACTATTGGCTAGGAGATATAAATGGTGCTGGAAATAGTGTACAAGGCATCTCAACAGCATTTAACGATAGTGAAGAGTATCTTGCACGATTCGGTGCTCAGTCAAACGAAGAGTTCATAAACCAGCTTTACAACAACATCTTGCAAAGAGATGCAGATCAAGCAGGATATGACTACTGGCTAGATGAAATAGCCCACAGTGGTGATAGAAGTGGTATGATAGTGAGCTTTTCAGAAGCAGATGAGTTCATAGTAGCTCAAGCACAAGTAGTAGAAAACTATCTAAATAGCGTAGACCTCTCTACTTACATAGCATAAAATAAAATTAAGAAAACAGTCTCCCCCTCTCTACAAAAAAAGTGTAAAAGAAAAATAACTTTTTCATTTACACTTCCCTAAAACATCCCATAAAACCTAATGTTTACAGAATAGTTACAATAGTAAAATAATAGAAAAATTAAGAAAAATAGACAGAAAATTATGTTTATATTAAGTTTGTTAATGCTAAAATAACACCAGTTTCGCCTAGGAACGCATGCTGACATCTAGTCTTAGATCACTAGCGTGTCTACAGGAGTTGAAATATGGGTAAGACTTTAGTCTAACTTTTTCATCGACCTAAAACTAAAATACAAGGCATCTAGTTAGACTAGATAACCTAGGAACGAACTTAATTAAGGAGAATATATATGATGACAAGAAACCAAATTATAGAGCTTTACACAGCGACATTTAATAGAGCGGCTGACGCTGCAGGTGTTGCATACTGGGAAACTCAAACAAACTTAACACAAACAGAAATGGCTAACGCTTTTGTAGTATCTGCTGAAGCAGTTGCTTTATACCCAGCTGGTCAAACAAATACACAATACATCGAAGCTATCTACACTAACTTATTTGGTCACGCTGCTGATGCTGCTGGTCTTGCTTACTGGTTAGAACAATTAGATACAGGTGCTTTAACAAAAGAAGATATGGTTGTTGCTACAGTTAATGGTGCATTAGGTGCAGATCAAACTATTTTAGATAACAAAACTGCTGCTTCTACTCACGCAGTAGAAATTGGTTCAAATGATAAAGCTATCTCTTTAGCTACAGTTACTGCTGATTCATCTACAATCGCTGCAGTAAATACTACTATTGATGCATCAAAAGCTGCTGCTGTTGCTGCTGAGCAATTAGCTTCAATTGATGGTGAAACATTTACTTTAACAACAGGTTCTGATGATACTTTTGTTGGTACAGATAAAAATGATTTATTTGATGCATCTACAAAAGGTACATTAAATACAGGAGATGTTCTTTTAGATTCTGATTCTGATGATGCAGATATCTTAAATGCTACTGTAACAACAGCTTCAACAGCTGCAAGAGTACAAAATGTAGAAACTGTAAATATTGATGGTCAGTATGTAACTACAGGTTTAGCTTTAACAGATGTAACAGGAACAACAAACTTAAATGTAAATACTGCACTTGCAGGTGGTACAGCTAAAGTTACAGATGCAAATACAATCTCTGTTGAAAACATCAATGCTGGTACAAATATTACTAAACTAGAAGTAACTTCTTTAACTTCTGGTACAAGAGATACAGTAAATGTAGATGCAGGTTCTGCAGATGCTAAGTTAACAGGTAGTGCTGGTGCAGATAAATATGCTGTATCTATGGCTGCTGATGCAACTTTAACTGCAACAGCTATGAAAACTGCTAGTGATGCATTAACAGTTAACATAGCTGGTGATTTAACATTAACAACAGAAGCAGCTGCTAATTCAGAATTAGCATTAACATTAGTAAATAACGCAGCAACTGCAAGTACAGTTACAGCAACAAATGGTACTGGTGCAATTGCAAAAACATTAACACTATCAGGTAATGATATTGTTGTTGATGCAGGTGATGCACTTTCATTAGCTGGTACTTCAGTAACTGCTGGTGGTACAAAAGTAACTTCAGATGCTTCTTCTTCAACAATTGAGTTAAGTGCTAATCTTGGTGCTAGTGAATTTTTAAATAAAGCAGTTGTAGATAATGTACTTGCTACTGCAGACTTAGGGACAGCAGCTATTACAGTAAATGAAGCTTCAAAAATCGTACTTGATGAAACTCAAACAGATTTAACAATGAATATTGATAATGCAACAGGTGATATTGCTGCTGCAGGAACTTTATTATTAGATGTAAATAAAGCTCAAACATTACTTACTTCAGGTGATCAAGTTGAAACTCTTTTTGTAACTGCTGGGGCTTTAGAAAATGATACAGACGGTAATGCTCAACAAGTTGTATTAGGAACAGTTGTTACAGATGCAGCTACAGATACAGTTGTATTAAATGGTGCAAATGATTTAACAATTAATACTTTAACTAATCAAACTGATGATACAATCGTTGCTACATCTATGACTGGGGACTTAACTATTAAAGCACTTGCTGAAAATGCTACAATTTATGGTGGTTCTGGTGATGATTCTATTACTACTGCTGTAGCTAAAGTGTTTGATATTAAATCAGGTGCTGGTGATGATACTATTGATTTAATTACAACTTTTGCTGCTGCTGCTGGTACAAAAGTAGATGCTGGTACAGGTAATGATAAAATTACTACTTCTGGTGAAGGTAATGTTGTTGATGCTGGTGCAGGTGATGATACAGTTACTTTATTAGCAACTGATTCTAAAAGTGATACAGTTACTTTAGGAGCTGGTTCAGATACAGTTATTTTAGGAGCTAAAGCTACTGCTAATGATACTATTAAAGATTTCGCAAAAGGTGAAGATACTTTAGTACTTACAGGTACTGCTGCTGCTGCATTAGATTTAACAGATTTAACTGTTGTTAGTTCAACTAATAAGTATGTTTTAGATACTGCTGCATTTAATGTTACTCTTAAAGGTATCACTGCTACTGATTTATCTGATTCAATTCAATTAGGTAACGAAGATGCAGCATATGAAGCATTTGCTGCTGCTGCAGTTGTTGCTGGTGCAAAAGATGACGTTATTGCTATTTCTGGTGCAAATACTATTACAACAGGTGCTGGTTCAGATACGGTTGTTGTTGCTGCTGGTGCTGCAAATGCTGCAACTATTACAGACTTTACAACAGGTTCTGATAAAGTTGTATTAACAGGTGCTGCAAATGCTTCTACTGTAGTTGTAGATTTAACAAACGTTACAGTTGCTTCTGGTGAAATTACTGTAAATGATGATTTTATTGTAACTTTAAATAACGGTGCAAATGCAGTGTTAGCAGATGGTACTACTGATAAAGATGCTTCAACTATGATCCAGTTAGGTCAAGATGGTGCAGCATTTACTGCAGATGCAGCTACTACTGATATTACTGGTGGTACATTTGATGATGTTCTTGCTCTTGGTACTGGTGGTGTAAATGTTAACTTTATCAATGATGGTGGAATGGATACAATTACAGGTTTCTTAAATGCTAATAGTGATAAATTAGTATTCGGTGCAATTGATGGTATCGTTGCTGGTCAATCAGGTAAAGCAATCACAGAAGCTACAAAAGCTACAAGTGGTGATGTATATGTTATGACTGCAGATACTGCAATCAATGGAGATAAAATTGATTATTCAAAAATCGGTTCTAATGTAAATGATGTTAAAGTTAAAGTAACAGATGCTTCTATCATGGAAGATGTAGCTGCATACCTAAGTAATGCACTTACAGATGTAGCTGCTAATCATACTTACACAGCAGTTATCAATGATGATAATGGTGATGATGCTTATGCATACTTAATTAACGCAACTTCAGAAACTATTACTGCTTCTGATATTTCATTAATTGGTACAATTACAGCTACTGCTACTGATATAGTTGCTGCTGATATTGCATAATAACTTTTAAGTTATAAAGCAATCTAAACTTTAACCCTTCAAAAGGTTACAGTTTAAATCTCTCAAAGGCTTCTTTAGCCAGCGAGAACAAAAAGACCTCACTTCCCGCATGTGGAAAGTGGGGTTTTTTTATGCTTAAAAACATATAACATACGGGTCGTGATCTAAACATAGGGGTCAGACCCCATTTGGGGAATAAAACTTAAACTTTTCTTTTCTGCTGGAAATTCATATTTTCTTACATAATTCCCTACATTTTATCTTTATATTCTCTTTAGTTATATTTCTATTTC
>Ga0193959_1000324_pt1 | contig 19443 bp, 16 predicted proteins | sample FB_2_MG_FD_140333 | JGI IMG/M metagenome (GOLD analysis project Ga0193959, IMG submission 140333) | Microbial mat bacterial communities from the Broadkill River, Lewes, Delaware, United States - FB_2_MG | ecosystem: Environmental > Aquatic > Freshwater > River > Microbial mats | place: USA... | reverse complement strand
TTGTTGGCGACGTAGTAATCCTCGGTCAGTATCTGACCTGATACATAAAAGGCAACCGAGTCTGGCCCGTGGCGTTCAATGGTGTCTTTGAAGCGACTAGCCACGGTTTCGATGGCGTCACTCCAGTGTGCTGTTTCACCGTTAATTACAGGCGCCAGTAGCCTGCCTTCATTGGTCACTGTATCCCCTAGTGCTAAACCCTTTGAGCAGAGTTTGCCAAAATTAGCTGGGTGAGAGGCGTCGCCTCTCACCGTGATATCGCCATTGTCCGCGACCGAGGCCTCAATCCCACAGCCGACACCACAATAGGCGCAGGTACTTTTTGTCCACTGTGTGGTGGGTGTGTGTAGTTGCACGGCCGGTGTTGGCTCCATTGTGTCTGACACGTTAGGGGTTGCTCCGTGGTAAGTGGTATTGTTTATTAATTCGTCGAAATTGATGGTCTCGACGCTATCTATATTGGTTATTACTTAGCTATTGCAATAGCTACTGCAAGAAATAGACCTATTTTTAAGTTATTGTTTTTTTTATTGTAACTTATTGATTTTAATTGCTTTAATTGGTGTTGTTGCAAAAGGGTTAAAAAAAATCGCACCAAATATGTGCCCTGTGATTTTTTTGGGATTAATTTGAGGCAATTTAAAATCTGAAATATTGCAAAATCACTGTTTTTTGCATTTTTTTGGTGCAAAAAAAGCTGCTGGGTGGTTGTGAACAATACTCGTGCATAATGTGAAAGTTTTTAACCTGTTGATTAATAAGGCTATTATTTTTGTCTTTGATTGTTTTTGTTGGTGTGGCATCTAATTTGCTTGGTGGTGATTAGTAGTGTGATAACCGGTGTGATAAATCGGTGTGACTAATTATCCATTTTGGCGCCCCTATTAACGTATGCACCAGCAACGTTAGTGACGGTGCTTGAGCTAGCAGAGGCAGATAATGGCAATAGCAGCATTTCCAGATTCAACGAACGATAGTCGGTATCGCGCCCCAGGAAAAGTGTGGCTGGTGGGTGCAGGCCCCGGTGATGCCGATCTACTGACCTTAAAAGCGCTACGCGTGATTCAACAGGCTGATGTTATTTTTTATGACAACCTAGTGAGCCATGATATTTGCGCGCTATTCCCTTCGAGTACGCCGGCTTTTTATGTGGGTAAAAAGAAGGGCGATCATAGTGTTCCTCAGTCTCAGCTCAATGATTTACTCGTGGCTAAAGCTAAACAAGGCTTAACTATTTGCCGCTTAAAAGGGGGCGACCCTTTTGTATTTGGCCGCGGCGCCGAAGAAATGCTCGTGCTCAAGCGCGCAGGCATAGCCGTAGGCATTGTGCCGGGTATTACGGCGGCATCAGGTTGCACGGCTTACGCCGGGATTCCACTTACACACCGTGGTTTAACCCACGCGTGCACTTTTGTTACTGCACACGCACAAACAACAGCACACGGCGAAGACCGCCTTAGTATTGATTGGGCCGCGCTGGCACACATGAAGCAGACGCTGGTGTTTTATATGGGTTTAAGCCGCAGTGAGATGATTTCAAATAACCTACAGCAACACGGTATGCCAAGTGATATGCCAGTGGCGATTATTGAGCGCGGGTGTCAGCAGCAACAACGTGTGGTGGTGGGCACTATTGCAACGCTGCCAGCGTTGGTGGGTGAGCATGCGCTGCAATCGCCCTCGCTGATTGTGGTGGGAGAGGTAGTTTCTCTTCGCGATGAGCTTGCGTGGTTTGCCCAGAGCGATGTGGCTGACTTAGCGCTGGCTCAAACCGCCGAAAAAATATCTGCCTAATGGCGTTCTCTTTTAATAAATAACGTGCACAAGAAAACTATCTTCGAGGAAGTATTATGAGTCAACAAAAAATTGTCGTTGTCGGCAACGGAATGGTGGGCCACCACTATGTCGATCAATTAGCCGCCTCTGGTTTGGATGTTGATATTACTGTTATTGGGGGTGAGCCTCGCCCTGCCTATGACCGGGTACATTTATCAGCGGTGTTTGATGGCAAAGACCCTGAAGATCTCGCATTGACGACCCGCCAACACTATAAAGATTTAGGTGTGCATGCACACTTTGGTGATTTTGCTGCAAGTATCGACCGCGATGCCAAACAGGTGATCACCGAGGGCGGGCAATCTTTTGCTTACGATAAGCTGGTAATGGCAACGGGTTCTTATGCGTTTGTTCCGCCGATTCCCGGTGGTGATCAAGAACATTGTTTAGCGTATCGCACGATTGATGATCTCGGCGAGATTAAAGCCTCAGCTAAAGGCGCTAAGCGCGGTGTTGTCGTCGGTGGTGGTTTGTTAGGACTTGAGTGTGCGAATGCCTTGAAAAATTTAGGGCTCGAAGCCCATGTGGTTGAGTTTGCACCGGGCCTTATGGGGGTTCAGCTCGATGAAGGTGGCAGTAATATGCTGCGCAGCAAGATCGAAGCACTGGGTGTGCATGTGCATACGGGCAAAGCAACCCAAGTGATTAAAGAAGGTGAAGAAAGCCGCTTGCGTATGGAGTTTGCCGATGGTGAACACCTTGAAACCGATATGATCGTATTCTCTGCTGGTATTCGCCCTTATGACCAGCTGGCTCGCGATGCAGCCCTTGAGGTTGGTGAGCGCGGTGGTATCGTGGTTGATTACCACTGCCGCACCAGCGATGAAAATATTTACGCCATTGGCGAATGTGCCTCATTGGGTAATTTTATTTATGGGTTAGTTGCACCGGGTTATCGCATGGCCGAGGCGGCGGTGTCGCAATTAACCGACGATAAAATATCGTTCTCAGGTGCTGATATGAGCACTAAGCTTAAGCTGCTGGGGGTTAATGTCGGCAGTATTGGCGATGCGCACGGTCGCACAGAGGGCGCACAGCGCTACACATACTGTGATGAAAATGCTGGGGTTTATAAAAGCATCGTTGTCTCTCGCGATGGCACTAAGTTATTAGGGGCAGTCCTTGTGGGTGACGCAGATGCCTACGATACACTACTGCAATATATGCTCAATGAGATTGACCTGCCTGAATCACCCGAGAGCTTTATCCTGCCTTCGCTTGAAGGTGCAGAGCCCGTAGGCTTAGGCGCTGATGCATTGCCAGATACCGCAACAGTCTGTTCGTGTTTTGCCGTCACTAAAGGAGCTATTTGTGGGGCGGTGCAAAACGGTGCAACCTCGATGGCAGATATTAAAGAGGTGACCAGCGCATCGACGGGGTGTGGCGGGTGTGCTGCGCTTACTAAGCAGGTGCTCGATAGCGAGTTGGTGAAGCTCGGTGTTGAGGTCAATAACGATCTGTGTGAGCACTTTGCTTATACCCGTGTAGAACTTGCCGATATTGTGCGCATTAAAAAAATCAAAACCTTTGATGAGCTACTTGAAAGCCACGGTAAAGGTCATGGGTGTGAAATCTGTAAGCCGACAATCGGCTCTATTTTGGCATCGTTCTGGAATGAATACATTTTAGATACGCCCCATATCGGTCTGCAAGATACCAACGATATATTTTTGGGTAACATGCAAAAAGATGGCACTTACTCTGTTGTTCCGCGTGTTCCTGGTGGTGAAATAACACCGGATAAATTGATTGCATTAGGTGCGGTTGCGAAAGAGTTTAATTTGTATACCAAAGTCACCGGTGGCCAGCGTATCGATTTATTTGGCGCGCAACTGCATGAGTTACCACTGATCTGGAAGCAACTTGTCGATGCAGGTTTTGAGACCGGCCACGCTTACGGTAAGTCATTGCGCACGGTTAAATCCTGTGTTGGTAGTACTTGGTGTCGCTATGGTGTCGATGATAGCTTAAAGCTTGCGGTTGATGTTGAAGGCCGCTACAAAGGGCTGCGCTCGCCACATAAGATTAAGTTTGCGGTGTCAGGCTGTACCCGTGAGTGCTCTGAGGCGCAATCAAAAGATGTGGGCATTATTGCCACTGAAACCGGTTGGAATATGTATGTGTGCGGCAATGGTGGTATGCGCCCGCGCCATGCAGATTTATTTGCCAGCGACCTTGATACGCCGACATTAATTAAATATATCGATCGCTTTTTAATGTTTTATATTCGCACCGCTGATCGCTTACAGCGTACCTCCGTATGGCTAGAGAATTTAGAAGGTGGGCTCGATTACCTTAAAGAGGTGGTGATTGAGGATAAATTAGCGATTGCCGATGAGTTAGAAGCTGATATGGCAGCGAATATAGAAAACTATCAGTGTGAATGGAAAACAACCTTAGCGGATGACGAGAAATTAAAGCGTTTCTCACATTTTATCAATTCAGATAAAACCGATGACAATCTAGAGTATGTCATCGAGCGTGAACAGCGTCGCCCAATAAGTAAAGACGAGCGTATTCAAATTGTGGAGTTGGTGGGTTAAATTATGAGTGAATGGCAAAGCGTTTGTACGTTAAATGATATTTTACCGGGCACTGGAGTGTGTGCTCTTCTAGGCTCTGAACAGGTGGCAATTTTTCGCGATCGTAAACACGACGAGCTATATGCTATCGCCAATTACGACCCTATCGGTGAGGCGAATGTACTCTCTAGAGGTATTATTGGTTCTATTGGTGATGAGCTTGTTGTGGCCTCGCCCTTGTATAAGCAACATTTTAGTTTAGCCTCGGGTGATTGTATTGAAGATGCCGCTTATAAAGTAAAGACCTACCCTGTACGTATTAATAATAATAATGTTCAATTAAAAAGTATTTGACCGGTTAAGTAATCGCTTAACCTATGTCATATCTGTTGTTCTCTGCTCTTATGGGTGGCTTGCCACCCTTTTTTTTGCAGCTAAATAATTCAATACTATTTTTTTGCCCTTTGGAGCCATAGCCATTATGAGTGTCGAAAAGTTTAATTTGTTTTCGTTTTCAGGGAAAATGAAAATACTGCATCTATCATGGATTGCATTTTTTATTACCTTTGTCGTGTGGTTTAACCTTGCGCCACTGTTACAGTCGTTAAAAACACAGCTTGGTTTGAGCACTGAAGAGATCAAAACCCTGCTGATTTTAAATGTTGCACTGACGATTCCCGCCCGTGTCATCATTGGTATGTTGACCGATAAGTACGGCCCGCGAATTGTTTATTCGACGTTGCTGGCGGTGTGTTCTATTCCGTGCTTTATGTTTGCGATGGCTGATAACTTTATTGAGGCGGCGATCGCCCGGTTTTTATTAGGTTTTATTGGCGCAGGCTTTGTAATTGGTATTCGCATGGTCTCTGAGTGGTTCCCCGCTAATGAACTGGGTACGGCTGAAGGTGTTTATGGCGGTTGGGGTAATTTTGGTTCAGCAGCGGCTGCCTTTACTTTGCCTGCTTTAGCATTGTGGCTAGGTGGTGCTGATGATGGTTGGCGCTATGCGGTAGGTGTTACTGGTGTAATGAGTTTAGTCTTCTCATTTATTTACTATAGTAATGTCACTGATACACCTCAAGGCTCTACGTATTTTCGACCCAAAAATATTGGCGCTATGGAGGTGACCAGTACGTTTGATTTTTACTTTTTACTGGTGATGAAAATCCCCATGTATGCAGCTCTTGCCTTGCTTACCTGGAAACTATCGCCTGCGGGTATCAGTATGCTGAGCGCGGGGGTTGTTAATGGTATTTATCTCGGATTATTTGTACTTTATCTCTATGAAGTCTCTCAGGTGTGGGCGGTGAATAAAAGTATTTTTACTACACCTGTACCACAAATGCACCGCTATAAATTTAAACAGGTTGCGGTATTAAATATCTTGTACTTTGCTACTTTTGGCTCTGAGCTGGCTGTTGTCTCTATGCTGCCGTTATTTTTTGCAGAGACCTTTGAGTTAACCCCTGTTGTAGCGGGTATGGTAGCATCGGCCTATGCCTTTATGAATTTGATGTCGCGCCCAGGCGGTGGGTTGATTTCAGATAAGTATGGCCGCAAAGTGACACTGCTATTTTTAACTGCTGGCCTTGCGGTCGGTTACTTTTTGATGTCACTAGTTGATAGTAGCTGGGCATTGTGGGTGGCCGTTGTCACTGCTATGGCGTGTTCTTTCTTTGTGCAGGCCGGTGAAGGTGCGGTATTTGCAGTAGTGCCATTGATTAAGCGACGCCTAACTGGGCAAATAGCCGGTATGACGGGCGCTTATGGTAATGTGGGTGCGGTCACGTACTTAACCATTTTTAGCTTGGTAGATTACAGTACCTTCTTTATGGTGATTGCAGCAACGGCTATATTAGGGTTTATTACGTTGCTGTTTATGGAAGAACCAGCAGGGCATATTGCTGAGATTAAAGAAGACGGTAGTGTAGAGCTTATTGATGTCAGTTGAGGGCGAATCGTTTTTGTCGGCGGGCAAAAACAGCAACCCATAAAGAAAAAGGCATGTTTTGGCATGCCTTTTTTATATGGCTGATGTATTGGTGGCTGATAACATATACGCAATGCGAATAATAAAAGGATAACGGGTGAGCACTGAACAACCATTAAAAGTGTCTTTTGGCGGGTATACCTCAGCGGGTATTAAAGAGCATAACGAAGATGCTTTTGCCGCTTTTCAGCCTAAAGAGCAAGTGCGTTACTTAAAAGGTGTAGCCGCCTGTGTAGCCGATGGTGTGAGTTGCAGTGCCAATGCCCAGCAGGCCAGCCAAACGGCGGTGACGCAATTTATCGACGACTATTACAGTACCCCCGATACATGGCTGGTACGCACTGCGGCCTCGCGCATTATTTCCTCATTAAACCTGTGGTTGTTTCACCACGGCCAGCAGGCCTCTGCACGACACAATAGTTTAGTGACTACGTTCAGTAGCCTTGTCATTAAATCGACAACAGCCCATATTTTTCATGTGGGTGATAGTCGTGTGTATCGCATTCGCTCAGGGCGTATTGAGTGTTTAACACGAGATCACCTACAAAAGGCGCCAGAGCGTTCGTTTTTAACCCGTGCATTAGGCATGGATAGCCACATTGAGGTCGATTATAAACAAGAGAACGTCGAAATAGGGGATGTGTTTTTGCTTACCTCTGATGGGGCACATGAGTATGTGAACCCGAGCGAATTGCGCCAAGCGGTTGAAAATGGCGAAGATCTTGAGGTGACGGCGACGGCGATTGTCAATCATGCCTTAAGCAGTGGCAGTGATGATAATATTACCTGCCTGTTAGTGAAGGTCGATAATCTACCTTTGGCATCCATTGATGAAATGCACCGCCAGCTAACGGCGTTGAAGATCCCACCGGTAATGACACCATCGATGACTATCGATGGCTATGAAATTATTCGCGTGCTTCACAGTGGCACCCGCAGTCATTTGTATCTTGTAAAGCATCCCGATCACAGTAAACCTTATGTACTTAAGGCTCCCTCTGAAAACTTCAGTGAAGATGCCCAATACCTCGATGGTTTTATTAGAGAACAATGGATCGGCTCGCGAGTGAATCACAACAATGTGATGAAGATTTTCCCCGCACCTAATAACAGTCGCTTTTTATATTTATTGTGTGAATATATAGAGGGGCAAACATTGCGACAATGGATGCACGATCACCCTTTGCCTTCATTAGAAAATGTGCGTGACATCATACAGGAGGTGGCCTCAGGTATACGCGCGATGCAGCGCCTAGGGATGGTGCATCGCGATTTAAAACCTGAAAATATTATGTTGGCAGATGATGGCACTATTAAGATTATTGACTTTGGTACGGTGAAGGTTAATGGGCTCGATGAAATTACCTCTGCATTGGGTGAGACTGTGCCGGTTGGTTCGGTTAATTACATTGCCCCTGAGTATTTGCTGAATCAGCAGGGTGTGCATTCATCGGATATTTTTTCGATCGCGGTGATTGCCTATGAAATGTTGACCGGTAAGCTCCCCTTTGATATGGGACATATACATCGCAGGCAACCTAAGGGGGTGCATGAGTGGCGCTATACTGTCGCGAGCAAATACCGTAAAGATATTCCTCGATGGGTGGATTGCGCGCTACAAAAAGCCACCGAAGCTGATGTTAAACAACGTTATGAGGCACTTTCAGAGCTGACTACAGATCTGCGTAAACCGAACCAAGAATTAATGCGCAGTTATAAACTCGCCCCGCTTATTGAACGTAGCCCCGAGCGCTTTTGGCAATTAGTAGCTATAGCACTGGCCGGCGTTATTGTGATTCAATGGCTGTTAATGACGACGATGAGCTAGTACTCACAATCGGGTGAGTGATAGTGTGATTGTCGTTGGTAATGCCCGTGATAGAGCAGTATTATTGATAAACTGTTCACCAGTTACTGTTTATAGAGTGATTAACCCTTCAGTTTTAAATGACCAAGCCCTTATTGTTAATCAGATAGGTTATAGTGCAGCCTGTTGTCGATAGCGTGATATACCTTATAGCGTGATACATCTCGAATCGGCATCTTGTCTTTTTATCAGTAGGAGGTGCTTATGCTAACAGCTAAAAAACGCGACCTTGCTATACCTGAGGAAATATCCCGATATCGACTGCGCCTGTTGCATGCATCGCTTGCGCAACAGCAGATTAACGCGAATGCAAAACCTGCCAATACACACATTTCTCCATCGGTAAGTCCCGATATGGATTATTACCATCGCTTAGCTCGTCGACAAAGAGCTGTTGTTTTTAGGCGCTTAGGTAAGCGTTTATGCCGCTATATATACGGTGTATTTAAACGTTTGATAGTCAGCATTTTTATCGGCAACCACGACCGCCACGCCTCTATTTTTGAAATTAAAATTAAAGGTCGTTTAATTTTTGCTATTTAGTCACGTTATTATGGTGACCTATTACGGCATTGGATGAGCCAATTACGACATTGTTAAGTTGCTTAAATAGCCGTGAACAGGTTGATAATCGCGGTGAGTTTTTAAATTATATCTGTATCGGGGCGTTCAAAAAAATCACCCACAGAGGATAAAAATTCAGCCTGAATATCCACTGTATCGCGTGTACCTACATCATCAAAGTGCTGTTCAAGCCATTGCCCCATTGTGGCTCGCCCACGGTCACGCAATGTGGTGAGCGAGTCCCACTTGGTATCAAACTTACTGGCGACACTCATATCACTTAGCGCTTCATCGGCGCGAATAGAATGCAAGATAATATCTTTAAACTGGCTGCGATACTCTTCTTTTAACATATCGTTATCTAATAGCTTTTTCACAAAGGCAATCGAGCGCATATCTTTAATGAGCGAGCTGTTAAAGGTGATTTCATTGACCCGGTTCATAATATCACTGGCATCTTTCGGGAGTGCTTGCCGCTCTATCGGGTTGATGTGCACAATCATAATGTCGCGAGTGTCATTTTTATAAAATAAGGGGAATAACGATGGGTTGCCCATATAGCCGCCGTCCCAGTAGTGTTCACCTTGAATTTCAACGGCTTTAAATAGAAAGGGCAGGCAGGCTGAGGCTAAGGCGACATCTATATCGAGTGATGAATTTTCAAATACTTTGACTTTACCACTACTTACGTGTGTGGCACTGATAAATAAATTAACCTCACTACATGCTCTTATTGCGTCAAAATCAATGGTGTCTTCAAGAATTGTTTTGAGAGGGTTAATATCGAACGGGTTTAATTGGTAGGGTGAAAATGCCCGTGTCATGGATTCAAACCAAAAGTAGCTGATCGATTCCTCAAGGCCTGTTGTGAATAACGGGTCCCAAGGCGTGGTGGGCATGGGGTTAAATTGCATGCCGGACTGATAAACATGGTGCCATAGGTTGTGCAGTGTTTCACGGGCGCTATCGTTGCCGCCTAAGTGCAACCCATAGGCCAGTGCACAGGCATTGAGTGTGCCTGCACTGCATGCGCAAATACCATCAAATTCAATACGGCCATCTTCGAGCAACTTATCCAGTACGCCCCAGGCAAAAGCCCCATGAGCACCACCACCTTGCAGGCCAAGATTAATCAGTTTTTTGGTAGACATTAGAAACCCTTGCTATCTTTGTATTTTCTTGCGACAGTCACGCCCCTTTGGTTTTATTATAAAGTGATATTGTCTTTGCATGTGTTAATTCTACGGCATAAACCCATTGAATCGGCATATTGGCATTAAGGGTGGTGTACTATCGCTAAACGACAGTGTATTTTTAATTTTTCGCAATAGAGATAAGCTATGAATTGGATGTTTATTATTGTCGCAGTGTTTGTTGGCGCGCTAGTCCCGTTTCAGGGTGCATTAAATGCAAAGCTCAGTGCTGAGCTTGCTCACCCGTTGTTAGCGGTGTGCATTTCATTTTTAGTAGGCTTTATTGCGTGTGTTGTTTTACTGCAAATCATTCAAGGTGATTGGGTCGGTATTAAGACATTATGGGCAATTGATAAATATTTGTATTTTGGTGGTGTGCTTGGGGTCATCTTTGTGACCGGTATGGTATTTTTAATGCCTAAAATTGGCATTGCGACTATGTTGACAGCAACAATCGTTGGTCAATTATTGGTCTCTTTAGTATTGGATCACTACGGTGCTTTTGGTGGATTGGAAATTAAAGTCACTCTCTCAAAAGCGATTGGCGCGTGCTTGCTAATTGCAGGGTTGTATTTTATTCAACGTTAACATGACCCTTGCAACTGAGTGCTTGCGCTGTGTGTAGATCCTCGCGAGTGTTAATATTAAAGAAAGGATCAACCCATTGATTTGAGATGGCGTGGCGATAACGGGGAAATTCACAGTACGTTGGCTTGTGCTGTTTTGCCCACCGGCCTATTGCACGCTCTTGCGGTATTGCGGCTAAGGTATGGCGCAGGCTCTCCAATAATGTGACTGACCACAAGCCAAAAACGGGATGATTTCTCTCTTGGCTGCGCGCGATAGCGATGGGCGTATGGTGTTTTTGCACGGCCTCATACAGTGTACTGTATAAATCTAGTGGTAGAAAAGGCGAGTCGCAAGGGCAGCTCAGTACCCACTGGCCGCCGCGTTGATCGGCCCACTCCAGTGCGCTGAGCAAACCCGCTAGCGGCCCTACAAAACCGGGTAATTGATCGCTGAGTATCGGCAGGCCGGTGTCAGCTAAGGCTTCACTCACCGGGCCAGATAGCGCCAACTGACTCACCTGTGGCGATAAGCGCTCGATAATGATATCGAGCAGTGGCTGTTGCTCAATGCGCTGTTGCCATTTGTGGGCAGGCCACGTGTGATCGGTGCTCGGGTTTGCCTCCATTCGCAGGCCTTGGCCACCGGCAAGAATAACGGCAAGTCTCGCGTTTGTGGCTATTGTGTTCGTCGCTATAGTCATGGGGCAATTATACGGGGTAAGTGGCGTATAAGGGTACCTGTAGGTCTTTATTTTCTTCGCGGGCTACGAAATAGCAGCACTTGTACTCTCTGAAGGGCAGTAGGCATACTGTAATACACCAAATAGCCCAACCATCAATGCGACCGCCAGCGCGGCAGTCATACCGGCTGTTGTGGTAATCCACTGATTGCTAATGATCAATAAAACTGTCCCGATCACCCATAAAAAATCCCCTGTGTAAAAATATATAACCCATGTACGCCGGGGCGTTTGCCGGGCGGCTTCTGATAACAAATGCAGGCCATGTAAAACAAGGCCCGCACCTAATAGTTGTAAAGCGCCATCAGGTGCGGGAGTATCTCCACTCAAATACACTGCCGTTAGGGCAGGCCATAGGAAAAACACACTGCCAAACCCAAGGCAGCTTAGTGCATTGATCGATAACAGTACGCGCAGCTTGTTCACGATAAATCCTCATGTTAACTTAGTTGACATTATTTTAGGGGGAGAGTGCTTTTATGTCAACTAAGTTGACAAGTGGTGATAATGCCATGCTCGATAGCAATACATTAAAATTAGTGTTTGCCAGTGCAACGGTTAATGAGATGATTACCCAATACTTAGCGATGATGCTCGATAAAAAAGGATATCAGTTGATCAGTGTATCTCGCCTACAGTTTCTCAGTGCGCTGGATTGCGGGGTTAATATTGGCTCAGATATCGCGCGAAAGTTAAATATCTCGCGGCAAATGGTGGCTAAGTCAGTCAAAGAATTATGTGAGGCGGGCTATTTGCAACAACAAGCCGGTGTTGGTCGGCAAAAGCTTATTATGTTTACCCCATTAGGTGAGCAATTGATTGCGCAGGCAAGAGCGCTGCTAGCCGATTTAGATCAAGTGTTTCAGCAGCAACTTAGCTACAATAGCTTGGTAGAAACACTCTCTCACTTAGACAATATGCAAACGGCAATGAGCGAGTTACTGGCATTGCCGTCAAATGATAAGTGAATCGTCATTGAATGATCACGTAATAAAAGTGCACTACAAGTATCATGAGAACACAGTGGTTATGCGTAAAACAAATGTAGGTATTGGTTATGGATATTAAAGATGTACGTCGTGAGTATTTGCGTGATGGCCTGCGCCGCCATCACCTCGATAAAAACCCTATCGCACAATTTAAGCAGTGGCTACAGCAAGCGATAGACGAGGGCATCACTGACCCTACGGCAATGGTGTTAGCGACTGTCGACCAGCATCATAGGCCTAGCCAACGTATCGTATTACTAAAACAATGCGACCAGCAGGGGTTGGTTTTTTTTACTAATAAGTGCAGTCATAAAGCGCAGGCCATCGCTGATAATACCAATGTCAGTCTGCACTTTCCTTGGCACAATATGGAGCGGCAAGTCATTATTGGCGGTGTGGCAACACTGTTGGAGCACACCGAAGTAGAAGCCTATTTTCACTCTCGCCCAGAGACGAGCCAGCTGGCCGCGTGGGCCTCGGCACAAAGCCAGCCACTGGCCTCGCGCGATGAATTAATGGATCGCTTTAGCGAGATTAAGCAGCAGTTTGAACATGATATTCCCGTGCCTGATTTTTGGGGAGGGTATCGGGTGACCCCACAGCGCTTTGAGTTTTGGCAGGGTGGGGAGCATCGCCTACACGATCGTTTTATCTATGAGCGGGCAAGCGAGCCTGCACAAGCCAACGACGAGTGGCATATTCAACGCTTAGCACCATAGTGTATAAATAGCCTGTTTAGATATTTACTGTCTTTAGCTACATTACCTGTCACGGTTGTACTCCCTGCATTGTGTACTATTAATGGTGATTCAATTTCGTTGCCGCCAGATTAGTAAGAGATATGTGTGTGAGTGATACGCACGAAGCCACTCACGACATAATTCTTAATCAATACCTTTTAGTTGCTTATGGTTTGTGCCTACGCAGGCTTATTCATTCAGCTCGGGTAGGTTTTCAAAGAGCGCTAAGGCCTCGGGGTTGGCCAGAGCATCTTGATTTTTGACGGGTTTTCCATGCACGATATTGCGCACGGCCAGCTCAACAATTTTACCACTGATAGTGCGCGGAATATCACTGACCTGAATCACTTTAGCCGGCACGTGCCTAGGGGTTGTTTCGGCGCGAATGGTTTTTTTGATGGTGGTGGTAAGTGTTTCATCTAGCACAATGCCTTCGCGCAATACGACAAATAACACTACGCGAACATCATCGTCCCATTGCTGGCCAATGCAAATGCTATCGATTACTTGCGAGACTTTTTCTACCTGCCGGTAAATCTCAGCGGTACCAATACGTACACCGCCGGGATTTAATACCGCATCCGAGCGGCCATGAATAATAACGCCATTATGTTCGGTAATTTCAGCATAATCACCGTGGGCCCATACATTGGGGTAATCATCAAAGTAAGCGCTGTGAAATTTTTCATTATTGGTGTCGTTCCAAAAATAGATCGGACAAACAGGAAATGAGCGAGTGCAGACAAGCTCTCCTTTGCCTGTCGCCATTGGTTGGCCGTCATCATCCCAAACATTGACTGCCATGCCCAACCCCCGACACTGTAGTTCGCCTTCGTAAACGGGCAGGGTCGTACAGCCTAGGGCAAAGCAAGAAATAATATCTGTACCCCCTGAGATAGATGATAGGCAAACATCATCTTTAATATCGCGGTATACATAGCGGAAGCTTTCGTGCGATAGAGGTGAGCCTGTCGATAGCAGTGCCTTTAAATGCGGCAACTGATGGCTTGTTTTAGGTGTGACTGCGTTTTTTTCAAGTGCGGCAATATATTTTGCACTGGTACCAAAGATGGCGATATCTTCCTCTTCGGCCATATCGATGAGTGCTTTTGCATCGGGGTAGAATGGTGACCCATCAAATAGTACGAGTGTGGCGCCTGAAGCAAGCCCGCTGACAAGCCAGTTCCACATCATCCAGCCACAGGTTGTAAAATAGAATAATCGTTCTTGCGCTTTTACATCAACATGTAAGCGATGTTCTTTTAAATGTTGTAACAGTGCGCCACCGGCACCGTGAACGATACATTTAGGTACCCCTGTGGTACCTGATGAATACATAATATACACAGGGTGATCAAAGGGCAGTTGCTCAAAGTGTAATGCGGGGGTATTCGTGCTGACCAGATAATCGTTAAACCAGCAGGCTTTAGGGATATGGGATATGTCAGTGGTGGCGGTATCGACACTAACGGTTGGTACCAGTACGAGGGTTTCGATGCTACCAATACTGGCGGCAATTTCTTCTACCCTTGGCAGGCTATCGATGGTTTTTCCATTGTAATAATAGCCATTGCACGCGAATAGAACCTTAGGTTCGATTTGTCCGAACCGATCCATAACACCGTTGATACCAAAATCGGGCGAGCACGATGACCAAATAGCGCCTATGCTGGTGGTAGCTAACATAGCAATAATCGTTTCGGGTACATTGGGCATAAAACCTGCCACTCGGTCACCACTGACAACGCCTTGTTGGCGAAGTGCTCCTGCTAGTTGCTCAACCTGCTCATAAAGGGCTTTATAAGTCAGTGTGCGCCGTTCACCGTTTTCAAGACGGCCAATAATGGCGAGTGTATCATCACGCCGTTGTAATAAGTTTTCAGCAAAATTCAAACGACTACCGGGAAACCAATTAGCCCCAGGAAAAGCATCGATATTGTCGACGATACTCGTAGCCGCTTGGCTACTGATTACACCGCAAAAATCCCACACACCTTGCCAAAACTCAGCAGGGTTATCGATAGACCACTGGTAGAGCGATGGGTAATCGGTTAGCGATGTCGAATGGCGATTATTTAACCATGTTTGAAATTCAGTTATTTGTGCATTTTCAATGCGTTCCTGGCTAGGGATCCATAGGGGTGCATTCATAGAGAGTTCCTGTCACAATGGTTTTTCTGAACGAAAAATATGGGCGCTTTGCGCTCAAGATAATAATTTAAACATTGATAGTAAAAGGTTTTACTGGCAAGAAACAAGTGGTTTTAGTAAAAACCTATGCCGGCTTGATGGGTCATTATCATTACTTAAACGTTAGTCTAGTTGTGTTTTGGCGCTAGTTATTATTTTTGGCGTTAGTGACTTAGAGTATTGTTCTAGTTACTGATAAGCGCTGTTATAGCCATAGTAGGTTAGTCATATATGTAAGTAATGCACTTGCTATCGATACATTTAATACAGTAATAGGAGTTGACATGTTACCACTGAAAAATCCTGCACTATTGCGAACACAATCCTATATTAATGGCCAGTGGGTTGATGCTGATGATGGCCGAAGTGTCGATGTTACTAACCCCGCTACCGCCGAAGTGATTACAGCCGTTGCCAGTGTTGGCGCTAATGAAACTCGACGCGCCATTGAGGCAGCAGAGGCTGCCTTGCAACACTGGCGTGCCACAACAGCAAAAGAGCGTGCGGGTGTATTGCGCCGTTGGTATGACTTAATTCTTGCGAACAAAGATGATTTAGGGTTAATTCTTACCGCCGAGCAAGGTAAACCCTTAGCTGAGGCGAAAGGCGAAATTGTCTATGGTGCAAATTACATCGAATGGTTTGCCGAAGAGGCAAAGCGTATCTATGGTGATGTTATCCCCCAGCCCTCTAACGATAAACGCTTAATCGTTGTCAAGCAGCCTGTGGGTGTTGTCGGCGCTATTACTCCTTGGAACTTCCCCAATGCGATGATTACCCGCAAAGCGGCTCCTGCACTAGCAGCGGGTTGTACGGTCGTGTGTAAACCTGCGACAGAAACCCCGTTGTCGGCCTTGGCGCTAGCGGTGCTAGCCGAAGAGGCAGGTGTACCAGCGGGTGTGTTTAATGTGGTTGTCGGGCAAGATTCGCGCGCAATTGGCGGCGAGCTGACCGGTAACCCTGGTGTGCGCAAGGTGACCTTTACTGGATCTACCCCGGTGGGCAAAATCTTGATGGAGCAGTGCGCTGCAACGGTTAAGAAAACGTCAATGGAATTAGGGGGTAATGCACCGTTTATTGTCTTTGATGATGCCGATATCGATGCAGCAATTGCCGGTGCTATGAGTTCCAAATACCGCAATGCCGGGCAGACCTGTGTATGTTCTAACCGGCTACTGGTTCAAGCGGGTATCTATGATGTATTTGCTGACAAATTGGCTGCCGCCGTCGCCGAGTTTACCTTAGGCAATGGCCAAAATGGCGATGTCACTATGGGGCCACTTGTTAATGAAAAGGCTGTCGATGGCGTAGAGAGTCTAGTGGCCGATGCGCTCAGTAAAGGTGCAACAGCGACCATTGGTGGCCAAAGGGCACAACAAGGTGCCTGCTTTTATGAACCGACAGTGATTAAAGGTGCAACCACCGATATGCGCCTATTCAAAGAAGAGATCTTTGGGCCGGTGGCGCCACTGTTTAAATTTGAAACTGAAGCCGAAGCGATCGCAATGGCTAATGACACCGAGTTTGGGCTGGCCTCGTACTTTTATTCTCGTGATATTGGCCGTATTTGGCGTGTCAGTGAAGCGCTTGAATACGGTATTGTCGGTATTAATGAAGGTATTATTTCTAACGAAATGGCCCCTTTTGGTGGTGTCAAAGAGTCGGGTAATGGCCGCGAGGGTTCTAAATACGGCATTGATGATTACCTTGAAATTAAATACCTATGTCTTGGTGGCCTAGACCAGTGATTAGAGATATAGCCCGGCACAAAGGGTTGCGGGCACTGGTGTCTGCAATCGCCGGGTTTCTGGGTTATGGTGGTTGGGCTTATTATATCAATAGTGCTCACGGTGCTGATGCCGCATGGCAGGCAGCGTTAACTCAAGGCAGTTACAGCTTTGTGTTAACCCTAGTATTGAGTATGATGATGGAGTGGCTATATGCCCGGCTACATCATGTGCGTTATGCCTGTGTCTATGTAATTGCTATAAGCTGCGCTATTGTCTACAGCGCCTCATGGAGTGTCAACGCCCTAAGAGGCACTCCTGAAATCTTGTTAACTATTTTGCCCGGTGCACTTGCCAGTACGGTTTACAGTATCGCGTATGTTGTAGGTATTGCAAAACTGCACGCGCAGGCAACCTAAGCGGCTTCTTTTATTGTTGTTTGAGTTCTAAAAAGAACAGCATCAGTTCATTTTAGTCTAGTAAATAAGCACTTCACATAATTGAAATAATCTATTTTTGCTATGCTTTAATGGGGATGGCCGCTATTTTACGGTGGCTACCCTTTTAATAGTGTGGTCGTTAATTCTGACCCATTGCGTATTAACCTAACCTATTCACCATTGCAGTGTAGTTTTATGGCAGCGCATCGGCAACCTCCAGGCTCTACGTCGGCGAATATCGCAGCAGAGGCTAAAATAGATTTTGCTCATATCAGTGTTGATGATTTACAAACGTGGGTAGCGGCACTGCCAAAAGCGAATGTGAACGAAACCGGTAAGCGCTTGTACTACGGTATTGTCGAACTATATCAAACGCCACTGACAGCAGGCATGTGTTTTGAGTATGTTGAAATATTGCGACCCTCTATTTATTTTGCAGTGAGTGAACTTGCTAAACGCTATTTGAATAAACCGATTGTTTTACCCGAATATGAACGTAAGGCAGCAGTATTAGCTCAACAATTACAGCGCTATTTGACAAAAGTGTACCAAAAAATAGCAGGGCATTTGCTTGCATCAGTCTGTGAAAAAACGAGCACCCTAACGGCGAAGGCATGTCATCGTGCATTGACATCACTAGGGGAATGTATCTTTAGTGCTTGCCAATTGTATGTACAAAGCCCCGTGCGTTTATGGTCTGACTTACATCAATTATATTATCGTATTACCCAAAAAAAAGTGTATCAAATCAATGTCGATGATGAGCAAGCCCCTTTTTATCAAGACAGTAATTGTTACCATGTTTATCGGCGCATATTGTTACTAGGGTGTAGTCGCCCCTTTCAGTTGCGCCAGCAAGATATAGCGGTGGTTTATAATTTATTTGATCGATGGGCTGGGTTAACGAAACTTGTGCCTTCAAGTGATGAACACGCTATATTTGTTATTAACGTTCGTCTCGATACTCCGCCTTATTATCGCGACCTACAAAAAAGTAGTGCTCGTCAGTCATTAGTGGGTTTTGATACCTCCGCTTTAACGGGTCGTTTAAGCGATTGTTTTAACGGCACTGAGGCAGATGATTTATCAGCCGCTGAAAACCCAGTTTCGACCGTGTTGCCCGGTGCTGATACAGTCTCTGCGAGCGTGCTTGCTATTTTGTTACATAATTTAAGTGCAATGACTGCGCGTACTGCTAATCGCACCGCCTGTGTAGGGTCGCTGCAATTGGGTTTAGGATTATCATCGGTGCACTATTTGTGCTCTGGTGGTAATGAATTTAGTCGCTATTTACACAACAGTACCCGTAACAAAAGTGGGCGTTCATCCGGTGATACCAACCACGGTGGGGTACTGAGTTTTGACCACTATTTACAAAATCCGCAAACCGATGTTTGGGGATCTTCTTTTGATTCTCGTCATACCGATGATAATAAAGTGGAGGGTGTTTTAGGTTTTAATGCGATTGATTTTGTTGAGCAATCGACACAGTTGTCACGTACAGAATCTAAAGATCACCAATATAGCGATGTGCGCTTGGTCAATATGAGTGCTGGTGGCTATTGTGCTCGCTGGGGTGGTGAAGCACCTGCCACACTGCGTGCCGGAGAGTTATTAACGCTCAGAGAGGATGCTAGCGAACCTTGGCGAATTGGTGTGATCCGCTGGCTGAGGCAAGATAAGCAACAGGTAACGCAGTTTGGCATTGAAGTGCTCGCGATGCGCGTTGAAGCCTGCACTGTGCAACTGATTCATAAAATAGGTGATCCTGGTGATATTATGCGTGCGCTATTGTTATCGGGCAATACTCGCCAAGAACAAACCACGACATTGATCACGCCACCGATGCCTTTTGTAGAAAACAATAAAGTATTGTTAGGTGATGGGAGTGATACGATTAAAGTGCAGCTAATAAAAAAATTATCAGGTACTCATAGCTACAGCCAATTTGATGTTCGCCAACTACAGCGCATGGATAAAATAGACGCTCTCCACTCTTAATATACCTGCTGCACTTTTTTATATTGCCTATGTAAATATTTGGTGCCTGTATAATTGCCGATCGTAATTATCGAC
>Ga0193959_1000322_pt1 | contig 19477 bp, 17 predicted proteins | sample FB_2_MG_FD_140333 | JGI IMG/M metagenome (GOLD analysis project Ga0193959, IMG submission 140333) | Microbial mat bacterial communities from the Broadkill River, Lewes, Delaware, United States - FB_2_MG | ecosystem: Environmental > Aquatic > Freshwater > River > Microbial mats | place: USA... | reverse complement strand
TGGAGACGGTAATGGTTCTGGACATGGACTCCCCCTGAACATGGTCTCTGAATGCCGTACCACGAAGTATGGTGGATGCGGTCAGAAATGCCAGCTCAGGGGGCGGCTGGAGATCAGCAGGTCTGCAGGGCACCCAGTTCCTGATGCCAATAATGGCCCAGCTCGCTGACATTGCGCACGATCTTGTCATCCAGAGCAGAGCCCGGCCAGAACTGAACCAGATATTCCTGTCCTTCTACCGGCTGTTCCCAGTCGCACTCTTCACCATAGTCATGGTCGATGTTCTTGATGCTGTAGCGCACCACATATTCACCACTGGGCAGGTCCAGCGGGTGCATGGCTTCAAAGGCCCACTCACACAGGTGCAGTTCACGGGCACTGGCGTCAAAGGGGCACTCGACAATGTCCTGATAATCCTCAAGCAAATGGGGCTCGGAATCATGCAGCTCTACGCGTAACCGGGCAGTTCCATCCTGAGGGCCGACCATGAAAAACAGCTTGCCGGGGTGTTGGGCGCCGCAGAGACCGTTCTGCTGGTCATCAAAGGCGGAGTCCATATCGAGATAGCTTTCATCGTCGAAATCCAGCACATCAATGTAAAACTGGCCATAGTAGATATTGAGGTTGCCGGAGAAGAGCTGCTTGGTCATGATCACGTCCCTTTGTTATGGCTTATTGGGGTACCCTGACGGGGTTGGGTGAAAGGAGCTCGACCCGGTGTAAAAGCGGGTCGATTTCCTATAGAAGCCTGTTCAGTTCCATTGAACTCATGGCCCGAGGCTATAGTACTTTGGTAGCTTCGGGAACTCCCCAATCGATCATTTATTGACCTTCGTCGGGTCTCGGGTGAAAAGCGTTTTTAACCGACCATATTGGCCAGCGAACAGCTATCATCGACAGTTTTCGCGTGGCATGCGACAAGTCCGGTGGCCTGTACTAGGCTCGCTTATAAGGACAAGGCTCGTTGGCAGGGACAGACGCCAAACCGAACTCCCTGGAGGTGCCACCATGCTACTGCCTGATCTGAGGCTGTTTGCTGTTTTACTTGTACTGACTCCATTATCCCTTCCTTCAATGGCCCAGACTGGCTCGAATCAACACCGCTATATTGTGGTACTCAAACAGGATGCCGGCCCGCCGGAATGGGTTGCGGAAGCGGTAGCCCTGAAGCAGGGTGGGCAGGTTGGCTATATCTATCAGCATGCGCTTAGAGGGTTCTCCATTCAGATACCGGAGGAAGCTGCCCGGCGGGTCGCCCAGAGACCGGACGTGGACTATATAGAACCGGACTTGCCGATGAGTATGAATGCCCAGTCCATACCGACGGGCCTGAAGCGGTCCTTTGCCCTGGGGAATGCGCTGCTGGCAATTGATGGACAGGATGACTGGCGGGTGGATGCCGATGTGGCGGTGCTTGATACCGGTATCGACCTGCAGCACCCGGACCTGAATGTGGCGGGTGGTGCCAATTGCCTGCAAAGCGAGGGCGGTGGCCCGCCCTGGGCGCGCAGCTACTTCTGTGATGACGCGGCCAGTGCCGATGACGATCATTACCACGGTACCCATGTGGCGGGTACCATTGGTGCGCTTGATAATGATATCGGTGTTGCAGGCGTAGCCCCCGGGGTGCGTTTGTGGGCCGTCAAGGTGCTGGATGCCAACGGCTCGGGCTATACGTCCGGTATTCTGGCCGGGATCGATTGGGTAGTCAGTCAGGGCTCGATCGAAGTGCTGAATATGAGCCTGGGTGGCGAAGGCGTTTCTGCAGCATACGAAACCGCTATCAATACGGCAGTTGCCAATGGCGTGGTAGTGGTGGTGGCGGCCGGCAACAGTAATCAGGACGCTAATGGTTATTCGCCGGCCTATGTGCCCAGCGCCATTACGGTGTCGGCACTGGCTGACTTCGATGGTTTAGCAGGGGCGCAGGGATCTCCTACCTGCCGCTCTGATCAGGATGATACCCTGGCCGATTTCTCCAACTGGGGCACGGCGGTGGATATCGCGGCGCCGGGGACCTGTATTCTGTCGACCTATCCGATCGAGCAGGGTGGGTATGGCACCATCAGTGGTACCTCCATGGCGGCACCTCATGTGGCAGGTGCTGCCGCGATTCTGGCCAGTACTCAGGCACCACAGAACGCGGCTGACGTACAGGCCATCACGGATAGGCTGACGGGCACGGGCAACTATCAGTGGCTGGATGATTCTGGAGATGGGGTGCACGAACCGCTGTTGAGTCTTGCTGATGACACCATATTCGCACCGGTATTGATGCAGGGCAGTGCGGGAGAGTCGCCCAACGCGCCGCCGGTTGCACGTTTCAACTACACCTGTGTTGGCCTGGAATGTGATTTCAACGCCAGCACTTCATCCGACTCTGACGGCAATATCCTGGCCTATGCCTGGGATTTCGGTGATGACCAATCAGGTAGCGGCATGCAGGCCAGCCATCTGTTTACGGCCGCCGGCAGCTACACTGTCAGGCTGCAGGTAACGGACAATGGGGGGCTAATGGCGGATAAAACGGCCAGTATTACCCTGACCGATCCTATTGCTGCTGATCTGACGTTGATGGCACAGGGTTACAAGGAAAAGGGGTGGCAAAAGGTCGATCTGGTGTGGCAAGGGCTGGTGCCTGAGCAGGTTGAGATCTATCGCGATGACGTTGGGGTGGCGGTTACCGACAATACGGGAATCTATACTGACGCTGTTGGCCAGCGCGGCGGTGGCAGTTACACCTATCGCGTATGTGAAGCGGGAACGTCAAACTGCACTCCAGATGTGGTGGTGATCTTCTGAACGGCTGCCCCCGGATATCTCGGTATCCGGGGGCAGCCGATAATCGGGTTTCAGAGGTTTTCGGCCTGTACCTCAATCACATGAATTGCTTCGCTTTCCAGATTCAGCACCAGGTTCTGCCCCATTGTCTTGAAGCGGCTGCCCAGTATCATGGCCGGTGACAGCGGTGCCTTGGTGGGTGCGCCGGACTGTTCCTTATTCAGCTGACGCCGTCGCCAGTTGATCGCTTCGGTGCTCCAGTCATCGGCCTGTATTGATGTGAAACCGGCATTTTCCAGTCGAGCGATCAGCCTGTCCTGTGACAGCAGGTGCGAATGCTCAGAGTCTTCCGCCCAGGGCACGGGAAAGCGCATGGCATCCGCATTGGGGCCCTGTACGACCTCGTGCATTACCAGTCGGGCACCCGGTTTCAGGACGCGCCGACACTCCTTGAGCACCTGCAGGTCATCAGGCATATTGAGAAAACTGTGCTGGAACAGGATCAAATCGATGCTCTGGTCGGCGAAGGGCAGGTGGTGGGCGTCACCGGTCAGGATCAGATTGTCGACCGGTGCTGAGAAGCAGTGGTTAAGCCCCTGGTTCAGTCGGTTCAGATCATGGGTAATATCCAGCCCGATCATGCGCACACCCTGTGCGGCTGCCTGACGCATCAGACCGCCGGCGCCCGAGCCGATATCCAGTACCTGTCGGTGCTGCTCCGGCTGCAGGTGTCGCAGCAGGCGTTCGGATGCCTTAATGCCGCCGATATGCAGCTGGTCCAGAGGTGCCAGCTGATACAGGCCGGCGCCTTCGGGATAGTGCTGGTGCACACGCTCAAGCACGGCGGGGGTGTCGAGCTGTTGCTGGTAGTGTTGGTCGATGCTCATAGGTGAAAACGCCGGTACAGGACCGGCGTTGCAGGTTCCTTGCTAGTCCGGGTCAGTCATCCAGACCCAGTTCCTCGATGGAGATTTCGCGCATTTTAAACTTCTGAATCTTGCCGGTCACCGTCATCGGGAAGGTGTCGACGAACTTGAAGTAGCGTGGAATCTTGAAGTGGGTGATCTTGCCCTTGCAGAATTCGCGAAGGTCGTCACCGGTGACTTCATCGGCATCCGGGTGCAGCTTGATCCAGGCAATCAGCTCCTCACCGTATTTCTTGTCCGGCACACCGGTCACCTGAACTTCGGATACGGCCGGATGGGTATACAGGAACTCCTCGATCTCTTTCGGGTAGACGTTCTCGCCGCCACGGATCACCATGTCCTTGATGCGGCCGACGATCTGGATATAGCCTTCGTCGTCCATGGTGGCCAGATCGCCGGTGTGCATCCAGCCCGCTTCGTCAATCGCCTCTTCGGTAGCCTTCTCGTTGTTCCAGTATTTCAGCATCACGCTATAGCCGCGGGTGCAGAGTTCGCCGATTTCGCCGCGTGGCACAATGCGACCGGTACCCGGATCAACAATCTTGGACTCCAGGTGCGGTTGGGTACGGCCCACGGTGGAAACGCGTTTCTCGATACTGTCGTTGGCACCGGTCTGGGTAGATACCGGGCTGGTCTCGGTCATGCCGTAGGCGATCTGAACCTCTTTCATGTTCATCTTGTTGATCACCTGCTTCATCACCTCGGTGGGGCAGATGGAGCCGGCCATGATGCCGGTGCGCAGAGTCGAGAGGTTAAAGCTGTCGAATTCCGGGTGATCCAGTTCGGCGATGAACATGGTCGGTACGCCGTACAGTGCCGTCGCCTTCTGTGAATGGACCGCCTTGAGTACGGAGGTCGGCTCGAAGCCCTCATCCGGATAGATCATGGTGGCACCGTGGGTGACGCAGCCCAGATTGCCCATCACCATGCCGAAGCAGTGGTACAGCGGCACCGGGATCACCAGGCGGTCTTCGCTGGTAAAGCCCATGCTTTCCGCGACGAAGAAGCCGTTGTTGAGAATGTTATGGTGCGACAGGGTGGCACCTTTCGGGAAACCGGTAGTGCCGGAGGTGTACTGAATGTTGATAGCGTCGTCGAACTGCAGGGTCGCCTGCAAATCGGCCAGATCCTTTTCGCTGACCTGATCGGCCTGCTCCAGCATGTCGCACCAGCGCCACATGCCGGCATGCTTCTCATTGTCCAGGTTGATGACGCATTCCAGCTCCGGCAGTTTCTGCGACTTGAGCTTGCCTTCGGCGGAGGCTTTCAATTCGGGGGCCAGTTCGTACAGCATGCCGCGATAGTCAGAGGTCTTGAAACTGTCTGCCGTGATCAGGAAACGGGCACCGGACTGGTTCAGGGCATATTCCAGTTCGTGGGTGCGGTAGGCCGGGTTTATGTTGACCAGAATGGCACCAATCTTGGCGGTGGCGAATTGGCTCACGGTCCACTCGGAGCAGTTCGGCGACCAGACGCCGACGCGATCACCCTTGCGTACGCCCAGTGCCAGCAGGGCGCGGGCACACTGGTTGACCTGTTGCTGCAACTCGCGATAGGTCCAGTGGATGTTCTGGTGCAGCACGATCAGAGCGTCGTTATCTGCATGCCGGTTGGCGATTTCGTCGAACTTGTCGCCGATGGTCATGCCGATCAGTGGCTTGTCGGCGGTGCTGCTGGTGTAGCTCGGTAGAGGTTTGCTCATCGTTATGACTCCGATTTTTTGTTGTTATCCGGTCAGATGAAATGCTTGCTCAGCTGGCCTTAACGAAAACGTCCGTGGTACTCGGGGTTCGGTTGCATATCCACCGCGCTGGCCACGCGGTTGGTCATGTTGTAGAAGGCGGCAATGTTGGCAATATCCCAGATGCCGCGCTCGCTGAAGCCGACATCACGCAGGGCCTGACGATCCGCCTCAGCGATTTCGGCAGGGCGGGTGGTCAGTTTGTAGGCAAAATCCAGCATGGCGCGCTGGCGCGGTTCAAGATTGGCGACGCGATAGTTCATCACCATCAGCTCGCCCAGCGCCGGATCTTCGGAATACTCGCGCACGGCGGCGCCATGTGCGGTCAGGCAGTAGTAGCAGTGGTTCTCCGAAGAGACGACCACCGCGATCATCTCCCGCTCCAGCGGAGTCAGCTCGCTTTCACCGAACATCAGTTCGTTGTAGAAGCGGGTGAACACGTCGAACTGAGCCAGGTTCTGGCTGTAGGCGGTGAGCACATTGGGCACCATGCCCAGCTTCTCATCGCATTTGCCGAAGTATTTCTGTACCTCTTCCGGCAGCTGATGCCGCTCGGGAACAGGCAGATCCAGTGCGGTTATATGGTCAGGCTGAGACATTCTGGTTCACCTTGTTATTGTTATCTGTGTTGCTCAGACGTTGCACTCGCCCAGTGCCTGGGCCACCTTGGAGCCGTTGTGACGACCCAGCTCACGGGTGATCCAGTGGCCGGTATCGACCACGGCCTGCAGATCGATACCGGTCTCGATACCCAGCCCGTCCAGCAGGTAGAGCACATCTTCGGTGGCTACGTTACCGGAGGCACCCTTGGCATAGGGGCAACCGCCCAGCCCGGCGGTGGAGCTGTCGATCACGGCAACGCCTTCCTCCAGCACCGCATACAGATTGGCCAGTGCCTGCCCATAGGTGTCATGGAAGTGCGCCGCCAGTCGATCCATGGGGACCTCTTTGGCCACGGCTTCCAGCATCCGTTTGGCTTTCAGGGGTGTGCCCTTGCCGATGGTGTCACCCAGTGAGATTTCGTAGCAGCCCATATCCAGCAGGGCACGGCTAACCGCCGCGACCTGAGCCGGGTCAATCTCGCCCTGATAGGGGCAGCCCAGCACCGTGGAGACATAACCGCGCACGCGAATGCCGGCGGCCTGAGCCTGCTCCATCAGAGGCCGAAAGCGCTCCAGACTTTCGGCAATGGAGCAGTTGATGTTCTTCTGCGAAAACGCTTCCGAGGCCGCAGCAAACACCGCGACTTCGGGGGTATTGGCGGCAATGGCACCTTCCAGCCCCTTCAGATTGGGGGTCAGGGCGGAATAGGTGACGCCTGCGCGGCGCTGGATGCCGGCCATGACTTCACTGGCATCACCCATCTGCGGCACCCACTTGGGCGATACGAAGCTGGCGGCCTCGATATGGCGGATACCGGCCGCAGCCAGACGATTGATCAGCTCGACCTTGATTTCGGTCGGGATGATCGGCCCCGGCTCGTTCTGCAGACCGTCACGCGGGCCAACCTCGACAATGCGTACCTGTTGCGGGAAGCTCATCAGGCGGCCTCCTCTTCGCTCAGCTCGACCGCGATCAGCTCGGCGCCTTCGGATACCAGGTCACCTTCGGCGAAGAAGATATCGCTGACGGTACCAGCGGCCGGCGCCTTGATGGAATGCTCCATCTTCATTGCTTCCATGATCACCAGTGTCTGGCCTGCTTCAACGGTGTCGCCGGCCTTGACCAGTACTGCCACTACAGAGCCGTTCATCGGTGCCTGCAGACCGCCTTCGCTGGCCTGATCTTCCAGACCGTACTGCTCGCGGTGCTGGGCACAATGGAAGGTTTCGCCTTCATGGAACAGCACCACCTGGTCCTGATGCAGATCACCACAGATGCTGAAGCGGTGGCCGTTGACCGTGGCCTGCAGGCGGTCATCATTGAGGCTGGCGCGAACGTCATAGCAGCTGTCGCCGATGCGGATTTCGTAGTGATCATCCTGCTCCAGAATGCTGAGCTGATGCTGTACATCATCGCTGAGCAGGGTCATCGGGCGAGCGTACCGGGAGTTCAGGCGCCAGCTGTTCTGACGGGCGAACGGCGAGAAGGGGTCGGCCGGCAGGGTCTGTTCCGCCTTGCTGCGCAGCAGGAAGAAGCAGGCGCTCAACACCAGACCCAGATTTTCGTCCAGACGGGCCGGCGGGAACAGCAGGTCTTCATGCTTGCCGATAAAACCGGTGTCCAGCTCCTCGTTGCGGAAGGGCGCTGCATCGGCCAGCGCATGCAGGAAGCGGATATTGGTCTTCACGCCGCTGATGCGGTATTCCTCAAGCGCCTGCACCATGCGGTTGATGGCGCGCTCGCGGTTGTCATCCCAGACGATCAGCTTGGCGATCATCGGGTCGTAATGGATGCTGACCTCGTCGCCCTCGACCACGCCGGTGTCGACACGGACATGGGCGTTTTCGTCCGGGGTGCGCAGGTAGCGCAGGGTGCCGGTAGCCGGCAGGAAGTCGTTATCCGGGTCTTCCGCGTAGATACGGGCTTCCAGCGCATGACCACGCAGGCGAATCTGGTCCTGCTGCAGCGGCAGGGCTTCACCATTGGCGATGCGCAGCTGCCATTCCACCAGGTCCTGACCGGTGATCATCTCGGTAACCGGGTGTTCCACCTGCAGGCGGGTGTTCATCTCCATGAAGTAGAAGGAGCCATCCACGTCGTAGAGGAATTCGACGGTACCGGCGCCGACGTAGTCGATCGCCTGGGCGGCACGTACGGCGGCTTCACCCATCGCCTTGCGGGTTTCATCGCTCAGACCCGGTGCCGGTGCTTCCTCGATGACCTTCTGGTGACGGCGCTGTACCGAGCAGTCACGTTCGGCCAGATAGACACCGTTGCCCTCGCTGTCACAGAACACCTGAATCTCGACATGACGCGGCTGAGTCAGGTATTTCTCGATCAGCATGTCCGGGTTGCCGAAAGCGTTTTTGGCTTCACGCTGGGCGGCAGCCAAGGCTTCGTCAAATTCAGACATGGCTTCAACCACGCGCATGCCCTTGCCGCCGCCACCGGCGACCGCTTTCAGCAGCAGCGGGAAGCCGCATTTTTCGGCTTCGGCGCGCAGCAGGGCAGGGGACTGGTCGTCGCCGTGGTAGCCGGGTACCAGCGGTACGCCAGCATCCTGCATGATCGCCTTGGCGGCAGACTTGGAACCCATGGCTGCGATGGCGGAAGCGGGCGGGCCGATGAAGACAATATCGTTGGCTTCGCAGGCCTTGGCAAAATCGGTATTTTCGGACAGGAAGCCGTAACCCGGGTGGATCGCCTGAGCGCCGCTGGCCTTGGCCACCTCAATGATCTTGTCGGCACGCAGATAACTTTCGCTGCTCGGCGCCGGGCCCAGCAGAAAGGCTTCGTCGGCCATGGCGACATGACGGGCATGGCGATCCGCTTCGGAGTACACGGCTACACATCGGATACCCAGACGGTGTGCTGTCTGGATCACTCGGCAGGCGATCTCGCCTCTGTTCGCGATAAGGATTTTATTAAACATGGCAAATTATTCCTCGATCCAGTTCGGTGTGCGCTTGCCAAGGAAGGCGCTGAGTCCTTCCTGGCCCTCTTCGCTGACACGGATATCGGCAATGCGGTGAGCCGTGTCATCGATGACCGACTGGTCAATGGGTTTCTGGCTGACGGCGAAGATCAGATCCTTGGCCGCGTTCATCGCCTGAGGGCTGTTGCGACGCAGTGTGCTGATGAAACGCTTGCAGGCTTCATCAAGCAGATCGGCATGGGGGACGATTTCATGCACCAGGCCAGCGTCTGCTGCGGTCATTGCACTGAAGGGTTCGGCGGTGAGGAAGTAGCGGCGTGACAGACGCTCGCCAATCGCCCGCACCACATAAGGGCTGATAACGGCCGGAATCAGGCCGATCTTCACTTCGCTCAGGCAGAACTGGCTCTGTTCGGTGGCGATAACGATATCGCAGCAGGCGGCGAGGCCAACGGCGCCACCGTAGGCGGCTCCCTGCACCAGGCCGATGGTCGGCTTGCTGAGGTTGTTGAGCACTTCCATCAGACGCGCCAGCTGGCCGGCATCTTCAAGGTTTTCCTGATGGCTGTTCTGCGCCATCCGCTTCATCCAGCCAAGGTCAGCCCCGGCAGAAAAGTTGCGACCGTTGGAGCGCAACACCAGTACGCGAACGTCCGGGTTGCGATCGGTCGACTCAAGGGCCTCGATCAGTGCTGCAATGATGCTGTCGTCAAAGGCGTTGTGCACTTCCGGCCTGTTCAGCGTCAGCGTGGCGACGCCCTCGGCGGAGATCTCCAGCAGCACGGTGTTATTGTTATTTTCCATAGCGCTTTCCTTATATACCTGTCTTTGCCAACGCGGGCTTACATGCGGAAGACGCCGAAGCGGGTTTCGTCGATCGGCTTGTTCAGTGCGGCGGACAGGCCCATGCCGATCACATCACGGGTCTGGGCCGGATCAATCACGCCGTCATCCCAGAGGCGGGCACTGGCGTAGTACGGGTGGCCCTGATGCTCATAGGTGTCGATGATCGGCTGTTTGAAGGCTTTCTCTTCATCGGCCGGCCATTCCTCGCCCGCGCGCTCCATGCCGTCACGCTTGACGGTTGCCAGCACACCGGCGGCCTGTTCGCCACCCATGACCGAGATGCGGGCGTTGGGCCACATCCACAGGAAGTTGGGGCTGTAGGCGCGGCCACACATGCCGTAGTTGCCGGCGCCGAAGCTGCCACCGATCAGGACGGTCAGTTTGGGTACGTTGGCACAGGCCACAGCGGTCACCATCTTGGCGCCGTGCTTGGCGATGCCTTCGGACTCGGCCTTTTGGCCCACCATGAAGCCGGTGATGTTCTGCAGGAACAGCAGCGGGATCTTGCGCTGGCAGCACAGCTCAATGAAATGAGCGCCTTTCTGGGCGGAATCGGCAAACAGGATGCCGTTGTTGGCGACGATACCGACCGGGTAACCATGGATATGGGCAAAGCCGGTGACCAGCGTGGTGCCGTAGTATTTCTTGAATTCGTCGAATTCTGAGCCGTCAACGATACGAGCAATGACTTCACGCACGTCGAACGGCTTGCGCAGGTCGGTACCGACGATGCCGTACAGCTCCTCGGCGGAGTAGAGCGGGGCTTCCGGTTTGCGCAGGTTGAGGTCGGTCAGCTGCTTGCGATGGTTCAGGTTCTTCACGCAGTCGCGGGCGATCTGCAGGGCGTGCTGATCGTTCTCGGCATAGTGGTCGGCCACGCCGGACACCTTGCAGTGCACATCCGCGCCACCCAGGTCTTCGGCACTGACCACTTCACCGGTGGCGGCTTTTACCAGCGGTGGGCCGGCCAGGAAGATGGTGCCCTGGTTGCGCACAATGATGGATTCGTCGGCCATGGCGGGAACATAGGCACCACCGGCGGTGCACAGCCCCATGACCACGGCGATCTGCGGGATGCCCTTGGAGGACATGCGCGCCTGGTTGAAGAAGATGCGGCCGAAGTGGTCACGGTCCGGGAATACATCATCCTGACGCGGCAGGTTGGCACCGCCGGAATCGACCAGATAGATGCAGGGCAGGTGGTTCTGCTCTGCGATCTCCTGCGCACGCAGGTGCTTCTTGACGGTGATCGGGTAGTAGGAGCCGCCCTTAACGGTGGCATCGTTGGCGACGATCATGCACTCAACGCCATTGACGCGGCCAATACCGGTGATGATCCCGGCAGCGGGAACGTCTTCGCCGTATACATCATATGCGGCCATCTGTGACAGCTCGAGGAAAGGAGAGCCTTCGTCGATCAGGGCGTTGATGCGCTCGCGCGGCAGCAGTTTGCCACGGGACAGGTGGCGCTCCTGATACTTGGGACCGCCGCCCTGTTCGATTTGGGCGACCTTGTCACGCAGGTCGCCGACAGCGGCTTCCATGGAATCATGATTGGCACGGAATTCGTCCGCGCGCGGGTTTACTTTGCTATGCAGTTGAGTCATCGAAGGGCTCCTCGTTGCACCGGGCAGCAGTACTGCCCGGGAACGTTCAATTATTCTTATTTGTTGAGGAACAGCTCGCGGCCGATCAGCATGCGGCGGATCTCTGAAGTGCCGGCGCCGATCTCGTACAGCTTGGCGTCGCGCAGCAGGCGGCCGGTGGGGAATTCGTTGATATAGCCGTTGCCGCCCAGCAGCTGAATGGCATCCAGCGCCACCTTGGTGGCCATCTCGGCAGAGTAGAGGATTGCACCGGCGGCATCCTTACGGCTGGCTTCACCACGGTCAGCCGCCATGGCGGCCATGTAGACGTAGGACTTGGCAGCGTTCATCTGGGTGTACATGTCGGCAACCTTGCCCTGTACCAGTTCGAATTCACCGATAGCCTGGCCGAACTGCTTGCGATCACGGATGTAGGGTACGACGATATCCATCGCCGCCTGCATGATGCCCAGCGGACCACCGGACAGGACCAGACGTTCGTAGTCCAGACCGCTCATCAGCACCTTAACGCCGCCATTCAGTTCGCCGAGGATATTTTCCTTGGGCACCTTGGCGTCCTGGAACACCAGCTCACAGGTGTTGGAGCCGCGCATGCCCAGCTTGTCCAGCTTCTGTGCCTGGGTGAAACCTTCGGTATCGCGCTCAACGATGAAAGCGGTGATGCCCTTGGGGCCCGCTGTCGAATCGGTCTTGGCGTAGATGACATAGACGTTGGCGTCCGGTCCATTGGTGATCCACATCTTGTTGCCGTTCAGCACATAGTGGTCACCGGCGTCACGGGCGGTCAGTTTCATGGAGACCACGTCGGAACCCGCGTTGGGCTCAGACATCGCCAGGGCACCAATATGTTCGCCGCTGATCAGCTTGGGCAGGTACTTGGCACGCTGTTCATCGTTACCGTTGCGATGGATCTGATTCACACACAGGTTGGAATGCGCACCGTAGGACAGGCCAACCGAGGCGGATGCGCGGCTGATCTCTTCCATGGCAATGACGTGGGCCAAGTAGCCCATTTCAACGCCGCCCCATTCTTCCTTGACAGTGATGCCCAGCAGGCCCATGTCGCCGAACTTGGGCCACAACTCGTTGGGGAAGGCGTTTTCCTGGTCAATCGCTTCTGCCCGAGGGGCGATTTCCTGGGCCGCGAAGCTGTTGACCTGTTCGCGCAGCATATCGATGGTGTCGCCCAGTCCGAAGTTCAGTTCAGAGTATGCAGAGATCATCTTGATTCACCTTTATTGTTATTGTGCCGACCGCCGCGAGGGCTTATTCGACAGTCATTTTCTTCTGTTCGAGTTCGCTTAGCGCTTCCCTGCAGCGGGCTTCGGCATTGTCCAGCTCCAGCTGGACCATGGCGATATCCTTCAGCTGCTGTTCCAGTTCGGCGCGCTTGCCGCTGATGGTCTTCAGCAGCAGGTTGAGCTGCTTCTCACTACCGCTCAGGGTTTCATCCCAGAGATCGAACAGCTCCTTGGTTTCTGCCAGCGAGAAGCCGAGCCGCTTGCCGCGCAGGATCAACTTCAGTCGCACCCGGTCCTTACTGCTGTAGACCCGGGTCTGGCCGCGACGGCTTGGATGCAACAGGCCCTGATCCTCATAGAAACGGATGCTGCGGGTGGTTACATCGAACTCTGCGGCCAGTTCGCTGATTGAAAAGGTTTTGCTCATCGGCTGTGCAATCCTGTTGTGAACGTTTTTACCGAGGCTAAATGAAGTTTACGTTAACGTAAAGTGTCACTTGGCGCTTTTTGCGCCAGGTCAAAAAAATTGAAGAATGGTTAACTAATTGAAATATATGAGTTTAGGTAGGGTTTTGATGGGGTTTGGAATACCGGATTAGACTAAAGTAGTAATTGTATTCCCCTAAGGTAAATTGCTAGTTTGCGTTCATGCCTTAACCCAAGGCGTAAATTCGACGCCAAGTGCGAAAGCCAGCATAAAAACAACAAGAGGCTTGGTTTACACATGAGTGCAGACTATGTTCTCGAAACCCGTAACCTTGTAAAAGCGTTCAAGGGTTTCACCGCGGTTGATGATGTTAACCTTCAGGTAACACGCGGCCATATACACGCCCTTATCGGACCCAACGGGGCTGGTAAGACCACAGTATTCAACCTGTTGACCAAGTTTTTGACGCCGACATCCGGTCAAATTCTGTTCAACGGCAAGGATATCACCTCCATGAAGCCGGCCGCGATTGCCCGAGCCGGTGTTATTCGCTCCTTCCAGATTTCAGCGGTATTTCCGCATCTGACCGTACTGGAAAACGTACGCATCGCACTGCAGCGCAAGGAAGGCAACAGCTTCCATTTCTGGCGCCCGCAAAGTGTGCTCGACAAGCTTAATGACCGTGCAGTAGAACTGCTGGATTCAGTGGGCCTGGCCGAGTTCGCCTATGCGCAGACCGTTGATCTGTCCTATGGCCGCAAGCGTGCGCTGGAAATAGCCACCACGCTGGCGCTTGACCCTGAACTGATGCTGCTTGATGAGCCGACTCAGGGGATGGGGCACGAAGATGTGGGCCTGGTGGCCGACCTGATCAAAAAGGTATCGGCTGAACGCACCATTCTGATGGTGGAACATAACCTCCATGTGGTGTCCAAGCTGGCCGACCGGATCACGGTACTGCAGCGTGGCGCCATCCTGACCGAAGGCGACTATGCGACAGTGTCCTCCGATCCGCGGGTACGCGAGGCCTATATGGGCACCGCCGCCAGCGAGGAGCAGGACCGCATCAATGCCGAGCAGGCCGCTCAGGCTGAACGGGACGCGCAGAAGGAGGAAGCAGAAGTATGAGTACGCACCGGGAAAAACTGCGCATTGTCGATCTGCATGCCTTTTATGGCGAGTCCCACATCCTGCACGGCATCGACATGGAAGTGATGCAGGGCGAGCTGGTGACACTGCTGGGGCGTAACGGCTCCGGTCGTTCCACCACTCTGCGTGCAATTATGAACATGGTGGGTCGCCGCACCGGCTCCATCAATATCAATGGTAACGAAACCATTGGCATGCCGGCCCACAAGATCGCTCATCTCGGCCTGGGCTACTGCCCGGAAGAGCGCGGCATTTTCTCCAGCCTCAATGTGGAAGAGAACCTGCTGCTGCCGCCGACCGTCCGCTCCGACGGTGTGAGTGTGGATGAACTCTACGAGATGTTCCCCAACCTCTATGAGCGCCGCTACAGCCAGGGCACCCGCTTGTCGGGTGGTGAGCAGCAAATGCTGGCTCTGGCGCGAATTCTTCGCTCCGGTGCCAATATTCTGCTGCTGGACGAAATCACCGAGGGCCTTGCGCCGGTGATCGTGCAGAAGCTGGGCGAGGTTCTGGTCAAGCTGAAGGAGCGTGGTTTGACCATTCTGTTGGTGGAGCAGAACTTCCGTTTTGCTGCCCCGATTGCCGACCGTCATTACGTCATGGAACACGGTCATATCGTCGAGGAAGTTCAAGCCCACGAGCTTGAAGCCAAGACAGAGCTCCTGAATACCTATTTGGGCGTCTGACGCCCGCGTGTGAGATATAACAATAAAAATGCTCGACAGGAGAGTATCGATGAAAATGATGAAAAAAACCCTGCTGGCCGCTTCCGTTGCTGCTTTTGCTTCCAGTGCCGCGCTGGCCAATGTCTCTGATGACAAGGTCAAGATCGGTGTGCTGGCGGATATGGGCGGCACCTACGCTGATGTGTGTGGCCCGGGCTGTGTCACCGCAATCGAAATGGCCGTTGAAGACTTTGGCGGCCAGGTACTCGGCAAGCCGATCGAAGTGGTCAGTGCCGATGATCAGCTGAAGCCGGACGTGGGCTCTGCGATTGTGCGCAAGTGGATCGAGAGTGAGCAGGTTGATGCGGTCGGTGGCCTGGTGTCCTCTGCTGTGACCGGCGCGGCAACCAAGGTACTGACCGATGCCAAGAAAATTGCCCTGATCTCCACATCCGCGTCCAACGCCTTCACCACCAAGGCCTGTTCTCCCTATAACGTGCACTGGACCTACAACGTTGCTGCACTGGCCAATGGCACCGTGAAGCCGATGGTTGAGGCAGGCAAGAAAAAATGGTTCTTCATTACCGCTGACTATGCCTTTGGCCATGCACTGGAAGGTGTAGCCTCTAAAGTGATCAACGAAAACGGCGGTGAAGTGGTTGGCGCGGCGCGTGCACCGCTGGGTACCACTGATTTCTCCTCCTACATCCTTCAGGCACAGTCTTCCGGTGCTGACGTGGTTGCACTGGCCAATGCCGGTAACGACACCGTTAACTCGCTGAAAGCGGCTGCCGAATTCGGCCTGACTCAGATGATGGATGTGGCCGGTCTGCTGGTATTCACACCGAACGCCCAGGCGATGGACCCGAGTGTGGCCGGCGGCATGCGCACCACCACCGGTTTCTACTGGGATCTGGATGACCAGACCCGTGAGTGGAGCAAGCGTTTTATGGAGCGCCACGGCAATATCCCGGCCATGGGTCACGCCGGCGCCTACTCCATGACCATGCACTACCTGAAAGCGATTGAAGCGGCCGGCACCGATGAATCTGATGCCGTCATGAAAAAAATGAAGGAAATGAAGCCGGATGACTTCTTCGCCCGCAACGCAACCCTCCGTGCCGACGGCCGCATGGTACATGACATGTACTACGTCGAAATCAAGAAGCCGGATGAGCGCCGTGACAGCAATGATATCTTCAAGGTTATCAGCGTGATTCCAGGTGACCAGGCGTACGCGCCCATGCTGCCTGAGTGCAACTTTAAATAACAATAAGAGTTAAACCGCTTTTGCAAGCCCGCCGCTGCCGTCTTCGGCAGTGGTGCGGGCGACTGCTGCCCATTGTCGGTACAAGCGGCGTGAAGGGACAAGGCTATGGCGACTTTTCTTGGAATTAACCTCTTTGGTTTGTTCGGCCAGTTACTGGTCGGTCTGATCAACGGCTCCTTTTATGCATTGCTCAGCCTGGGGCTGGCGATCATCTTCGGTCTGTTGAAAATCATCAACTTTGCCCAGGGTGCCATGTACATGCTGGGTGCCTTTGCTGCCTGGCTGGCATTGCAGTATCTGGGAATCAACTACTGGGCCGCTCTGGTGGTTGTGCCGCTTGCAGTGGGTCTTGTCGGTGTCCTGATGGAACGGTTCCTGATCCGGCCCATCGCAAACGAAGATCATTTGTACAGCCTGCTGCTGACGTTCGGCTTTGCATTGATCATTCAGGGTGTCTTCACCCATGTATACGGCTCTTCCGGCCAGTCCTACTCCATTCCGGAAGCGCTGCGTGGCGGTACCAAGCTGCCGTTCATGTATCTGCCTGACTATCGCGCCTGGATCATTGTTGCCTCGGTTATTGTCTGTGGCCTGACCTGGTGGATGATCGAAAAAACCAAGCTGGGTGCCTATCTGCGTGCCGGCACCGAAAACCCGCAACTGATGCAGGCATTTGGTATCAACGTGCCGCTGATCGTAACCCTGACGTTTGGTTTCGGTGTGGGCCTGGCCGGTCTGGCCGGTGTCATGGCAGCACCTATCTACTCCGTATCCCCGGATATGGGCTCCAACCTGCTGATCGTGGTGTTTGCCATCGTGGTCATCGGTGGCATGGGTTCCATCGGTGGTGCCATCCTGACCGGTCTCGGCATGGGTGTGATCGAAGGCTTGACCAAGTATTTCTACCCGGAAGCGTCCAATACCGTGATCTTCCTGGTGATGGTGATTGTCCTGCTGCTGAAGCCCGCAGGTCTGTTCGGCAAGGAAGCCTGAGGGGGTATGTATGAAAATCAATAAATTCTATGTGGCAATGCTGGTACTGGCTCTGGTTGCTCCGTTCTTCCTGTACCCGGTATTCCTGGCCAAACTGCTCTGCTTTGCACTCTTTGCCTGCGCATTCAACCTGATGCTCGGCTACGTAGGTCTGCTGTCTTTCGGCCATGCGGCCTTCCTGGGAACCGGTGGCTATATCACCGGCTGGCTGATGATGAACTCCGGCCTGACGCCTGAACTGTCCATTCTGCTGGGCACGGTCGCGGCCGGTGCGCTGGGCGCCATTTACGGCAAGCTGTCGGTAAAGCGTGAAGGTATCTACTTCGCCATGGTCACCCTGGCACTGTCGCAGCTGGTGTTCTTCATCTACCTGCAGGCACCGTTTACCGGTGGCGAGGATGGCATGCAGGGTGTGCCGCGCGGCAACCTGTTCGGGGTAATTGATCTGTCTGACAACCTGAACATGTACTACTTCGTACTGGCGATCTTCCTGTTCGGCTTCTGGCTGATCCACCGCACCATCCATTCGCCGTTCGGCCAGGTGCTGAAGGCGATCCGTGAGAATGAGCCGCGTGCCACCTCACTGGGCTATAACGTGAACGATTACAAATGGGTGGCGTTTACCATCTCTGCAGCACTGGCAGGCCTGGCCGGCTCCACCAAAACACTGGTGTTCCAGCTGGCGTCCCTGACCGACGTGCACTGGCACATGTCCGGTGAGGTGGTATTGATGACGCTGGTGGGCGGCGTAGGCACCATCTTTGGCCCGGTTGTCGGCGCCGGTGTGATCGTCACCATGCAGAACTACCTGTCCGGCGGTGAGCTGGGCAACTACATCCACATCATCATGGGCTTCATCTTCGTGATCTGCGTACTCGCGTTCCGCAGCGGTATCGTGGGTGAGTTCCAAAAGGTTTGGAAGCGCAACTTCGGCTGAGCATTTATCGTCGAGCCATTCGCCTGTCGGAGATGCCCCCGGCAGGCGTTTTTTCGTTTCCGCGGTGAACCGCTTGGCCCTGTGCGGCGTATGCCCTAAGATTCGTGCAACATTCAGCGCCACAAGTTCTTAAGGAGTCAGCATGGGGTATCGCGGGGTAGAGGGGTTTCAACATGATCAGCAGGGCCGCATGGGTGTGTTGATCACCAATCTGGGTACACCGGATGAGCCAACCACTGCCGCCTTGCGCCGTTATCTGAAGGAATTCCTCTGGGATCCACGCGTGGTCGAAGTACCGCGTCCACTCTGGTGGTGCATCCTCAACGGCGTCATTCTCAATATCCGTCCACGTCGATCGGCGCAGGCCTACCGTGAGGTCTGGACCGATGCTGGATCGCCGCTCATGGTGCACACGATTGCCCAGTGTGATGCCTTGCGCAGCCGTTTGCAGCAGCATTACGGTGACGATCTGGTGGTTGAATATGCCATGCGCTATGGCAATCCTTCGATCAGCAGCGTGATCGATCGCATGCAACAGGCCGGGGTGCGTCGCCTGCTGGTTCTGCCCCTGTATCCACAATATTCCGGTGCGACCACGGCTTCCACCTTCGATGCTGTGGCCGAAGACTTCCGCCAGCGTCGCTGGCTGCCGGAACTGCGCATGGTGAACCATTACCACGACTTCCCGCCCTATATTGAGGCCCTGGCGGTTTCAGTCGAGCAGTACTGGCAGGAACATGGTCGTGCTGATCGGTTGATCATGTCCTACCATGGTGTCCCCAAGCGTTACCTGCTGCAGGGCGATCCCTATTTCTGTGAATGCCACAAGACCAGCCGATTGCTGGCACAGCGACTGGGTCTGCAGGACGGGGAGTGGATGACCACGTTCCAGTCTCGTTTCGGCCGTGAGGAGTGGCTCAAGCCCTATACTGATGAGACGCTGAAATCCCTGCCGAAACAGGGCGTTAAGTCCGTTCAGCTGGTCTGTCCGGGGTTTTCTGCCGACTGTCTGGAAACCATCGAGGAAATTGGCCAGGAAAATCGGGACTATTTCCTGGGGGCGGGTGGCGAAAACTATGCTTATATACCCGCACTGAATGCATCATCACCGCATATCGATGCATTGGAAGCACTTGTGCAGCAGTACCTGCAGGGGTGGGAGCGGTCGGAGTCTACCGATGCCGCCACACGACAAAAGCTTGCGCAAGCTCAAGGTGCGAGTGCCTAGTCGCCCCTCAGGCTACTGAGTGTCATGCAAGCGGTGTAAAATGATGCCACCCACCGGGACAAGGATGTCAGGCAAGGAGCCACCCAGCATGGATCTCGCGCGAGAACTCTTCTACCTCCCCGATGCCG
>Ga0193959_1000320_pt1 | contig 19553 bp, 13 predicted proteins | sample FB_2_MG_FD_140333 | JGI IMG/M metagenome (GOLD analysis project Ga0193959, IMG submission 140333) | Microbial mat bacterial communities from the Broadkill River, Lewes, Delaware, United States - FB_2_MG | ecosystem: Environmental > Aquatic > Freshwater > River > Microbial mats | place: USA... | reverse complement strand
TGAACCAAACATTCAGGAACATAATTTGATAGAATACTCATTACAATTTGAATGCCTTCTTTTTCAAATTCACCTGCAATTGCTTCCAAACAAGAGTTTATAAAATTAGCTCCCATACTATCTACAGTTTCAAAAGTAACGTGTAACTGATAGTAGTTCTCTAATTCCGAAGTTTTATCTCTTAACTCAATGTCTAAAATACCACCACCACGTTTTCGCATATTTTTAGTGATAGGTTCTGTTATTTTTAATAAATCTTTCTTTTTTAAATTAAAATATGATTGCAGTTCTTCTTTTTCTCCTTCAAACATAAAATGGACTTGACCAATCTTAGTTGAAGAGATAACTTCTGCCTTAAAACCACCTCTTGTACTCCAAAATTTTGCTACTAAAGAAGCTGCAGCGACGACTGAACTTTCTTCAATAGTCATTGGAATAGTATAATCTTTACCATTTATTACAAAATTTGGCGCAATTCCGAAGGGTAAATAGAAGTTTGAAATAGTATTTTCAATAAAATCATCGTGTAAGTCCTGGATCACTTTATTCGAATTCCAATACTGCTTTAAAACTTGTTTAACTTTATCGTCATTATTAAAATAGGTTGACACTAACCAATTTATCTTTTCTTCCTTAGAAAACTTAGAAAACCCATCAACAGTTTTAGACATTTTTTTCATATTGTTTAGTAATGCCGCAAAGGTAAATGAATAAAAATAAAATACTACTTATTGCAGATAATGTTAATTTTATGATATTATTCAGTTCTGTTTTGCTAAATTTTTCTTAAACTTGACACTTATTTAAAGAAGTCCTAATTAATGAAAAATATACTTATTCTATTTATCCTTTTTTCTACGATAACGTTTGCGCAAAAAAAAGATATTACACTAGAAGAAATTTGGAATGGAACCTTTAGAACAGAGCGAATGAACTCACTTAATTCAATGAATGGTGATTTTTATACGCTACAAAATTTTAACAGAGAAACTAGAAGCACAAGTGTAGATAAATATAGTTATGCAACTTTAAATAAAGTAGAAACTATTGTTGACAGTAAAGATTTAGCAGATTTAAAGTATTTCGAATCTTACTCATTTAACAATAATGAAACTAAATTAATATTAGGCGTAGATTCAGAACCTATTTACCGTCATTCCTATTTAGCCGTTTTTTATGTATATGATATTGCTACAAAAACGCTCCAATTAATTGATGAAGATAAAATACAAGAACCTACGTTTTCTCCTGACAGTAAAAAAGTTGCTTATTCAAAAAACAATAACATCTTTATTAAAAATTTAGAATCAAATGAGGTTACTCAAGTAACTTTTGATGGAAAGAAAAATAGCATTATAAATGGTATTTGTGATTGGGTGTATGAAGAAGAATTTTCTTTTGTAAAAGCTTTTGAATGGAGTAAGGATAGTAAAAATTTAGCTTTTCTAAGATTTGATGAAACTGAAGTTCCAACTTTTTCAATGAATGTTACCGGTAAAGAACTATACCCTAGTCAATTGGTGTTTAAGTACCCAAAAGCAGGTGAAAAAAATTCAGTTGTGACTTTAAATTTATATCGTATAGATTCTAAAAACACATCACTAATAGATTTAGGAAACTATGAATACATTCCAAGAATAAAATGGACAAATGATTCAAATATTTTAAGCGCAACAACTTTAAATCGCCATCAAAACAATTTGAACTTATTTTTTGTTGATGCTAATAATTCAACTGCCAAAATTGTTTTAAATGAAACTGATAAAGCTTATGTTGATATTCACGACAACTTAACTTTTCTAAAAGACAATAGTTTTATTTGGACTAGTGAAAAAGATGGTTTCAATCATATTTATCATTATTCAAATGAAGGGAAGTTAAAAAAGCAAATTACAAATGGAAATTGGGAAGTAACCAATTTTTATGGTGTAAATGAAAAAACAAAATCTATTTATTACCAATCGGTTGAAGATGGTTCCATCAATAGAACTGTTTATTCAGTTAAATTAAATGGAAAAAATAAAAAACGTTTAACAAATCCCTCAGGAACTAATAGCGCTGCTTTTAGTAAAAACTTAAAATACTTTATCAATACTTTTTCTGATGCAAATACACCTTCAATTTATACGCTACACGATGGAAAAGGGAATCAACTGAAAGAAATTTTAAACAACAACAATCTTTCAGAGAAATTAAAAAATTACAATTTATCAACAAAGGAATTCTTCACCTTAACAACTACAAACGGGGAGTTCAATGCTTGGATGATAAAACCAATCGATTTCGATTCAAATAAAGAATATCCTTTATTTATGACTCAATATTCAGGTCCAGGTTCTCAATCTGTGAGTAATCGTTGGAATGGATCCAATGATTATTGGTACAGTCATATTGCCAATTTAGGATATATTGTTGTTTGTGTTGATGGAAGAGGAACTGGTTTTAAAGGTGCAGATTTCAAAAAATCTACTTATTTAAATTTAGTAAAATATGAAACTATTGATCAAATTGATGCTGCCAAGCAATTGGCTAAAAAATCTTTTATCAATGAAAATGAAATTGGTATTTGGGGATGGAGTTTTGGTGGTCATATGAGTACTAACTGTTTGTTAAAAGGTAATGATATCTTTAAAATGGCAATTGCTGTTGCTCCTGTTACAAGTTGGAGGTTTTATGATTCTGTTTACACAGAACGTTTTATGAGAACTCCACAAGAAAACGCTGCTGGTTATGATGATAATTCTCCAATTAATTACGCCCATTTATTGAAAGGAAAATACTTGTTAATTCACGGAAGTGGTGATGACAATGTTCATGTTCAAAATTCAATGCGCCTATCAAATGCTTTAATTGAAGCAAACAAGCCATTTGACCAAGCAATTTACCCAGATAGAACACACAGTATTTATAGAGGAAAAAACACTAGATTGCATCTTTTTACGAAGATGACAAAGTTTATAAAAGAAAATTTAGGTATAAAGGAACCTAAACCAGGGTTAATAAAAAATTAAACATTTTAATCAAATCAATAATTAAATATTATGGCAAATAAAATTAAACAAGGGCATCCAGATGGATTAATGACCCTATTTTTTTCTGAAATGTGGGAAAGAGTCTGTTATTATGGAATGAGAGTTCTTTTGACTCTATATTTAGTAAAGTCACTTATGAAAGGTGATGCAGATGCTGCTCTTATCTATGGTGCATACACTGGTTTAGTATATGCTGCTCCAATACTTGGAGGTAAAATGGCCGATAAATTTTTAGGGTATAGAAATGCCGTAATGTTAGGTGCTATTTTAATGGCAATTGGAGAATTTATAATTTTAGGTGGTTCAGAAGAATTCCTAATGATTGGTATGGGAGCCTTAATAGTTGGTAACGGTTATTTTAAAGCTAACATCTCCACAATTGTTGGTAAACTATATAAAGATGATGATCCAAGAAGAGATTCTGGTTTTACAATTTTCTATATAGGTATTAATATTGGAGCTTTGCTAGCAACAACAGTTATTGCATATGTTGGAGAAACTTATGGATTTAGATACGGATTTGGTTTAGCAGGTTTTGGTATGCTTTTAGGATTAATTATTTTCTGGACTGGTAGAAAAAATTATTCTGCCGCTGAAGGGTTAAACTTCACTGAAGAAGGAAAACAAAAAGTTTTTGGACCTTTGAATAAAGCTCATATGGTAGGAATTTTATCTTTATTGTTAATTCCTGTTACTTACTTTTTAATTTTACAAAATAGCTGGATGGACTACATCCTAGTTGGTTTGTTCATCTTTATATCTTATTCTCTTGTAAAAGCAGGTATCGCAGCTGATACTGCTGAAAAAGTAAAAATTTGGAGAGATAGAATGATTGCTTTAATCATTTTTATGTTAATTAATATTACTTTCTGGGCTTGTTTCGAACAAGCAGGAACATCTTTAACTTTATTTGCTGATAGAAATGTTGACAGAAGTATTTTTGGATGGGAAATGCCAGCTTCAATGACTCAGTTCTTTAATCCTTTCTTTATTATTGTCTTTGGATCAATTTTCTCAGTAATGTGGGTAAAACTTGCCAATATCGGTAAAAACCCAAGTATTCCAATGAAATTTGCATTTGGTATTCTACAATTAGCTTTAGGTTTCTTAGTAACTAATATTGGTTTACAATTTGTAAATGAAGCTTATCAAGTTCCATTAATTACATTAGTAGTACTTTACTTATTACACACAACAGGTGAATTATTTTTATCCCCTATTGGACTTTCAATGGTTACAAAATTATCTCCAAAAAATATTGCAGGTACCGCAATGGGAGCTTGGTTCTTGAGTTTTGCCATTGCAAATTATGTTGGTGGTAAAATTGCTACTTTTACAGGTGGTCATAGTGATACTGGAGAAGCATTAACTACTGCTCAAGGATTAGAAAAATATATAACAGTGTTCTCTACTTTAGGTTTTGTTTTAGTTGGTATATCAGTTTTAATTATGATATTCAACAAACCTCTGAAGAAGTTAATGCACGGTGTAATATAAACTGATAGTACAATTTAAATGTCTATAAATAATTAATAATTATACAAATAAGCTCAGGTAATTTATTACCTGGGCTTTTTATTTAACAATAAAAACAAAAATGAGCACAGAAAAAAAATCATTTGTAAGCACCCTAGGTTCTTTTAATAAAACCTTCTGGATTGGTAGCTTTATGGAACTTATGGAACGTTGGGCATGGTATGGTGTATTTACACTATTTGCCTTATACCTTGTTGGTTCAACAGATAAAGGAGGATTAGGTTTTGACCATATCCAAAAAGGTAATATTATGTCTGATATTACTGGTTTATTATACCTTTTACCTATTTTCACTGGAGTTATTGCCGATAAAATAGGTTATAAATTATCTTTAATAATTGCCTATGTAATTTTAATTGCAGGTTATTTAATGATGGGTGAAGTAGATACTTACTGGAGTATGTATTTTGTTTTCTTATTTGTAGCAATTGGTGCTGCCATGTTTAAGCCTGTTGCATCTGCAATTATTACTAAATCAACAAATAAATCTAACGGAACTCTAGGTTTTGGAATTTTTTATATGATGGTGAATATTGGAGGTTTTATTGGACCTGCTTCATCATCTTACTTAAGATCAACTTATGGTTGGAAATTAATCTTTATTCAGGCAGCAGTTGTAATTGGAATTAACTTATTAATGGTTTTATTCTTCTTCAAAGAACCTTATAGAGAAAAAACTGAAAAGCAATCATTTGCAGTAGCTATAAGAACTTCATTATTAAAAATTTGGGAAGCTGTAAAAGATACTAGACTAACAGTACTTTTAATATTGATGGTTGGTTTCTGGACAATGTTTAACCAATTATTTTATACTTTACCTAACTTTATTGAAGACTGGGTAGATTCTTCTGCATTGAGTGCAGCAATTACTGATTTTTGGCCTGGATTAGGACACTTATTAAGTGAGAACGGTCAAATTAAACCTGAATGGTTTACAAATATTGATGCTTTAATGATTGTTACCTTGCAAATGTTTGTTTCTTATTTTGTAATAAAAATGAGACACGTAAGTGCAATGATTAGAGGATTTATTATTGCCGCAATTGGTATTGGGTTAACATTCTATACTAACAATGTAATGTTTACTATTTTCGGAACTATGATTTTTGCAATTGGTGAAATGACAACAAACCCAACATTCTCATCATTTATTGCTTTAATTTCTCCAAAAGGAAAAGAAGCATTGTACCAAGGAACTTACTTTTTACCTGTTGCTGCAGGTAACTTTTTAACAAAACTTATCTCTGGTAACCTTTATCAATCTTGGTCAGACAAATTAAGTTTATTACAAACTGAAATGACAACAAGAGGAATTGAGATGCCTGAAATTACAGAATCATTTACAAAAAATGATTACCTAACATTAGCTGAGCAAAAACTTGGAATGGGACATTGGGAAATGACTCAAATGTTATGGGAAAATTACAATCCAAATAAAATTTGGTATGTAATTGTTGGAATTGGAATTGTGACAATTATTGCACTATCAATTTATGATAAAATGGTTATTAAACCTCGTGAGGTAAACGGAAACTCATAAAAATATAAACCAATAAAACCAAGAATAAATTCTTAATCAAATGAGTAGAATTTATTCTTGGTTTTATAAATATTAAATATATGTCAGATTATATACAAGAAAAAGATCAAGCGCAAATACTTGGACATCCAGTTGGGTTGTTTGTGTTGTTTTTTACAGAAATGTGGGAGCGTTTCAGTTATTATGGAATGAGAGCACTACTTATTTTATTTTTAGTTGCAAAAATTGAAGATGATGGTTGGGGATGGACCAGAACTGAAGCATACGCACTATTTGGTTGGTATGTAATGCTTGTTTATCTATTACCACTTTTAGGAGGTTGGTTAGCAGATAATAAATGGGGACATGTTAAAACAGTAATTGTAGGTGCCATGGTTATCACAATGGGACATGCAGCTATGGCTATTTCCGATTTACAAATTGGAATGGATTTAAGATTTGTTTTTTACTTAGGACTTTTATTAATTGTAGTTGGTACGGGATTGTTTAAACCAAATATGTCATCAATTGTAGGAAAAATGTATCCTCCTCAAAGTGACAAAAAAGATGGTGCTTACACTATTTTTTATATGGGCGTAAACTCTGGTGCTTTTATTGGAACTTTATTAGTAGGTTGGATTGGTGAAACATTTAGCTGGACTTGGGGATTTGGATTAGCAGGAATTTTTATGCTATTTGGACTACTTCAATTTTATTTTGCTAGAAGTGTATTTGGAAAAGCGGCTTCTCAACCTAAAATGAAAGGTGTAGAAGTGAAAATTGAAGATGGAGGAAAAGATGTTCCGTTTACCCAAAGAGATTTATCTTTAGCAGGTATAGGTGGGTTTTTCGCTATTTCTTGGATTGTTGATGGGTTATATTCTGTAGTATCAAGAGGGAGTCATTTCTTAGTTGAGAACTTATTCTCTTTTGAAGCCTTTGGAAAAAACATATCTGTTGATATGTCTAGCTTATTTTTCTTATCGTCTCTTATCGTATTTATTACACTAGGTTTAACACGATTAAAAAGATTTGAACTAATTGAAAGAGACCGTTTAAAAGTTGTTTTTATAATTGCATTTTTTGTAATATTCTTTTGGGCTAGTTTTGAACAAGCAGGTACTACAATGAACATCTTTGCAAAAGATTACACTAACAGAATATTAGAAGGAAACTGGGGGTTATTTTATAAAATAATTGATTTTATCTTGTCTATTGCTCCAATGCTAGTATTAACTTGGGTAATTTATAAATTGGCAAAAGCCATCGTAAAAAAATACCCACTAACTATCTTATTTACCAGTATTAGTTTTATCATTATTTGGGTATTAGTGTTATTTAGAGTTTATGACAAAATTACTGCTGAAGCAACTTTAGTTGATACTTCTTGGTTTCAAATATTAAACCCAGTATTTATTATTTCTCTGGCACCACTTTACTCAATGTTTTGGAAAAAATACACCTTCTCTGGACCTCAAAAGTTCTTTATTGGGTTAACATTGTTATCTGCAGGATTTGGAATGTTAGCTATAGGATCAATGGGTATTGAACCTGGTGCACAAACAGCTTCTGTAAGCATGGTTTGGTTATTATTAGCATTCTTGTTACACACAATGGGAGAACTTTCTGTATCTCCAGTAGGTTTATCTTATGTTAGTAAGTTGGCTCCAGCACGAATGTTGGCTTTCCTATTTGGTATTTGGTATGTATTTACTGGTATGGCAGGAAAACTAGCTTCAATTATGGCAGAATATTCTGATGGAATTGCTGAAAATATTGGTTTATCTGGATTTTTCTTAATTTTTACAATCATTCCATTTATTGCTGGGATTATAATTTTAAGCTTAAATAAACCACTAAAAAGAATGATGCACGGAATTGATAAATAATCAGTTTTAACATAAATATTTTTACAAAGTCTCTATTTATAGGGACTTTGTAATTTTGGTGTTATATTTGCGACAAACAGACAGATTATCATTTAAGAATTTAGATTTAACAACATGAAGAAAACACTTATTTTATTACTTACATTTTTTAGCTTATCACTTACAGCGCAAGAAATAAAATGGATGTCATTTGAAGAAGCTGTGGCTGCTCAAAAAGTAACTCCAAAAAAAATAATAATGGACACCTATACTTCCTGGTGTGGTTGGTGTAAAAAAATGGACAAAGAAACTTTCACAAATAAAGATGTAGTAAATTACATAAATAAACATTATTACGCTGTAAAGTTCAATGCTGAAGGAAATGATATAGTTTCATTTAAAGATCAAAAGTTTACAAATCCGAATTTCGACCCAAATAAGAAAGGACGTAATAGTTCTCACCAACTATCACAATATTTCGGAATTAGATCTTTTCCAACAATTGTTTATTTAGACGAAGAAGCAAATTTAATTGGACCTATTCCTGGATATAAAACAGCTAGTCAAATAGAATTACATTTAAAATTATTTAGTTCTGACGATTATAAAAACATTAAATCTCAAGAAGATTGGCAAAATTATTCTTCTAATTTCAAAGCTGAATTTAAAGACTAAATACAATTGTCATTTTAAAATAAAAGCTCCTTTTTGCATTGTATTGTGAAAGGGAGTTTTATTTTTTACACAAGTAACTCTCCATCTTTCAACATAACTTTTATAATTAGTTCCATCTACAATCACAGCTTTTGGTTTCAATTCCTGAAGTAGCCTATCCAAATTAATTTTTGGTGAATTTTGTAGAACTATCATTGTTGGCTTAATCGAATTGAAATTATAAAACCCTAAACTATCTACAAATAAAACTATTTCATTTTTAAACTTATATAGTTTTTTATTTTGTTCAATTGGCAACATATTCTCAATACCTTTCCCAACCAAAAACGGTTTCAAAATATATTCATTAATTGTTTTAGGCTCTTCGGAAAACATATTAAGACGAGAGCCTTTTCTAATTCCTATAACACTTTCTTTTTGGGTATTAAACACTATAAATTCTTCAGATGATTCCAATTGATATTTCTCAAAAACAAATACTGTTTGCACTATTATCAATGCCCCTAAAACTAAAATAAAGCGATTAAAATTTCTTTTTTCAGTCCATTTTAAAGTTACAAATATTGCTAGATAAAATGAAAGCATTAATGCTGAAGAAAAAGTTATATTTTCTATTATAAAAGCTTCATGACTAGACACCCATTTCACAAAAGCATTCATAAAATACAAGGTATTCTCGTATAATTCTTTTAATAACTCAGGTAAAACTTCAAAATAAGATAACGCTATAACAAGTATTCCAACAGCTAAAACTGCGCCAACTGCAGGAATTAATACTAGGTTAGATAAAAAGAATAACCCTGGGAATTGATGAAAATAATACAAACTTAAAGGCAGTATACCAACTTGAGCTGCAATTGAAACCGTAAATAATTGCCATCCTTTTCTAAGAAACCATATTGAAGGTTTCCAACTTTTATATAATTTTGGTTGAATCCATACTATAGAAAAAACGGCTAAATAGCTCAATTGAAAACCAACATCAAACAAATAAAATGGATTGAATATTAACAAAAAGAACATAGAAACCACTAAAGTGTTATAAACATTGGATCTTTTTATTAAATACATTCCTATTGTTAAGGCCGTAAACATAGTTACAGCACGCACAATAGAAGCTGAGAATCCCGCTATTAAAGCATATATCCAAAGTAAAAGAATTATTAAAAAAGCAGCTAATAACTTTCCATTTTTTAAATAATGAAGTGGCTTGAAAATGAAATTTAACAATATCAACATAATTCCAATGTGCAACCCTGATACAGCAAGAATATGAATTGCACCAGCACCTGAATAACTTTCAAGTAAATCTTTTGTCATGAAATTCCTTTGCCCTAGCAGCATTGCATTTATTAATGCTAACTCTTCGTTTTTAAATCCACTTGCTTTTAAGGATTCATTAATTTCATATCTAACATTTGCCGCAATTCCTTTAAAACTATATGTGTCATTATTAAGTTTAAATAACTGTTCCTTATTTAAATAAATCTGATGGTGAATTTGTTTATTCTGTAAGTACTTCTTGTAATTAAACATATAAGGATTCAATGGCTTTTTAATCTCATTAAAATTACTTTTTACAGTAAATCGATCATCAACCATAATTCTATTACTTGAACTATCTCTCTTGACATTAATTAGTATTTTTCCGATGGATTTCTTTCCATCAAATTGTAGGACTTCACCAACAAATTTTTCGTAAAACAAATTTGGTTTTAAAACTCTTTCAATGTGAATAATTGCTGGAATTGCTTCTTGCTCCTTAAAATTTGAATTATTTGAATAATGAAGCTTATTGTTTATTTCTTTATTAATAGTAATTGAAGTTATACCAATTAAAATGGAAATTAAAAAAACACTTATTGTAAATGAACTAGAAACTTTATACAGACGATTTGCTCTTAAAAAAACGAAAACAAAAACAAGCATAATCACACCAAACAAATATATAAGATGGATAGGCTCAATATTAATTAAATAACCAGTTAGTATTCCTAGTATTAAAAAGAAAGTCAGTTGTACAGGAACAAACTTCATAAATTTTATCATAGCTCGATAAAACTACTAAAAATATTTAACTCAGAATATTCAATTAAATTGAGTTAATAAAAGTCAACTCTAATAGAGAATTAAAAGTTTTAATATTTCCCTTTTCAGTAAAACAAAAACCCATATTGAAATGCTATTCACCGAAATTAGAAACTAGTAACATTTGTTACAGACTGATTTTTATCAGTATAGCCATTTTTAATATACCATAGTTTTGAATAATCTAAAATCCGAAATAATGAAAAAACTAATTTTCAGCACCATCACAGTTTTTATTTTATCATTAAATTCATGGGCACAAGAGTTATCGCCTTATGTTAAAATAGGAGAATTAAACGAAACAATTGAGCAATTATCAAGCAAAGTTATTGAAACATTAAAAGCCAATTCTTTTACAGTTTTAGGAGATTACAACCCTGCTAATAAGAGCACTTTAAAAGTAATTGCCTTTACAAGAGAAGATTTAAAGAACACTGTTGTTAAGGTTACCGATAGAGGTGCATTAGCTGCAGCATTTAAAGTTGGACTAGAACAAAAAGATGGTAAAGTAATACTTTCTTACACAAACCCAGATTATATTTTAAGAGCCTATTTAGGTACTAACTACAATACTTTTAAAAGTACATTTCAAAAATTTAATACCGATTTAAAAACTACTTTTTCGGTATTAGGAAATGAGTTTAAACCTTTTGGAGGAAAAATTAAAGCTGATAAATTAAAAAAATATCATTACAAAATAATGATGCCTTATTTTTCTGACCCTGTTTCTCTTAATGAATTCTCTTCGTTTGAAGAAGGTTTAAAGGTTATTGAGAACAACTTAAAAGCACAAAAAGGAAACACAGTAGAAGTATACAAAATAGTATATAACGATCAAAAAGTAGCTGTTTTTGGAGTTGGATTACAAAGCAAAGAAGATGGTGAATCTGTTTTTTTACCAAAAATTGGAGAAGCTCATGTTGCTGCACTGCCTTATGAAATTATTTTACAAGGAAAAGAAGCAACAATGTTGCATGGAAAATATAGAATTGCTTTACACTGGCCTGAATTAACTATGGGAACTTTTATGAAAATTATGAGTACACCAGGAGATATTGAAGATACCTTAGAAGCCGTTTGCAAATAATACCCATCATATATATATAAAAAAGAGCTTCAGAATTAATGCTGAAGCTCTTTTTTTATTAAAAATTTTGACCTTTACTTATTTCACAATTAATTCAGCAACCTTTTTAGAAGCTCCTTTCCCTCCTAGTTTTCGTTCCAAATCAAAATAATTTTCAAACATTAAATCACGATGTTTTCCTTCTAAAATTTTATGAAGCTCCGATTCTAAATTTTGCTCGTTGAATTCATTTTGAATTAGCTCTTTCACAACTTCTTTATCCATTATCAAATTCACCAAAGAGATATAATTCAAATTAACTAAACGTTTTCCTATTTGATAGGAAATCCAACTTGTTTTATAACAAACTATTTCTGGAACTTTAAACAAGGCTGCCTCTAATGTTGCGGTACCAGAAGTTACAATTGCTGCATAAGAGATTGAAAACAACTCATACGTTTTATTGCTAATAAATTGTACATTTTCCTCATTCATAAATTGCTGATAAAATTCGAAATCCTGACTAGGTGCACCTGCAATAACAAATTCATAATCATGAAACTTATCTGCCATTTTAAGCATAACAGAAAGCATTTTTTTTATTTCTTGCTTTCTACTACCAGGCAATAACGCAATTATTGGTTTATTCGTTAATTTATACTTTTCTCTAAAAGCCTGTTCATCAATTTGAAACCTGTTTGCAATTGCGTCTATTAATGGATGCCCAACAAAATGTACAGGAAAATTGTGTTTATTTTCATAAAAATCTTTTTCAAAAGGTAAAATAACAGACATTTCATCAACATCTCGTTTTATTTTTTTGATACGATTTTCTTTCCACGCCCAAATTTGAGGTGAAATATAATAATGCGTTTTTATTCCTTGTTTTTTTGCAAATTCAGCAATTCGCATATTAAATCCAGGATAATCAATTAAAACCAAAACATCTGGCTTAAACTTTAACACATCCTCTTTACAATATTTTATATTTTTTAATATGGTACCAAGATTCATTACAACCTCAGCAAATCCCATAAATGCCAAATCACGATAATGCTTAACTAAAGTTCCTCCTACCTGCTCCATTAAATCACCTCCCCAAAATCTAATATCAGCATTCTCATCTTTTTCATATAAAGCTTTCATTAAATTAGAACCGTGCAAATCACCTGATGCTTCTCCAGAAATAATATAATATTTCATAACTTATAATTAATTATTGAAAATTGTTAACATTAGAACAGTTAATGCCACAACAATTGTTTCCATTAAAACTCCTCTTGCTCTATAAATTTGTTTCTTTTTAAGAAATACATAAAACACAAAAAAATTAGCCAAAGATCCTAGTACAAGAACTCTTCCTTCAAGATTTCCTTCTTTAATTAAAGTTATACTTTTATCGAAATCAAAATTTGAAAAAAATTCAATAAAAACAAAACATCCGAAGGAAGTAGCAATTAAAGCCACAATGAAACCAATTAATATTTCTTTTTTCATTTTAATTTGTTTCTTCTTAATTACAGATTCCAGTTGTTCAGTTTATGTATAAAGTGATGAGCTGTTAAATCAAATTGAACCGGCACTAATGAAATATAGTTATTTGCCAGTGCCCACTCATCGGTATCTTCACCTTTATCCATATTTACAAATTTCCCAGTAAGCCAGTAATAAACTTTACCTTGTGGGTTGACTCTTTTATCAAATTCTTCAGCCCAATTAGCTCGGGCCTGCCTACAAACTTTTATACCTTTAAAACTAGTACTTTTTGGGAAGTTTACATTTAAAACAACTCCATCAGGTAAACCATTTTCCAAAACATTCTCAGCTATTTGCTTTATATACTTTTTTAAGGGGTTAAAATCAGCATTCCATGAGTAATCAAGTAATGAAAACCCAATAGCTGGTATACCTTCAACTCCAGCTTCAACCGCCGCACTCATAGTACCTGAGTAAATAACATTAATTGATGAATTAGACCCATGATTAACTCCTGACACACATAAATCTGGTCGTCTGTCCATAATTTCACTTACAGCTAATTTTACACAATCAGCAGGAGTACCAGACGATTTATATTCTATTTGCTCACCGTCATCAATTTTCACTTTATTACAATACAAGGTATCATCAATAGTTACTGCATGCCCCATTCCACTTTGTGGACCATCTGGAGCTACTACAATTACTTCACCTATTTCATTCATTACAGATATTAAAGTTCTCAATCCTGGAGCTGTAATACCATCATCATTAGTTACTAATATTAAGGGACGTTTTTCCATAAAACCAAATTTAAAAAACAAATTTAGACTATTTTATTTGCTTAGTATCAAATAAATTTTAACATTTTGTAAAGTTCTTTGAACTAATAATTTGCTATTATTGTATAAACCAAGTTCCTTATAATTATGAAAAAATATGTATTTATTATCATAACTTTATGTTTTGTAAACTCTTTTAGTTTAATGGGACAAAATCAGGATACTCCATGTAATTGTTGTTCAGAAAAACACAATCAATTCGATTTTTGGATTGGAGATTGGGAAGTTTATAATACCAATAACAAACTTGTGGGAACAAATTCTATTAGCAAACAATATGATAACTGTTTGATACAAGAAAAATGGATTTCAACAGGAAAAAACCAAGGAACAAGCACTAATTATTATGATAAATCCGATAATACCTGGAACCAAATATGGGTTGATAATTCAGGTTTTATTTTAAAATTAAAAGGAAGTTTTATAAAAGGTTCAATGGTTTTAAAAAGCGAATTAAAAAAAGGTAAGCAAGGACTATATTACGATCAAATAAGTTGGACAAAAAATGAAAATGGAACAGTAACACAATTATGGGAAATATATAATTCGAAAGATGAAAAAATTACCGAAGCTTTCCACGGAATATATAAAAAAAAGTTAAATTCGGCTACAAACTAAAATAATGGCACTATTTTAGCAAGTGACTAGCTAAACAAATATTAAATTGATCTGCCAGATGATGTTAAGAAAATTAAAAATACTACTACCAATTATTTTTGTTGTGAGTTTGTTTACAAGCTTTCAAACAAATGCAAATACTGACCCGAAAGATAAGGTTTTAATGACTATTTTAAAATATGTATTAACCCAAGGGCACTATTTACCTAAAGAAATAGATGACAATTTTTCAGAAAAAGTATATGACAGTTTTCTGGAAAAACTAGATCCATCAAAACGCTATTTCTTACAAGAGGATATTGATGAATTTACTATATATAGAAAACAATTAGATGATCAAATAAATAATGAAGATTTATCATTCTTCTTTTTGGTTTACAACCGATTGACAAAAAGAATTGAAGAATCAAAACCTTATTACCATGAAATATTATCTCAGCCTTTCGATTTTGAGAAAAATGAGACGATGGATGTAGACTATGAAAAGGCTACTTATTCAAAAAATATTAATGAAGTTAAATCTGTTTGGAAAAGACAGTTGAAGTTTTCAACACTATCAAGATTACATGATAAATTAACTGCTGAAAAAGACAAGAAAAAAGAAGATAAAAAATATACTATTAGATCATTTGAAGAACTTGAGAAAGAGGCTCGTGAAGCAACTTTAGATAATATGGATGATTTTTTTGTTCGAATTCAAGAACTTACTTATTCTGATTGGTTTTCAACTTTTATAAATAGTATTTCTGAAGAGTTTGACCCACATACCACCTACTTTGATCCAACAGTTAAAAAAAGATTTGACATCTCTATGGCTGGTAAATTGGAAGGAATTGGTGCCAGACTCCAAAAAAAGAATGATTACACAATGGTAAGTGAGCTAATTTCTGGTGGACCAGCATGGAAACAAGGTGAATTAGAAGTTGGAGATTTTATTATAAAAGTAGCACAAGATAACGGAGAACCTGTAGATATTGTAGGTATGCGTTTAGATGATGCTATTGAATATATTAAAGGTAAAAAAGGCACCGAAGTAAATTTAACTCTTAAAAAAATTGATGGTACTATTAAAGTAATTTCAATTGTAAGAGATGTTGTTGAATTGGAAGAAACTTTTGTAAAATCAAGTATTGTAGAAAAAGATGGTAAAACCTTTGGAGTTATTCATTTACCAAAATTCTATATAGATTTTGATGAGAAGAATTTCAGAAATTCAACTACAGACATGGCAAAAGAAATTGAGCGGTTGAAAGCTGAAAATGTTGAAGGTTTGGTATTGGATTTAAGAAATAATGGTGGTGGATCTTTAAAAACTGCCATAGAAATTTCTGGATTATTTATAAAAGAAGGACCAGTTGTTCAAGTAAAATACAGAGATCGAGAACCTGATGTTAAAAAAGATTCAAACAGTAAAATTCAATGGGAAAAGCCTTTGGTTGTTCTTGTAAATGAATTATCGGCATCTGCATCTGAAATTTTTGCAGCTGCAATGCAGGACTATGGGAGAGCTGTAATTATAGGAGGAAAACAAACCTATGGTAAAGGTACCGTACAAAGTGTATTAGACTTGAATCGTTATCATAATTTAAAAGATGATATTGGTGCCTTAAAAATGACTATTCAAAAGTTTTATAGAATTAATGGAGGCTCTACTCAATTAGAAGGTGTGCACTCTGATATTATGCTACCTAGTAGATATAGCTATATGGAAATTGGAGAAAGGGATTTAGAAAACCCGTTAGAATTTGATAAAGTTCCGCAAGCAACATATACACTTTGGAATAATTATGAAAATTTCAACCAGGTAATTCACAATAGTAAAAAGCGAATTTCGAACAACACTTACTTTAAGTTGATTGATAGCAATGCAAAGTGGTTAAAAAGCACTCAAGATGATACTTTAATATATTTGAATCTTAAAGCATATCAAAAGGATTTAGAATCACATAAAAAGGAATCATTAAAATTTGAAACTATAAAAGATTATAAAACAAATTTAACTTATACTTCTCCTCTTTATGAACTACCACTTTTAAAAGAAGATAAAGATCTTGCTGAAAAACGTGAGGCTTGGCATAAAAATTTAAAAAAGGATATTTACGTTGAAGAGGCTTTAAATGTTTTAAGCGAATTAAGAATCAAAACACAACATCACTTAGTAAAAAATTAATTTTAACTTTACCCTTGTAAAGTAACTCTAGTGAAAACAACAACAAACTCATTATTAACACTTGCACTCCAGAAGTTTAAAACAAATACTACTGGAGTGTTTAGTTTTTGGTTTATAATTTTATGTGGTTTAATAGCTGTTTTCGCCTATCTTTTAGCTCCTGACAATAGTTCAAACGCCAATCAAATGCATTTAGAAATTCATTCTAAAAAACCGGGCTTTGAAGTTTTAATGTTAAGCATTCCACCAAAGGAACTTAAAGCTCAATCTTTTTTAAATAAGCTCTTTTACGGTTCTAAAAATCAAGACACAGAAATTCCTATATCAGATTATAGTATTTTTGAAAATAAATTAATTATTGAAAGTTATTCAGAAGACACTTCAGAACGGTTACAAAAATCGTTTCCTATCTCTCTATTTACAGAACAAATTTCAACCTACATTCAAACAAAAAAATTCTATTTAGGAACAGATAAATATGGAAGAGATTTATTAAGTAGAATGCTTGTTGGAACTAGAATTTCATTTTTTATAGGCTTTATTGCTGTATTTATATCTTTAGTGATTGGAATTTCTATTGGGGCAATAGCTGGGTATTTTGGAGGTAAAACAGATGCTTTTATTATGTGGCTAATAAATATCACCTGGTCTATTCCCACTTTATTATTAGTAATTGCCATAACTTTAGCTTTAGGAAAAGGTTATTGGCAAGTATTTATTGCAGTAGGTTTAACCATGTGGGTAGAAGTTGCACGTGTTGTTCGTGGACAATTAATGAGTGCAAAGGAAATCCAATATGTAGAAGCTGCGAAAGCATTAGGATTTTCAAATTTCAGAATAATATTCCGACATATTTTACCTAATATAATGGCTCCGGTAATTGTTATATCAGCTGCTAATTTTGCTGGTGCAATATTAATAGAAAGTGGTTTAAGTTTTTTAGGAATTGGAGCACAACCGCCAACACCATCATGGGGTGCAATGATTAAAGATCACTACAGTTATATTATTTTAGGCAAAGCATATTTAGCGATAATTCCTGGGCTGGCAATTATGAGCTTAGTAATGGCATTCATGTTAATTGGAAATGCCTTAAGAGATGCACTTGATGTAAAAAATTAACATCAACTTTCTAAAAACTAACTTCTTACCGTAAAATTTCAATATTTTTTTGTACATTGTTATATTCATAATTTTTTAATACTAATTTTAGGTAATAATCAATTATACCATATCGTTATTTACATTTCACTAACTAAACGGCATTAGCAATGAAAAAAACATTATTTTTTGTTTTTTCTTTGTGTTTAACTCTATGTTACTCACAAAAAAACACAAACTACTCAAAACAAGTCAATTCAAGTCAATTTCAAGTAGATTTATCTGCAGGTATAGCAGCTCCTTCAAGTACTTTTAGTGATAATTCATTTGCTGGGGATGGTAGTTTTTTTGAACTCGCAGGAACTTTCTATTTTTCAAATATGGGTATTGGAGTTTCTATTGGTCAAAATTCATTTCCTACAAAAGGAAAATTAGATGAATTTACAAGTCTGCAGGAATATCCAATATCTACTTCCACTGAAAAATGGAAATCATTATTCTATGGAATTGGACCTGATTATAGAATAAACCTGAATGAATTTGACATTATCTTATCTGCCAGAGGTGGAATTTCTTCTACACAACCCATTTCTTTAAATGGTAATTTTATTCAGGAAAGTGCTGACCCTGCAGTTCCAACAATAAATGTACCTGTTTATAATTTTGAAAATACTGAAACTATTCAGTCAGGGTTTTATTCTGCAGGAATTAAACTCGCATACAATATAAGTCCAAATTTTAGTTTTTTCATACGATCTAATTACTCATCATCTTCTTCAGATAAAATTGCAGTTAAAGAAGGTAGAAAACAGTTTTCAGATATTAATAAGGATGGGATCATTAATGAAGAGGATATTTCCAGACAACAAGACATCGAATTTATAACCGCTTCAAAAACAATTAAGCCCCAATCTTTAAATTACGGATTTGGTTTAACATGGAAAACTGGTAATAAAACTAAGATTAGAAAACCAATGCAGGATGTTAAGACTCTAAACGAAGAGCAAAAAACTAAAGTTGAAGTTCGAGGATGGAATCCAGTAAAAAAATCTAAAATCACCAAAAATAAGGGAACGGTTACTTTTACAAACCCAATAAAAGAAATAAAAAAACAACAACGAAAAATCATCCAAACAAGCCCGAAAAACAACCGTTCTTTTAACGATTTTAAACAATTGAATGAATTTACATGGAGAATTGTTGGTGAACGCATAATGCAACCTAAATATGGTATCACCATAGAAAAAATAAATAGAAATCAACAAATAAGCCGAACTTATTATGGTACTTCTTCAAAAGTAAATATTTCTTCAAAAAAAATATTTAAAGAACAACCTGAAGACGGACAGTATCGATGGAAAGTTACAGAAACTACCACTGGCATATCTTCTAATTATAGTTTTTTCAACTTTACAAATTGTGAAATTGATTTCTCTATTTCAAATGAAGAAATTGAATGTTTAGGCTATGAAGGTGAAGATAGAAAATATAAAATTTGTTTTGATGCTACCTACTCAAGTCCCAATGGTGATTTAACCTACTTAAATGCATTATCAGGT
>Ga0193959_1000315_pt1 | contig 19624 bp, 16 predicted proteins | sample FB_2_MG_FD_140333 | JGI IMG/M metagenome (GOLD analysis project Ga0193959, IMG submission 140333) | Microbial mat bacterial communities from the Broadkill River, Lewes, Delaware, United States - FB_2_MG | ecosystem: Environmental > Aquatic > Freshwater > River > Microbial mats | place: USA... | reverse complement strand
CAATTCAGGAACAAAATGCATTTCTGAATTAGAACTTTTTGCCATCAGTTTTTCACGTTTGGGTGTTTTAAATTTGATAGGTGTTTTAAATAATTTAACAGCAAACCTTGTTGCTAGTTTTGAAGATATACACTGTAAAAATTTTCCAGTATAAATAATGGAGTTAGGAATTTTTGGAATATTATTTGATTGATTTATTTTATTAGTAACGTTAGGTTCCATTTAATCTTTTAAATTTGTGGATAAAGATAAAGTTTGTAACTTTATAAGAAGTACAACTATTAAAAAAATCAATAAAATGAAAAAAATAATATCCTTAGCAATTGTTTTATTAATGATAGCAAGCTGTAGTACAGTTCCTATTACTGGAAGAAAAAGAGTTAATTTGGTGAGTGATGCTCAAATACTACCAGCAAGTTTTGCTCAGTATGAGGGCTTCTTAAAGGAAAATAAATTGTCTTCGGATGCTAAGATGACTAATGAAATTCAGAGTACAGGTGTAAAAATATCAAAAGCCGTTGATAAGTTTATGAGAGCAAATGGTATGGTTAGCGAAGCAAACAGTTATAGATGGGAGTTTAATCTTATTGAAGATGCTAGTGTAAATGCTTGGTGTATGCCAGGAGGAAAAGTAGTTTTTTATACAGGTATTTTGCCAATTTGTGCAAATACAGATGGAATAGCTGCAGTTATGGGACATGAAGTGGCGCATGCATTTGCAAAACATGGGCAAGAACGAATGACAAGTGCTTATGGTCAACAATTAGGAGGAATTGCAGTTGCTATTGGAACGAATAATAAAGATCCAAAAACAAAGGCATTATGGAATACTATTTATGGTGTGGGTTCTACTGTTGGAATGTTAGCCTATAGTAGAACGCATGAAACTGAAGCTGATAAATTAGGTATGGTATTTATGATTATGGCAGGTTATAAACCCGAGGAAGCTATCAATGTATGGATTAGAATGAGTGAAAGGGCGGGAGGAAATGCACCACCTGAATTTTTAAGTACGCACCCATCTAATCAAACGAGAATTCAAAATTTAAAACAATACCTTCCTACAGCTGTTAAATTGGCTAAGAAATATAATTCACCTCAGTTAACAACTAATTAATTTGGTTAAAATTTTATTAATACAGATATTGTCAACCGTTCTCAATTATGAGGGCGGTTTTTTATTTAGATATCTATGTTAAAAAGAGGAGATAAAAAGTTAATAAATGCCTGGGCATTTTATGATTGGGCTAACTCAGTATATTCATTAGTAATTAGTACAGCGGTTTTCCCTATTTATTATAGTAGTTTAACAGAATCTTTTTCAAGTATTGATGGGAAAATAGATTTTTTAGGGACCCAATGGAATCCTACAACTTTGTACGATTATACCTTGGCTTTTTCATTTTTAATAGTAGCTTTTATCTCTCCAATATTATCTGGGATTGCTGATTATACAGGTAATAAATTAAAATTTCTAAAAGTTTTTTGCTTAATAGGTTCCTTGTCGGTAATGAGTTTATTCTTTTTTAAAGGTGAAGAAACCTTATGGGTTGGAATTGTATTTACAATTTTAGCGAGTATTGGTTTTTGGGGAAGTATTGTTTTTTATAATTCTTATTTACCAGAAGTTGCTTTTCCAGAACAACAGGATGACGTAAGTGCAAAAGGATTTATTTTAGGATATGCAGGTTCAATTATTTTGTTACTAATAAGTTTAGTAATGGTAAATAAACCAGAAATATTTGGAATTCCTGATGCAGGATATGCATCAAGGATAACCTTTTTGCTTGTTGGTATATGGTGGTTAGGATTTGCACAAATTACTTATAGCAGATTACCAAATAATGTATATAACAGGAAACCTGAAAAAGATTATATATGGAAAGGCTTGCATGAACTTAAAATTGTTGCTTCAGAATTAAAGCAACATCCTGAGTTAAAAATGTTTTTAACTTCATTTTTTACTTATAGTGTTGGAGTACAAACCATAATTTTAATGGCTGGTATTTTTGGAAGTAAGGAATTAGGCTTGCCAACCTTAGATTTAATTGCTGTTATATTATTAGTTCAAATAGTTGGAATAGCTGGAGCTTTTTTGTTTTCTAGATTATCAGATAGGATTGGGAATTTACCCACTTTAAAAATTACCATATTAATTTGGGCAATGGTTTGTTTTGTTGCTTTTATGTTAGATAAAACCCAAGAGAATATTCAATATTATTTTTATGGATTAGGAGCTTTAATAGGTTTGGTAATGGGAGCAATACAATCATTATCTCGTTCAACCTATTCAAAATTACTTCCTGAAACGCATGATCATGCTACTTATTTTAGTTTTTATGATGTAACCGAAAAAATAGCAATTGTTTTTGGAATGCTAATTTTTGGATTATTAATTTCTTTAACAGGATCCATGCAGTGGAGTGTATTGTTTTTAGCGATTTTCTTTTTAATTTCTTTTGTTTTGCTGAACTTTGTTGGAAAAACAAAGTATGTCCAATAAATTCGATTATATCATTGTAGGTGCTGGTATTGTTGGTCTTGCAACAGCCTATAAGTTACAACTTAAATTCCCCGATAAATCTATTGGAGTTATAGAAAAAGAAGAAGCTGTAGGTTTTCACCAAACGGGTAGGAATTCAGGTGTAATTCATTCAGGGATTTATTATAAACCAGGATCTTATAAAGCTGTAAATTGTAATAATGGACGAACTCAATTGGTTGAATTCGCAAAGAAATTTAATGTTAAACATGATGTTTGCGGAAAAGTTATTGTAGCTACTAAAAAAGAAGAACTACCAATTTTAAATGAAATTTTTGAAAAAGGAATTCAGAATGGAACAGAAGGAATTTGTTTTTTAAATGCTGAAGAAATTAAAGAAAAAGAACCATTTATTGAAGGAATTAAGGCTATTTGGGTACCATCTGCTGGAATAATAGATTATTTACAGGTTTGTAAAGAATTTGCAAAACAAATGAAGAAATTAAATGCAGATAGTGAAGTTGTTACTGCCTGTAAAGTATTAAAAGTTGAAACTACTTCTAATAATTCTTTACTAAAAACAAATAATGGTAATTTTGAAGCCAGTAGAATTATTTTTTGTTCTGGATTACAATCCGATAGAAATGCAGTGAAAGATGAATTGAAATTGGATATGCATATTGTTGGTTTTAGAGGAGATTATTATGAATTTAAACCAGAAGCTATCCATAAGATTAAAAACTTGGTATATCCTGTTCCTGATCCTAAATTTCCTTTTTTAGGGGTTCATTTCACTAGGATGACTGATGGAAGTATTGAATGTGGTCCAAATGCAGTTTTTACTTTTAAAAGAGAAGGGTATAAACGCACCAGTTTTAGTTTTAAAGATACTTTTGAGGCTTTGACATATAAAGGAACTTGGAAATTATTTGGTAGGCATTGGCGTAAAGGGATTGATGAATATAAAAGAGCCTTTTCAAAGCGGTTATTTGTGAAAGAATTGAGAAAAATGATGCCATCTATTACAGTTGATGATGTGCAGGTTGCTCGTTCTGGAGTAAGAGCACAGGCTATTGATTATGATGGAGGCATGGTTGATGATTTTAAAATAATGAAGCACAACGGAAATATTCATGTAATAAATGCTCCTTCACCTGCTGCTACGGCTTGCATGGCTGTTGCAGATGAAATTGTAAATGTTGTTGTAAATTAGATTCATGAATTTTTATCAGAAAGAACTTCAGTTAAAACCTTTTTCAAGAGGTTTTCATTTAATTACAAATGAAATTATAGATGCTTTACCAGAATTGAAAAATATTTCAATTGGGCAGTTGCAGGTTTTTATTAAACATACATCAGCAAGTTTAACAATTAACGAAAACGCAGATTCAACTGTACGAGATGATTTTGAAAGTCATTTTAATACTATGGTGCCTGAAAATCAATCCTATTATAAACATATATATGAAGGTTCTGATGATATGCCTGCTCATATAAAATCATCACTATTAGGTAGCTCAGTTTTAATTCCAATAACAAAAGGTAAATTGAATTTAGGAGTTTGGCAAGGAATTTTTGTATGCGAACATAGAGATTATGGAGGTTCGCGTAATCTTGTTTTAACCTTAACAGGAATTTAATTAGTATGTTATTATTTTTTTTAACTTACTCAGCTACTACTGAAAAATGAATTGAAATGATAAAAAGATTATTTAATGAAAGTACTTCGGTGCTTGAGGCTAAGTTTGAGGGTGAAGTAAATATTCTTCAAATTGTTGAATATATTCGTGAAACTAAGGATTCTGATCATTATCCAAGAACATTAAAAATATTAACGGACGCCAGAAATGTTATTATGAATTTTAAGGCTGAGGATTTAGGTGTAATTGTAGAGGAGAATTATAAATCACTGGCAAAGTATGATTATATAATTGATGCATTTATTCTTGATTCTCCAACGGAAACTGCATTGTCAATTCTTTTTGATGAATTGGTTAAATCTAATAAGTATAAATTCAAAATATTTTCAACCATTGAAGCAGCCTCAAAGTGGCTGGGAAATATGTAATTCTATTATTAATTAGCCATGTATTCCTTAGAGAAATAATGATAGGCATTATCTAAGTTTTCTTGAGCTTTAGTACTTAATCCAATTTTAATATTCCAATCATAACCTCTCATTTTAATTACAAATGCTTTTGGATTTTTATTATATATGGATTCACAAAGATTTAATATTTGGTTGGGAGGAACTGCATGTGTTGAAAATGCGACCTCACTGGCAGGATAAATTCTTTCTATAGAAAAACCATCATGTAATTTTTCTTTTGTAGCATCAACAAAAATAACTGTTTCAAACTTTTCAATGACTTCAGCATCTTCAACCATTAGTTGATATTTACATAGTAAATTAGTTGTGTTAAAACCGTTTTTTTCAAGTAAGTCAATAAAACACCAGCCAAGACCATCATCTTGGCGAGTGTTATTTCCTATTCCTATTATGATAGTGTTATCTAATTTTTTCATCGATAATATTTCCGTTTGAATCTTCAATTTTAACAATTAATGGCATTTGCCCCATGGCATGCGTTGCACAACTTAAGCATGGATCATAAGCTCTTATGGCAATTTCAATTTGATTCAACATTGGTTCGGTTATTTCTGGTTTTTCACTCAGCACCTCGTTTGCCACGGCTCTAACTCCACGGTTCATAGCTTCATTATTATGAGTTGTTGAAACAATTAAATTACATTTTGTAATAAGACCTTTGTTATCGGTATGATACTCGTGAATTAATGTTCCTCTAGGAGCTTCTATAATTCCAATTCCTTTATTTCTTGGAGTACCTTTTCTAACTAAATCATTCCCCATAATTTCATCATCATGTAATAATTCTTTCATTGCTTCTGCGCAGTGAAGTAGTTCAATTAAACGAGCCCAATGCGTATGCATGGTCATGTTATTTGGTTTATTTTGAGTATATGACTTAAAAATTAATCGTTCTACTTCTGCCAATGGTGTATTTATATGTGAGCAGGTATTTATTCTGGCTAATGGCCCAACGCGATTCCAACCTTTTTCTCTTCCGTACATAGACATATATGGGAATTTTAAATAAGACCAAGGTTCAACAGCTTCCTTAAAGTGATATTTATATTCAATATCTTCAATGTTTAATAATTCATTACCTTCAAAATCTACCGATCTTAATCTTCCATCGTACAATTCCAGAGCACCATCTTCATTATTAATTAAACCTAAATGATTGGATGGATATGATGCAAAATTATCAATCCAAGAACTGTTTTCGGAATGGTAACTTTTCATAAATTCTATAACTTCTTTAGACCATTTTATCATGGTGTCAATATTTGGAATTTGATCACCTTTTAAAAAATAATCACGTTCCTCTTCGGTTAAAGTTTTATGAACTCCACCAGGAACAGTTAATATTCCATGAATTTTTTTACCAGCCAATGCTTTTATAATTTCCTGACCAAATTTTCGCATTAAGATTCCTTTTTTTGCGAGTTCCGGGTTTTCAGTTGCAACGGCAACAACATTTCTTTTTTCAGCTGGAGCATTTATTCCAAATAGCAGGTCAGGAGAAGCTAAATAGAAAAAATGCAATGCGTGTGATTGAAAAATTTGACCAAAATGCAATAGTTTTCTAAGTTTTGTGGCAGTTGGAGATAAATTTTCAGGATCAATTCCTACCAATTGGTCAACTGCTTTAGCAGCTGCCAAATGATGACTAACAGGGCAAATTCCACATAGTCTTTGAACTAAAACTGGAGCTTCCCAATAGGGGTGTCCCTGAATAAATTTTTCAAAACCTCTAAATTCAACAATATGTAAAAAAGCATCTTCTACTTTTCCGTTCTCATCCATTTTAATAGTTACTTTACCGTGTCCTTCTACACGAGTAACAGGTTCTATAATTATTTTTTTTGAATTCATGTTAAACAGTTTTGTAGTTAGTCATATTTAAATTCTGGATAGGCAATTGAATATTCTTCTTCAAATAAAATGTTTTTAACAACATTCCAAATATGATTTGAACTTGGAGGACACCCTGGAATATGGTAATCTATTTTTACAATTTCATGATTAGAATAGACCTTGTTTAGTATTTTAGGAATATCAGGATGATTTGGAATAGTAGTTTCTCCTTCTTCACTGGTCATGGAATTAAGATAAGCCTCTTCTAGACATTCTTCTAAAGGAATAGTATTCCTAATAGCAGGTAAACCTCCCCAAATCGCGCATTCTCCAACCGAGACTAAGATGTCGCAATTTTTTCTGAATTCGCGTAAAACTTCAATATTATGTGTATTACAACATCCACCTTCAATTAAACCTATGTCACATCTTTCAGTGAAGTTTTTAATATCTGTTATTGGCGATTTGTTAAATTCAACAAGTTCAACTATATCTAATATACCTAAATCAATATCTAGTAAAGACATATGGCATCCAAAGCAACCTGCTAAAGATGTTGTTGCTACACGTTTTTTCTTATTTGGTGTGATATGTTTTTTGATTTCATTTAAAGGTATAGTTCTGCCTTTTTTTCCCATATCAAATTGACGATCTCCAAAGGGTTTGCTAAAGGATTTTCCTCTAACTAAAATTGAACCTGTTGGACAAATATGCATGGCATAATCTGCTTGTGACTCAGATAGTTTCGCTTCTTGTTCATAATCTATCGAAACTAAGGTGTCATTACCACGTTCGGTTAAACTAAATACTTTGTAGCCATCATTGGTGATAATTTCTTCAATACAACGTCTACATTTAATACATCTATTTTGATTTACAACAATACGTTCTGGTCTGGCATCAACAATTCGGTCAACAAATAAATGTGGAAATCTTGTGTACCTCATTCCTGTTTCATATCCTAGATTTTGCATTTCACAATCTCCACTTTTTTCACATGATGGGCAAAAGTGATTGCCTTCAACAAACATCATTTCAAGTACTGCTTTGCGAGCATCAATAAGTTCTTCAGTATTTACCTCAATATCCATTCCATCATCTACATTTACCGTACATCCGGCAATTGTTTTTCCGTGATTTTTCACGGTACAAACCCTGCAGCTTCCAATAGGGTTGAGGTGTTTAAAATGGCACAGGGTTGGAATAAATATTCCATTTTGTTTTGCAGCTTCAATTAGATTTAATCCTTTTTCAGCAGAGCACTTTCTTCCGTCAATTTTGAATGATACATTTTTCATTTGTCAGAACTTAAATTTGTGATTTAAATTTATCAATAAATTCAACTAGTGTTTATCTCTAAAACTTATTCGGAAGTGAGATAAGTTTATTGAATTCAGTGTTTTAAAAGAAAAAACTATTTGCTAGTTTTGAGTTTCTTTAATAAAATTATCATAATCGTTGATAGCTGCCTCCATATCAAATTCAATATTTTGATTTTCGTTTAAAGGAGAAATTTTTAAATCAAAATACTCTTTAAATTTATCTACAGCCATTACAAGTGAATTGGAAGAGGTTTTACCCAGACCACATCTACTAGTTAATTTCATTATGTTTCCCCATTGTTTTATTTCTTCAACATCGGTTTGGGTGCATAAACCACGTTTAAATTTCTGAATTTTTTCAAATAATATTTGATTACCAGCTCTACAAGGTGTGCATACTCCACAAGATTCCATTTTGAAAAAGTTCATAAAGTTCTCTTGAATTTGAAGAATGCTGCGAGATCTGTTAAATACCATAATTGATCCACCACATATTAAATCTTCATCACAGATAGTTCGGTCAAATTCAGTATGATTAATACATTCACCAGATGGTCCACTAATTTGAACATAATAAGGTGACAAGGCTTCTGATAGTTTTAAGAGTTCTCTAACAGAAATACCCCATTCAATTTCATAGATACCAGGTTTAGCAACATCACCAGAAATACTTACTAGCTTAGTTCCTTTACTGTTTTCAGTTCCAATTTTTGATATAAAATTAACACCTAGCTCTAAAGTTCTAGCAGCCTTAATAAATGTTTCTACATTGTTTACAATAGATGAATGACCTAAAAAACCATTAACAGTTGGAAAATGTTTTTGAATTCTAGGAACTCCTCTTTTTCCTTCTAGTGATTCAATTAAAGCTTTTTCTTCTCCACATACATATGATCCAGCTCCAAGTTGAATGTCAATTTTGAAATTAAAATTTTCAATACCCAAAATATCATTTCCTAATAAACCTCTATATTCAAATTCGTTAATTGCATCTTCTAATTTTTCTAATAGGTACTTATATTCAGCTCTTAAGTAAATAAAGCCTTTTTTAGCTCCCGTTACATGAGCAGCAATTATCATTCCTTCAAGTAATAAGCCAGGTAGATTATTTAGTAAAGATTTATCTTTAAAAGTACCGGGTTCACCTTCATCAGCATTACATATAATTACTTTATTAGTGCTAAGGCTATCTTTACAATATTTCCATTTTAATGCTGTAGAAAAGAATGCGCCACCACGCCCAGTAAGTTTTGATTTTGCAATTAAATCAATAATTTTTGAAGCACTTTTTAAATTTTGTAAAGACTTTCCAATTTTATAATCCCTAAAAATTACAGTTTTATTGTTAGACGGTGTGTATTGAATTTTACTATCGAATTTACTTTCTATAGATTTTAAAGTTCTTCCATTTTTAATTTTATCAATAATGGTTTTAACCTTTTTAGGCGTTAAGTTGGTGAAAGGATGAAAATTAATTAATGCCGCAGGCTCCTGATCACTTAGACCAATACATGAAGTCTCAAAAAGAGAAAATATTGAATCCTGATTGTATTCATTAAAGAAACACCCGGTTTCTTTCTCAAATGCACTTTTTATTTGCTGAAATCCTTTAAACTCAGAAACAATGCTATTGTTTAGATAGATAATGAATTTTCCAGTTGGTTTTGTATGAAAGAAGTGATAAAAAGTGATAACCCCTTCAATTTCAATTGTTGAAACATTTAGTGATTGGGCAATTTCCTTAATAGCTGTTTTTGAAATATAGCCATATTTATTTTGAAACTCCCAAAGTTTGTTTAATAGGTCTTTTCTTTCCATATTAAAAAAATTAAAGTTTACTGTATTAAATTTACAATATAAGTGGTTGAGAATCAATAAAATTATTGTGAATAGGTGATATTTATTGAATAATTAATTTTCGATAGGAGGTTTTAAGTTTTTTTTATGATTAGATAAGTTTGCTGTTTATTTTTTTGAAAAATGGATGATTTTATGAGAAATATTCAATAAAAAATATGATTAGAAAATTGTAAATGCATTTAAGGAGAGATAATTAAGTGTTTAACTTTCTTAAAAGTTTTAACATAATAAAAAAAATAAACAGAATAAGGAGTCATTAAAAACTTATTAACAATTAGTGCTTTTTTTAAATAGGAAATTAAGTTAATACAGTATAAAATCATAGTTACTATGTAAATATTTCACAAAAAGATATTTAATTGAAGGTGAAAACGTATAAATAGTATTGGAAAAGAGATATTACGCTAGGTAGTAATGTTGATAATTTAGAAGCTGTAAATAAGACTAAATAGTATGCTTTGATTTATTTTTGTAGCTTAATTTTTTTATAACCAAACACACACAAACAACAACACAATGAAAAAACTAATTACGTTATTTACAATTTTAGTAACAGTTTCTGTTACCGCACAAAACTTTCAATTGCACAGAGATTTGGAAAGAGGTCATTTTACAACAACATTTGAAATGTTTAAAATGGATAAATATGGTAACACTTTTACGTTTGTAGATTTTGATTACAATGGTACGACAGGAACGGGAAGTGCTTATTATGAAATTGCTCGTGTATTAAAAACTGAAAAAATGCCTGTTGGTGTACATGTTGAGTATAATGCTGGTCATACTAATGGATTTACAATTCCTGAAGCTTGGATTTTTGGAGCTAATTATTCTAAAGGAAATGCAAAATGGGGATTCTCTACATATGCAGGTTACAAGGCCTTTACTGGTGCAGATAATGGAAATTTTCAAGTTACTGGAACTTGGTATTGGAATATAATTGCTGATAAATTAACCTTCTCAGGTTTTGCGGATTATTGGTCGGAAAAAGGAGAGTTTGCTTTCGGTTATACTGATTCAAAAGTTTTTTTAGCAGAACCTCAATTATGGTATCATTTGGATAAGTCATTTTCTATTGGAGGTGAATTAGAGTTATCATCCAACTTTGCTGGTGGAGGAGACAAACTAAAAGGAAGACCTACATTAGCAATTAAGTGGAACATTTAATTCTGAATTATGTTAGACAAGTTTTTTAAAATAACCGAGAATAAATCTACATTGAAAACTGAGATCATAGCGGGTATTACTACGTTTATGACAATGGTTTATATTTTAGCCGTTAATCCAAGTATTTTAAGTGCTGCAGGAATGGATAAAGATGCTGTATTTACGGCAACAGCTCTTTCAGCAGTAATTGCTACTTTAGTGATGGCCTTAGTTGCAAAATTACCTTTTGCTTTAGCTCCAGGAATGGGATTAAATGCATTCTTTGCTTTTACAGTTGTACTGGGTATGGGATATTCTTGGGAGTTTGCCTTAACAGCGGTATTTTTAGAAGGTATTATTTTTATCATTTTAACAGCGTTCAATATTAGAGAGTTAATAGTTAATTCAATTCCAATTAACTTGAAACATGCTGTTTCAGTAGGTATTGGATTATTTATTGCTTTTATTGGTTTACAAGGAACTGGATTAATTGTTGATAATCCAGCGACTTTGGTAAGTATGGGTGATATGAAAAATCCAACTGTTTTAGTTGGTTTGGCAGGAGTTATTATCATTGGAGTTTTATTAGCAAAAAAAATAAAAGGAGCTATATTAATTGGAATATTAACTTCAACTATTATAGGTTTATTTGTTGGTGTAACTGTAATTCCAGAAGGTTTTACTGCAGTTAGTTTACCACCGTCAATTGAACCAGTCTTTTTTAAATTTGATTTTTCTCAAGTGTTTACTATTGATATGCTTATCGTATTATTTACATTCTTATTTGTAGATATGTTTGATACTGTTGGAACATTAGTAGGTGTATCTTCAAAAGCAGGAATGTTAGATAAAGATGGCAGAGTGCCCAGAGTAAAACAAGCATTATTTGCTGATTCAATTGGTACTTTCTTTGGAGCTATGTTAGGAACGTCTACAGTTACAACATATGTTGAAAGTGCAGCAGGTGTTGCTGAAGGTGGAAAAACAGGAATGACAGCATTAACGGTTGCAGGTATGTTTGCCTTATCATTGTTTTTTGCACCAATATTTATGATAATTCCAGCAGCTGCTACAGCACCTGCTTTAATTGTTGTAGGTTTATTTATGATCTCTCCTATAATGAAAATTGATTTAAATGATTTTACAGAAGCTATTCCAGCATTCTTTACAATTGTAATGATGCCATTAACTTATAGTATAGCTGAAGGAATTGTATTTGGGATGTTATCATTTGTTTTACTAAAACTACTTACTGGTAGAATTAAAGAAGTTAAACCTATTATGTACGTAATTGCAATACTATTTATTATTAAATTTTATGTTTAGTAATAAAAATAATTAATAGTAAAAAAACCTTCTTGTTTACAAGAAGGTTTTTTTTATGGCATATTTCAATATACTTTTTTATTTACTAATAATGATTGTACATATTCAGTAGTGTTTAAATACTCTGTTTTTATATCCCTAACATATTCTAATGTCTTTTTATATAATTCATGTTTTGGATTTAAGCAATCTCTCATATTTGAATCTAAAACCGTGAGAGCTAAATACCAACTTCCAATACGTGAAAATTGCTGATCGCTGAAGATAGGATCATGCCCTTTATTTTCTAAAGTTGCATCAATAAAAATAGGAATTAAGTTTATCGTTTTTGTTGGGATTTCTACTTCATAATATGATAGAAATAATGTTTCTTGTTGAATTGTTATTGGAACATTCCATCCAACGTTGTTGTTATCAAGTTGATATTTGATATTTACATAATTGTAAAATTCATTGGAATCTTTTGGATCCTCAAAAATTAAAGCATAATGCCTTGGAAGATTTCTTTTGAACTTTTTTGCTACAACTAATTTATCATCTTTAATTGTTGGGGCAATTCTTAAAGGAATGCAAGAATATAAAATAAAAAAAGAGAGTAATAATAGGGTATTTCTCATAGTGTTTTTTAATAAAGTGAAACAACTATTATACCAAAAAACTAGATTATACAAAAAAGTAAAACCCTTTTTGAAATATTCAAAAAGGGTTTTACTTATATTATTTCTGAAGAGTTCAGAATAGTATTTTTTTAGTCTTCTACATGACTTCCTTTAATAGGGCTTGATGTTTTTGGTAATACAAGGTTTAAAATAACACCTACTACTGATGCAAGTCCAATACCAGCTAATGAAAAGTTTCCATATGTAATTTGAGCTCCTCCAATACCAATTGTTAATATTATAGAAACAATTACTTGGTTACGAGTTTTTGTAAAATCTGTTTTTGCATCAATTAAGGTTTTTATACCAATGCTGGCAATCATTCCAAACAGTAATAACATAATTCCTCCTAGTACGGCTGCAGGAATTGTTTTTAATAATGCACTAACTTTCCCAATTAATGAAAAAACAATTGCAGTAACTGCGGCAATTCTTAAAACTCTAGGATCTACAATTTTAGTTAATGCAACGGCACCAGTAACTTCAGAATATGTTGTGTTTGGTGGTCCTCCTAAAAAACCTGCAAAGGCGGTAGCAATACCATCACCTAAAAGTGTTCTATGTAAACCTGGTTCTTTTACAAATTGTTTATCAGCAACACCTCCAATGGCATACATATCTCCAATATGTTCAATAATTGGTGCAACAGCTACTGGAATCATATATAATATAGGTCCCCAGCTAAATTCAGGAGTTTGAAAATTAGGTAAGGCAAACCAGGCTGCTTCATTAACAGAAGTGAAATCTACTAGTCCAGCAATAATTGAAATGATATACCCAACAACTATTCCAATAAATATAGGTATTAGTTTAATTAAGCCTTTTGAATAAACAACAATTACAATTGCAGTTATTAAAACAGATAATGCAATTAACCAATTAGATTTTGCCATATCAACACCTACAGAGGCTAACGACAATCCAATAATCATAATTACTGGTCCAACTACAACTGATGGAAATATTTTTTCAATAACTCTTAATCCCCAAAGTTTAATAATTCCAGAGACAAGTCCGTAAACAATACCTACAGCAATTAAACCTCCAAGAGTTCCAGGATATCCATATAATTTTGTGGCTGCAACGATAGGAGCTATAAAAGCAAAACTACTTCCTAAAAATACAGGAACTTTTCCCTTAGTTATGATATGAAAAATTAGTGTTCCTACACCAGCTGTAAATAAGGCCACTGCGGGATCAATATCAATTAATAAAGGAACTAATACAGTAGCGCCAAATGCTACAAATAGAAATTGGATTCCAACAATTATCCGTTTAGCTGGATTGTTAAGATTGATTGGTTTTGAATTTTGAGAAGTTGACATATTTTTGGTTTGGTTTAAAAAATTGGATAAAAATAAACATAAAAAGAAAACAATCAGAAAATTGAGCTTTAGATTGTCATTAAACCTTAATATTTAGAATTGATATTGATAAAAAAGTGGGTTTTTATTCAATTTTGATGAAAAAACTTGTGATTTTCACTTTTTTTTCAAAAAAGTGAAAATGTATTTTTTTAGTCAAATTTTAACCCTTTCGAAGAGTTTTAAAAAAAAACAGGTTAAAAACAAAACGAAATATATGATACTTCGAAAACGTTTTAAATAGCAATTTTTTAATTTTTTGAGTATTAAATATTAAATTTTTGACATCATTTTTTGAAAGTAAAATCGTGTCTGTTTTTTTGTGTTTTTGGGTTCTTTCTATCATTTTGAGGTGAAATCAGAATTGCGAGGTATTTTTGCGATAATTGTAATTTTGCATTAAGATAAATGAATTTATCGTAATAATACAGGTGTTAATATGTTTTATTTTACGAAATAGTAATTAAAATTTTAAACTTAATGAACTGATAATTTATTTTTTGGAAATAAATTATGACACATATCAGTTTTCTATTAGAATGCGATTGTTATCTTTGTTACAGTTAAATAGCTCAAAAAAGTTATTGAAATTTTAGATTAGAAAATATAAAATTAAATATTATATATAAATATGAAAGTTGTTGAAAAAATATCCCTACTAAAAGCTAAAAGAGAAAAAGTAGCTGAAATGGGTGGTGAAGCGAGAATTGCAAAACAACACGAAAAGGGTAAGTTATCTGCTCGTGAGCGTTTAAATCTTTTGTTTGATGAAGATAGTTTTCATGAAATAGATGCATTTGCAAAGCATAGATCTACAAATTTTGGAATGCAAAAAGTAGAGATTGAATCTGATGGTGTTATTGTTGGATATGGTTTAGTAAATGGAAGATCTGTTTTTGCTTACTCACAAGATTTTACTTCTAGAGGAGGATCTTTAGGTCAAATGCACGCTGCTAAAATCTGTAAAGTAATGGATTTAGCTTTAAAAGCTGGAGCACCAATAGTTGGATTAAATGATTCAGGAGGAGCAAGAGTTGAGGAAGGTGTTGATGCTTTAAAAGGATATGGAGATATTTTCTTCAGAAATTCAAGAGCTTCAGGTGTAATTCCTCAAATTTCTGCAATTATGGGGCCTTGTGCAGGTGGAGCAGTTTATTCTCCTGCAATTACTGATTTTGTTTTTATGGTTAAAAAAACAAGTCATATGTTTATTACAAGTCCTTATGTTATTAAAACTGTTACTGGAGAAGAAACAACATTTGAAGAATTAGGTGGAGCAATGGTTCACAATTCAAAAAGTGGTAACTCTCATTTTGCTTGTGATAATGATGAAGATTGTATAGAACAAATTAGAGATTTAATTGATTATTTACCAAACAATAATATGGAGTCAGCTCCGGCATTAGAAACTGGTGATGATCCAAGAAGATCTTGTGATATGTTAGACACATTTATACCAGATGATTCTAAAGTTCCTTATGATATGAAAACTATTATAGAGGAAGTATTAGATGGTGGAGATTTTTATGAAGTACACGAACATTTCGCTGAAAATGCAATTGTTGGTTTTGGTAGATTGAATAATAGATCAGTGGGTATTATTGCTAATCAACCAATGTTTTTAGCAGGTTGTTTAGATATTGATGCTTCAGATAAAATTGCTAGATTTATTAGAACATGTGATGCTTTTAATATTCCATTAATTTCATTTGTTGATGTACCAGGATATTTACCAGGTGTAAATCAAGAATTAAACGGTATTATTAGACACGGAGCTAAATTATTATATGCTTATTCTGAAGCTACAGTGCCTAAGTTTACTGTAGTATGTAGAAAAAACTATGGAGGAGCTTATATTGCAATGAGTTCAAGTCATTTAGGTGCTGATATGGTATTTGCTTGGCCAACTTCTGAGATTGCAGTGATGGGAGCTAAAGGAGCTGTAGAGGTAATTTCAACTTATAGAAAAGATATTAGCGAAGCAGAAGATAAAGTAGCTAAAACTCAAGAGAAAATCGATGAGTATGAAGAAGCTTTCAGTGTACCTTATTTAGCAGCTGAAAGAGGATATATTGATGAGGTAATTTTACCAAGTGAAACTAGAGAAAGACTTATTATGGCTTTAGAGACATTGTCTTCTAAGTCAGAAGCACTTCCTCCTAAAAAACACGGAAACATTCCACTATAATATTTTTTATTATGACACTAACACAAAAAAAGAAAAGAGCGGCAATTATTGCAGTAAGTGCTTACACTCAAATGGAAACTAACCCTGATAAGACTTCTAGCGAAGCTTGGGGAAAAATGGGATTGAATAGAATTATGAGTGGTAGAGAGATGCTACAACGTAAAGGTAAAACACCAGGGGTTAAACCTTTTCTTTAAAAATTATTAAAACATTAAAATGATGAATTTCGATAAACACGGGATATTAGAAATGTCCAAACTAGAATTTGGTGCAGATCGTCCTAAAGCGGCTAATCCAATAAAAATTAATGACGTAAGTTTACGTGATGGTCACCAATCTTTGTTCGCTACACGTGGACGTACAGAAGATATGTTACCAGTTGCAGAAATGATTGATAATGCAGGATATAATGCAGTTGAAACTTGGGGTGGAGCTACGTTTGATACTATGCACCGTTTCTTAGGTGAAGACCCATGGGAAAGATTAAGAACTTTGAAAAAAGTGATGCCAAAAACACCTTTTTCAATGTTACTTCGTGGGCAAAATGTTGTAGGTTACCGTAACTATGCTGATGATGTTGTAAAATCATTTGTTCAACGTTCAATTGATAATGGAATGGATATTTTCCGTTGTTTCGATGCTTTGAACGATTACCGTAATTTTGAAACTGCGGCTCAAGTAATTAAAGATAATGACAAGCATTTTCAAGGTGTTGTTTGTTATACATTAAACCAACCTCGTTTAGGCGGTGATGTTTATAACATGGACTACTACCTTAATAAAGTAAAAGAACTAGTTGAATTTGGTGTAGATTCTATCTGTATTAAAGATATGGCAGGTTTAATTGCTCCTTATGATATTTATAACTTGATTCGTGAAATTAAGAAATTTACGGATACTCCATTAAATTTACATACTCACTTTACTTCAGGTATGGGTGATTTAGCTATATTCAAAGCCATTGAAGCTGGTGTTGATATTGTTGATACTTGTATAGGACCTTACGCTTACCGTACTTCTCACGCAGCTGTTGAACCTATGATTATGTCATTGTTAGGAACTAACCGTGATTCAGGTATGGATATTAACAAAATTACTGCTATTTCTGATGAAATGGAGAAATATATTCCTAAGTACAAGCATTTAGATAACAATCCTAAGTATGCTACTACTGATATTAATGTATTGCTTCACCAAACTCCAGGAGGAATGCTTTCTAACTTGGTTAACCAGTTAAAAGCAATGGATTCATTAGATAAATTAGAAGATGTATTCCGTATGTTACCAAAAGTTCGTAAAGATTTAGGTAATATTCCATTAGTAACACCTACTTCTCAAATTGTTGGTGTGCAAACTGTGAACAATGTATTATTTGATTCTTACGAAGGAGAATATGCTCAAATTACAACAGAGGTAAAAGATCTTTGTTATGGTTTATACGGAAAAACAACTGAACCTATTAATCCAGAAGTTCAGAAGAAAGCCTTAAAAGATTATCCACGTGGTGAAGAGCCTATTACTGCTCGTCCAGGATCTATCTTAGAACCAGAAATGGATGAGGTTAAAGATAAATTCAAAGATTTCGCTAAAGATATTGATGACGAAGTATTATGTGCTTTGTATCCTATTACTGGTAAGAGATTCTTGAAATGGAAGTATGGTCAAGAAGAAGTTCCTGCTGATGTGAAAGCTAAAACAATGGCTGAAGTTGAGAAAGAGCAAGAGTTGATAGCTAAAGCTTTATCTGGAGAATTAACTGCTGCTGGTAAAAAAGGAAATTCTCAAATGACTGAAATGGAAGTTATCGTTGATGGTGAGAAATTCAATGTTGCAATTCCAAACGGAAAAGCAATGGCAAGGCCAAAACGTAAGAAAAAAGAGTCTAGCGATCAAAGTAACGAAAATGCTTTATTAGCTCCTATTCCAGGAATGATTGTTGAATTCAAAAAACAAAATGGTGACACTGTGAAAAAAGGTGATCAAGTTGTTGTACTTGAAGCAATGAAAATGATGAATAACTTTGAAGCTCATAGAGATGGAGTTTTATCAGGAATCAAATACGATTCTGGTGATTCTGTTGCAAAAGGAGATTTATTATTCGTAATTGAATAGTTTCTTTGAAACAAAATAAATAGTATTTTAAAAAAGCCTGGTTTTATACCAGGCTTTTTTTTTGTTTAATAACAAGGTTAAATTGAAAAATTAACTCCTATTACAATGTTTCTACCAATATTATGAATGTCATCAGATTTTAATCGAGATAAATGTGAAGTGTACTCTTTGTTAAATACGTTATTTACATTTAAGTGAAAATTAAAATCTACCTTGTTGATTTTAATATTACCACCAGCACCAAAATTCATTAAAAAATAGCCATCAGTAGATGTTTCAAACTCACTGATGTTTTTTTGACTGAAGATGTTTTCAAATGTTAAAGAGGTAAATCCGTTTTGAAGCCAATTCTTAATATCAAATTCGGATCTTAAAGTATTTGTTAATTTATGAGCAGGAATTAATGGCAAATAATTGTCATTTTTTTGTTTTCCTATTACAAACTCAAAACTACTTTGCAAATGCAACCAATCTAGTGGGTGTGGGTGTAAATGAAGTCCAAACTCTCCACCATATAATTTAGCATCGTCCTGAACATATTGGTAAATAAAGTTTTCTTCTTCCATTTCTCCTGTTGGTGAAATAAAAATGTAGTTGTTTATATTGTTGTAAAATCCATTACCAAATAATTCGAAATGTTCAGTTGAATATTCCAATGATATATCAGATTGAAAATTTCGTTCACTTTTTAAATCAGAATTTCCAATTTCAAACCTGTTAGATCCATGATGTACACCATTAGAAGTAAGTTCAGCTAAATTAGGAGCTCTAAAACCTGAAGCAAAATTAAATCTGCTCGTTATTTTTTTGAATAAGGTTGTTTTATAACCTAACGAAGCAGTAAAGTTTTCAAAAGATTTGTCAATTGCATCAAATATATGTTCTTCATCCTCGTGAACAACAATATGCTTTTCTGTTGTAAGGTTTCTATTATCAAATCTTATTCCTCCTTGTAAACTATTTTTTTCATCCCAAGAATATGAAGCAGTTGTAAAAATTCCAAAATCATTTATTTCAGCATTCGGAATTAAAATTTCTTCTCCAAAGTTTTCATTTGATTGTTGTATACCTTGAACTCCTAAAATTGTTTCAATATTATTAAATTTTGGTAAATGCCACTTTGCATCATAGCTAAAAGTGTTCAATTTTAAATTTAAGGCAGCTTCGATATCGTCCTCATGTTCATCCTCGTGATGATCTTCATCTTCATCTTCATCTTCAT
>Ga0193959_1000313_pt1 | contig 19713 bp, 21 predicted proteins | sample FB_2_MG_FD_140333 | JGI IMG/M metagenome (GOLD analysis project Ga0193959, IMG submission 140333) | Microbial mat bacterial communities from the Broadkill River, Lewes, Delaware, United States - FB_2_MG | ecosystem: Environmental > Aquatic > Freshwater > River > Microbial mats | place: USA... | reverse complement strand
GTATTGCTCCTAAATAAGCCTGTGACCCCGGTACCCGTGGTGTGTTTATCGTATTTGTTACGGTGTTGTAATCCGCAATGTGTAATATTACTTGATTGCTTACGATGTTTAAAACTTCCCCTTTTAACTCCGGCGGTATCGGATTTATATAGTTCGTTTTAATGTGTATAAAAGTAACCTGTTCGTCTGTGATCGCGGTACACATACAGGTATTATTGTCGGCGGCGTATTCCGGGGATACTAAAGACGGATAATCGCCGATATCTGATAGTTTGTATACTTGTCCCGGTATAAAGGTTAGCATTGAGGCCGCGGTATGAACAGGGACAATTATTTTCTGTATCACCCGTGAAAAACTCGTAACGAGCTGGTTTATATAATCCCCAGCCTCTAACAAGCTTGTTTCTTCGTAATAGTAACCGGCCTCGGCTACCCGTCGGGTGGCAACAACATAGCTATCGGGCAACTCTAACTCGAACCCGTTCGTGTTCGGCCCCTGTAACAAAAACGGGTTTTGTATGATGTATTCCTGTTTTTGTATCCCGTCGGGGGTAAATGTCGGAATTGACAGGTTTATTGTAGCGAAACCGTTATAAGATTCTATCATAACAGGACGGGTTATATCTTTGTGGTGTGCGATTTTGTGCGTCGTTGTTGGTTCAGCCTGTTTGTCGGCAAGGTCGAAAACCGCGAAGGTGTACCGGGGAACCTGATACCCGTTACTGTCAAGGGTTCCGTCAGGGGCAAAAACTAAAAACGCCTGTGCTAATTTGCAGAAACGGTTAAAAACATCTTTCCAGTTACCGGCCTGACTAACTTCGAAACTGTCTAGCCTGTGTGGCATAGATTCCGGTATATCAAGATTTTTAATGTACGCTACCTCGCTATGTACCTTACACGATCCGATCGTGTCAATCTCTAGAATTTGCTCGTTGTTGATCCGACCCGGCACCTTTTCTGACACCTCCATGTCTAACATTTCGACCTCACTAGAGACCTCAAAATCTAACAGAATACCGTCAATTTTCGGTTCCTCTGACACGCGACCGGTTGCTATTACCTTTTTGTCATCGTATACAACAACCCGCAACCCGACAAGCGATTTTGGGTTTCTTGTCATCGTATACCACAACCCGGGTGTTCTGACGTAAGCGTTTAAGTATGTACCGTCAACACCCCGGGAAAAATCGATATAATATCGACCCTCGGTTGAGTCGTATCCATAACCGGAAACCTCAACCTTTTCGTATTTGATCCAGTATGTTTTTTCGCCTGCACCGAAGGCCGCAACAACGTTGTCGTAATCCCTCTGTGAAACAAACGACCGGGTTGTCGAATCTGTACACAAAACGTCACTTTCTAATTGCACTTCAAAATCGTACTGGTCACCCGTATTCGAGTAAGGGAATAGTTGCCGGGTTACCCCATTTTCTACGATCACACGGGGTATCGTAAAGTTGAAACCGGCTATCTCCTGACTCCAGTCATTTAGATCTATTTCTGAACCGTAAACGGTATCGATTTCGGTTTTGACGGGGGAACCAGTCCCCCACAAACCCTCTATTGTGATTTCATATTGTGCCACTACTTTACCTCCACACACGCAATTGTAAACTTATACATAGATTTCTCGAACCGGTCAATAGATACCCGTTTCGTTTTCTCCATGTCGAGACGAAAAAGAGTATCAGAACCATTTGCGAAGTTGTCTAAATAATAAGTCGGGAAATTCACCAGCTCAATATCCGCACTATATAAACCTGTACAATTCTCCCAAAAGATCCGGGGCCACTCCTTTTTCGTACCTAGCAGAAACCGGGACGAAAACATAAACAATTGCAGATCGTCTGCGGCCTTGTAGCCGCTATTTGCTGTATATTGTGTCGTGTGTACCGTACGAATACCCATCGCCAATTCTTCGTCACCGACATTGTCCAAAATTGAACCGTTGTCGTTGTTGTCGCTACCGTGCAACACGCACCGCCACGGCCCCCACGAAACCCCCTGCGTTTGTGGTATTAGTGTCGACGGATCGAAACCGAAATAGGTTGCGAAACGATCGCCGTTTTCTGAGAATGCCACTACGATATTGTTCGCGCCGTTTTGGAACTCGAACCGAAAAAACTCCTCTGTATAAATCATGTTAGCGATATAATTCGACGCGTTTTTGAAGTATGTACACCAATCCTGTAACGTCTTAGTGTTACCAGTTGCGGGGGCGTATACCGTATCTAATAGAATAGCGCCGTTAAAAACGTTAAAAACGACCCCTGACGCTTCTAATGTTAGTGCACTGTACCGTTGCATTATGTACGCGTTTAAACCCATGTTACCTCCCTTTTGTTCCCATTAAATCGTTAATGTTACGGCGCGCCGCGGTTTTAGAACCAAATAGATTAGTTTCGACGCTCAAATTAATCGGTGTTGCGGCCCCTGCGATATCGTTTCTTTGTTGTGCGCCACCGCCACCGCTACCGCCACCACCACCACCGGGGGGAGACGGAACCCCGATTGCTTTTGTAGCAGCACCGGCCCCGGCCATCATAGCTGTACCCGCGGCGACTTCGGCACCCCCTGCGGCTACTGCGGCCGGACCAACCAGACCGAAGGTTAACGCGCTCTGAGAGGTCCCCATGAACATCGTTTTAACCCCATCAACAACCATTTTACCGCCTGCGTCCCCGGCCGCTTGTGCCAGTGACAAGGCAATATATTTCGCGTTACCCTCTACCATTGCTTTCATAAAACCGGAGTGTATCGTCATTATTGCATTTGTACCCATTTGGGCTAGTTGCTCTTTTTGTCTTGCGGCCGCTTTATCCATAGCAAGTTGTTTTTTTGCCGAATCTTTAGCCAGTGTTTCCATTTTTTCACGCATCTCCGTTGCACGGTTATACATGTTATCAAGGTGACCTTGAAACCAGTCTTGCCCTTTAGATTCCTTTTTCTGTTTTTTTTCGGCCGCCTGTTCTCTTTTAACTTCGTTTGTTGCGCTACGGCCTGCGATTTCGGCTTGTGTTCTCATTTCTGCCGTGGTCGCCTTCATAATGGCAAGTCGCGTTTTCATCGCGATGATTTCTAGCTGTGTATATTCCCCGCTTGCTTCTTTTGCGGAAATATCTTTCTCTAGATCTTTTATTTTTTGCAGTTCCGCGAGTCTCTTTTTGCGCGCTTCTTTTCGTTTCTGGCGATCCTTTTCGGCTTTAAGATACGCTTTATCGGTCAATTTTAACTGTCGTTCGCGCTCCTTAAAAGTGGTCCGTATTGTTAACTGATCCTGATACCGTAACTTCCCAATACTCAATTGCTGATTGTAGGCCCGTAGACCCGCAACGGTTGCGAGTTCGTCCATTTTGTTTTGGATTTGCATACGATACGCTATAGAGTCTTGCGCCTCTTTGTTTTGTCGTTGTAGTACCTCCATTTCGTTACGAAGTTCGTTCACCTGTTTGATGTCACCGCGCGCCATAGCCGCAAGGCGTTTGATCATCAACTCTTGTTGTTTTGACCGTCGCTCGTAAAGGGTTCCGCGCTCTTTAGAGTTCTCCAAAACCAACTTGTGATACTGTTTCGCAAGTAGTCGGCGACCGCTATAGAGTTTCGAAATGTGTTGCGCCTCCTCTGTATCAGATTTGAATTTCTCAATCATAGCCTCTTTTTGTTTTTTTACAACGGCCTCGATTTTGTCAAATTCCGCCCGGGCGGCGCGTTCGACTCTGGTTTCCTCTATCGCGCTATATGCGTCGGCGGAATCGCCCCAGTGCATTCGCCGGTTTTTTTCGGCTTCTTCGGCTAGTTTGTTCTGGTACTCCACGTTGTTTTTTAGCCACGTTTGAAATCGCTCGTCACTTTTTGACAACCACGTTTCTAAGTGTTTCGCCCCTTTTTCGGCAACTTCACCTATACCCCTTTTCATGTTTTCGGTTGCACCGTGCGCCCGCTGTCGTACACGGTCGATGTTTGAAAGGGCCTGATCCAGATCTATAATCCCGGTGTTGGCTTTCAATTGGATCATGGTAGCCTGAAAAAAACTAGCGGCCTGTTCAGCGGCTGTAAGTTCTTTTACTGTTTTGTTTAGGTGTTTCGCGTAGATCGCCTGTGCCTCGATTTGACCCCGGAAAGTTACCCCTAGTTCGTCCAAAAGTTCAATTTCACGTTTACCGGTACCCCGCACTAAACGGTCAAATGTTTCCTGTACAGACATCCCCATTTGGGCGCCGATTTTCCGGGAAAGATTGACCATTTTCATTAGATTTCCGCCGCTTAAATCCATTCCGTATGCTAGGGCTTTGTTAACCCCATTAAGCAACTCGAACTCGTGTACCGCCCCGGCTGTGGCCTTTGTGACCCCCTGTAGATCTCCTTTAAACTGTAACCACATGGGGTGTTGTTTCAGTATGTTATACTGTGTGATTTTTTTACCCTGATCGCTCAAAAGGTCACCGAACTGGGTTAATCTGTTGTACATTGAACCTAGGAACTGTGTTCCCTGATTCCACGCAATAATTGTTTGTTTCCACGCCGAAGTTGACTTTTTAGCGGCCGTCTCCGACTTTTGACCCGTTTTGACCGTCTCGTCACCGAGACTTTCAACCTTTTGCCCTAGTTTGTCAATAGTGGCGTCGGCCTGTTGTCCGTCGGCCGTTATCTCAATAGGCACCTTATTGTCTGACATTATAACCTCCTGTAATTACACGTTGTTTTTTTCGCGCCACGCCTCTGTTGCTTTTTCACGCTCCGATTCTATGAACAGCGCCTTTTCACCAACCCACGTATTATAGCACAAAGTCATAAGAAAACCAGACGAGTTACTGTCTAATTTGTAACCGTTTTCGATTGACTGACAAAGTTTTACGAGGGACGCTAGCGCGCCGTTGTACTCCATTTCACAACCGTAAAAGCCGTAATCGAGTCCGTGATTTGGTAAGTATCTTAAAGCTGGTTGTTTTTCGGATTTGTAGCAACCGCGAAGGTCGCTTAAATAACAGTTATGGCAACTTAGATCCGGGTTAACATAACCGTTATAGGCTATGGCTATTTTTTTTTTAGATCAGGTGCGGCTAAAAGTGTGATAGCATTAAAAACGAGTTGTAACTGTGCGTGTTTCTCAGACAGGGTTAATTCACTTAGATCAATTTCGTCGACCGGGTCACCCTTACACTCTGGGTTATCAGCATGAAAACCTCGAATATACTCGATTTGGTCGCATGCTTCTAGAAAAGTCGCCAGATCGTCGCGATCAGACCGGATATCAATCGGGTGCATGTAAGCATACTGTTTAAAAAGCTCAAAATCGATCTCAGAGAAGTGTTTGAGCTTCACTTGCGTAATGTAACCCGTTACCTCTTTTTCGTCGCTCTCTGTGGCGGTTTCTGGCTCGGTTTCCATACCATCCAACGAAACCGGTTCGTTTTTCTCCTTTACGTTGAAAAGTTCCTCGATATTGAATGAGAAACATAGCGATTTACCTAAAACGTTTTTAATAATTCCTTTATTCCATTTCATAAACGGCCTCCATAACCTGTTATAAGCTAACTAAACATTTTCCGTCACACTGCTGATTTGCGGTTACTGTAAACTCTGTAACCTGTAACCCGTTCGAGTCAACACCGTCTTTACTACTTGTTACGTAGGCGTCTGTCAAAATAACACCGAAACGGGCGTCTGTATTCGTGATAATCAGAACCTCGTCTGTTTTCTTGCCTTCGCGCAGTTTAAGAGCGTCGATGGTTGTTCGATCGTACACCTGTAACGTAACAGATACTGTGTTCTCTGTGTCGATAATGTCAACCTTGTTGTTAAAGCCACCCGACCCCATGATTGTCTCTGGGTTGCGGTCGTGGGTGTAATTGGCGTTTACAAGGCCGTTGTTGGTCAACTCCATTTCGGTCACAAAATCTTTTGTTACGAAGGCAACATAGCTGTAAACGTTTACAGGTGCGGCCGACAACCGGGGGCAATCACCGGCCGCGCTTACGGCTGTGGCAATAGCTGTTTGATACGCGCTCTGGTTCCCCTCTGGGTGAACATACAAACACAGAATCTTTAAATCCGCAAGGTTGATAACCCCGGGGTTTCTGAGGTCCAGTTGTAGTGTTGGTACCGCCCAATCTAACAGCGCGTAACTACCATCCGAGAACATACATACAACCGCGTACCAGACAATATCACGCTTCGAAACATCGAACTGGTACGGGTGTGTTAAAACGTCACTCATCGCAGGTAAAGAGCCACCAACAACTTTAAACGTACCAGCGCCGCCCACTGTAACACTCTGTAGTCGACACGGGTAACTGTTCGAACCTTCGCGAAGAACGTAATAAGATCCGACCGGCGCAGTATCTAAAATGTCGTTGTCCATGGTTGTAAACTCACTAGAACCCGCCGCAACACTCGCTACTGTGATGTTTCGATCTGCGTTCGCGTTACAATTTGCCTTTTCACCAAAAGCGTCTTGAATAAGGTCGTCGTTACCAGCGATAAAGTTGGCGTCTGGAATGATTGTTAGTTTCCCATCTGCGCCACTGAAACCGCTCTGGGTCCATTGGTTTAGTAGCTTACCACCAATATTATCGGCTGTGAGCGGTTCACCGCTTGTGATATTTAGATCTGCGACCCCGGTTGATAAGGGTAGCTCGTAAAGGTCGAGGTTTTCAACCTCTGTGGTTGTCAGGGGTGTGTTTTTGTCGCTACCGGTGCGCAACCCTAACCAGACCCGGCAAATTTTACTCGATTTTCCCATTTAACAAACTCCATTAATATATCTGTAAAGTGTAATCGTTACAAGGTAACCGATAAAGTCACCGGTTTCATTGTACTGTTTTTGTTGTTGTGTTTCAACCTTGAATCCCGCCACTAGGAACTCTTTTGTGATGCTGTGTGGTCCAAACAGTAACATGTCGGTTTCTTCTTTTGTACCTGTAATGGTCTGAAATAGAACACCATAGAGGCTAGCAACCGACCCCTGTTCGAGCGACTGATTTTCTGTAACTGTATAGAAATCAGGTTCGAGAATGTCGTCGGTTTCGTGTAGCTGAAACCCGGTCGCAACCATTGCGATTATGTCGGAAACTTCTTTGTTGATCATATTAGAACCCCTTAAACTTACCGAGACTTGTTTTCGCTGTTACGACACCGGTATCGTCGTCTCGGATCATACCACCTCGAATGTTTTCGAGTGCCTTTGTATACATTTGCTGATAGTTTGTATTGTTCGGCAGCAAGATACAAAGCATAGCCCACCGTTTAAGCTCCCAAATCTTAGAAAAGAAAACCGATTTATAAACCTCTTCGCTAGCTGTACCCAGATCCGCATAGATCTTTTGCAAGGCGACTTCGTTCGCGTTAACCTCTTCGCCGTAGCCCACGTTTAAGGCGTCGTCCTTTCCGAGGTCTGACAGTGTCAGATACGGGTTACAAAAGCCGTCTCTAACGACGAGTTTTTCCTGATTTGACACGATAATATAGACCCCTGTTTTAAAGTCTGATTTGAGGGTTACCGAGTTCTTGCGCTTCTCAACTGTGCAGGCCCCCGGAACAGCGTTAAGTCGCTCGCTTAGCGTAATAGTTAGGTCAACCTGACTATTTACGATATTCGAGAAACGTTCGCCGTTTACAGTAACAAAAACGGGTGTGCCCGCGGGTAAAACGGTTTCCGCTGGCACGGTGATCTGTTTACGATTTATAATTGTTGCCGATACCTCTACAGATTCCGATACCGTATAATAAGAAGGGGGGACAAGCCCCCCGTTCAGATCTGTGATTGAGATTTCGGCCTCTGATAACGGGGTATGAAACACACCCTCTTTACGCACAATCATGAGACCTCCTTACGGGTGTTACGCCGCTTTGGTTTTTACCATACCGAGACCGTTCTCGCAGTGAATCACGGCGTGATCATCGATGGCAACCTGTAACCCTTCGATATCCTCTTTAACGGTTACAACGGGGATTTCCTGACGCCCGTACATGATAATAGCATGTTGTGGGGAAAGGTAGACCGCGTCGTCGGTGGGTGTTGTGGTGCTGTACTGCGCCGCGAAACGAGCCGAAAGAATTTCGGCAAGGTTACCAAAGTTATTTTGAATGTATTTAGATACGTGCATCAATTCTTCGGCCCCGGCTTTGTTCTGTTCAACAAACATCCATTGGATGAACTGTTGTCCGACAATGTTACCGTTTTGGTCGGATTGAACCGCCAAAGCATTGTACGCCGCGTTGAGACCTGCGGTTGTTTTGCTCGCACCGATAACGTTTACAAACCGGAATTTGTCGTCTACACCAATGGAGGTTTTAAGAAGCTTTTCGCCGTAACCCTCTTTAGATTCGAGATCTTCGAAAAAGCTGTTGATAAGTCCTAACCGACGCTGTTTAACCGCGTTGTAAAGGTAATACATAACCTTTTGGCGGTACAGTTTTGTAAACTCTTTGGCCCGCTGTGCGCTGTCAACCATGCGAATAACCTTTTGCATACGTGCGAGGTTGTAACGCTTTTCGGTCCAGTGCCCAGCCTTGTAACCGAGTCGCACAATATCCTCTGTGTGTTCAAGTTGGTTGTAGTCCTTACCCGCCTGTAAACTGGTACTAGTTAGGGTGTCGTACATCCCACCTTTGCTGATCTCCAGAACGTGCGCCACAAAGTCATCCTCTTGCATACGAGAACCGATATCTTTGTAGATACTGCGCATAAACAAAAAGATGGGGTCGCGGTCGTTTCGCCACTCAATCAGCAACATTTGCATAATCCGATCTTTGATTTCAGAAAGATCTAACTGACTTAGAATTAAATCCATTAATTAACCTCCTCTGTTTCCTCTTCAATAAACTGTGGTAAACTGGCAACCTGTGAAAGTTGCTCCTCATAGGCCGCCTTTAAAATTAGAAACGGCACCTCTAAAAATTGTCGCATGCTGGTCAACTCTTTAACACCGAGCAACGATTTTGCTAGCGCAAGGGTGTTCGCCGGGTCGCCGTTCATTGTCTTTAACAGCTCGACAATATCCTTTTTGAAAACGGTTTCGTTCAAGTGTTGGTTACACACGTTTACAATAAATTTTTTCAATGGTGGTTCACACATAACCTCTTCAAATTCTTCGGCGTTTGGTAGCGTAAACCGTTTCCGTGACACGCCATTTTCGTCAGTGTACCAGCTTTCAATACTGGCAATTTTTCTGATCGCCTCTTCGTCAGTTACCTCGATAAAGCAATCTTTTCTGTAACTGCGACCAACCCCTTTGAACCCGTACGGGGCGCGGTTGTTAACTTTGTATCTTGTTTTGTCAGCTGTGGTTGCCTTTGTTGGTTTTTTTACCATTAGTATCGCCTCCCTACCATGTTTTCTTCATACCATTTTTCGTACGCCGCCGCGGCTTCGGCTTCACTCTGTTTCGGTGCGGTGTCGGCCTTCGGTTTCATCTGGCGGCTTGTTTCCTCGATATCAGCAATGGCGGATTCGAGGCGGTCGTTGTCGTATTCAGTTTCCCAATTCTCGTTACGGGTCTTTAGTACCGAACTAAGAAATTCATCGTTTTTGATACGTGTGATAGTCTCTTTGTGTTTCAGTTTCGCCTCAACAATTTTCTGAATTTCTTCGGTTTCCTTTTTCCTAACCTCTGTTTCATCCACTTCGATTTTGATATCTGTATCGGCGTCGGCGTCGGCGTCGGTATCGGTATCGGTGTTAGTGTTTGTTTCCGGTTTCTTTTCTGACAACTTTTTAATTGTCTCCTGTTGTTCCGCGATCTGTTTTTCGAGTGCGGCTTTATCTTCGGCCGCTTGCTTCTTTAGTTCCTCGATCGCTTTTTTTGTTTCTTCGTCCACTGGTTGCCTCCAAAAATTAAACTAGTAAATGGTATCACAAGTTGTATTTACTGTCAATTTGTAATAACTACAATTTACGATTGTACTTGACAGGTCTGTAACGGTTCTGGTAACATTTAACTTTATTCTTTGGGGGCAAAATGTACCAGTGTAAACAATGTAAAAAGAAGTTCAAGCGACAACGCGACAAGCGACAACACGAGTTTAATTGTTCGTTTATCATGGCGGCTAAAGGGGAACTGAAACCCGATAAGATCTATTACGGTGACGGTGGTGTCGTTAACAACATCGACGACAACTGGGGTTCGTTTGGTCGATTAAGCACAAAAGACATTATTGATTTTTTCGTAGACGTTCTAAAGATAGCGGTAGCGGTTATCTTTATCGGGTGCGGATCTCCAGAACTAGAACCCGAAACAACACCGGAGCCGATCCGGGTGACCGTGCCGTGTGGCTATATTTTCATCGACGCCGACGAATGCTACCGGTTGAACCAATCCACAATCTGCACAGTGGGTGATAGAGTTGTCTACAACCACCACGACTGCGAAGTGTGTCCAGACGAGGCCGATTACTGTAACGAGGTGACCCTGTGAAACATAAAGATTTAGATGTATCGATAGCAATTTTTGCAATTATCTGTGTCGGTATCATGTCACTGTTTATTGTGTTTTCGGCGATCACAAACACCCCGTTTCAGATGACAATGACCACTGTGACCCCCGGCTCTAACATCGTACCAATTACGATTGTTATCGACGCGAAACCGGAAATCGAGGCCAACACAAACGCGGAAAAAGGTGCCGTAGAACACCCGGGAAACAGTTCACAAAAAAGTCACAAGTAGAAATATCCACTAATTCACAAATCTTTTACAATTTATAGAACCAGTCACCAGACGCCCAAAAAGGGACCTCACAAGTCCCTACTCCGGTGGGTGTATCGTAACCCTCGCGAGTTGCTTAGACGATTGTTCAGTAAATTGGTATAGTTGCGAGTGTAAATTGAAATCGGTACATAGTACACAAATTGGTTACAAACCGGCGTCCCGTAACGCCTGATTCATACGGTTGTTGTATTTTCGGACCAAATAAGCGAGGCGAACTTTTGACAGAGTTACGGTTTCCCGTTTCTTTTTTGCGGTAGCTAACCAGTGCAATTTGGCAGAATTTGATACCCCGTTAGAGTCGAATCCCTGCGCCAAAATTCGCCATGTAAGGTGTCCGTTTACATGCTCAACAACAACCGACTGGTGCAGCGAACCGGTAAAGATCATGTTCGGTTTTTTACTCCGACCGTTCTTTAATCTGTAGTCAAGATACTGTTTCGAGTACGGGGCAAGGGGTTTGTTTTCTGCGTCCAACCCGTCGGCCCAACGTTTCATTATCTGCTGATAAAGTTGGGTAACTGCGTAGGTTCCGGCGGCCTCCACAGCTTCTCTGATTCGAGGCTTTAAAGCTTTTACGAATCTGGGTTGTACCTTAATATTAAATTTGATCACGCGGCCACCTCCTCAAATTCTGGTAACCATAAAACAACAATGTGTCGGCAATTGTAACCACCACGGTTACGAAAGGCGTTACCATTTTGACCATTGCTGATTGATAACCACCCTTTTTTGGTACGGATCTTGTTTAAGTGATGGGAGCAAAAGACCCTGACACGGCTATCGGATACACCGAGATATTGATACTTTTTCTCGCCATCGACCGCGACCTTGTCAAAATATTTCTCCCTTTGTAGCTGGTAAATGCTATTCGTTGCTGTTTCAAACTCGGTTTTTATTGTCCGATTCGGTTTCAGTTGTCCAGCCAGAAAGTTGTAAATTTTCGAGCGGCTGTTAGTGTACTGGCTCGCCATATAGGCAAGTCGCAACGCCTTAACCTCGGCTTTGAGCGGATCACGCAACCCAATTGCCTCGGCTATCACAGCGTCAGACAACGCCGCTATAGGAGCCATTAGATTTTGGATCTCGGTACCGGTTAGACCTGTTTGTCCGTAGATCTGTTTCAGTTGCGTCATATCAGCAGTGTATAGCTTGTAAAGTTCGTCTAGAAGGCGACGGCGCCCGGATACCAGAACCCGGGCGTAGTCATTCCACTCGCTACCTTTAAAAATCCGATCGATATCCGAAACCGTTACCGTCGATAGGTTTCCAATCTTGCCACGTAGATCGGACAAAATCATACTATCAACCCACTCCACAAACTTAGATACAAGCGCCTCACTTCGAAGGGTACGGGCTTTTGTATCCCGTACATATTTACGCAGTTGTTTCCGTTTCTTCGACATCGATTATCTCCTCTTCGACCGGCTCCCAACTCGTATTAGATCCGAGTTTAGCGACCACGTTATCATTAATTTCTGCCTTTTCGGCGTCTGTCTTTTCAGGGTTAAACTCGTCAACGTAATCCTCTGTCGGTTTAACACCGGTCAAAACGCGATCGTAAGAATTTTTGTGTTTCGCGGCGTCTAACTGCACCTGTTCAATTGCGGATAGAGTAACCGTATATGTACCGAAATCCGCGTATTTTAGCGGCTTGAATTGCTTCGGTGCGTACATCGATAACCACAACCACAACCGTCGCTCTGTAGCGTACCAGAAAGGCACATTGTCGGCCCGGATAGCTGACAGGTACTTCACTTTATATTCTTTTACGACCCCTGATTCCTCTACCTCGTCAACGTCAATCATGGTGTAGTCTACCCCGTGTTGAACACACAGCGACCGCAACTCGTCTTTGTTGATCGTGTTGAAACGTTCGTTGTTTTCTGTGTCCCCCATTGCAAGGGTTTTAAGATCCGCAACAGTATTAGGTAAACCGATTGTACCTGTCATATTCCCCACCATTTCGGCGATCGCCGCAACGTCACTATCACTTGCCCCTTTTGCGACAATTAGTTGCATAATGGCAATAGCCCCAGATAACCGGTTCAGGGCAAGGTTGCCGACTGCGTTCTTTTCTATACCCACAAACGGGCTTTGCACTGCTGTTACCCGGCGCGGGTTTCTAGATACTAGGAAAAAAGGAAACTCTTTATAGACGCTTATTTGTTCCCATGTGATATCCGCACTGAATGAGGTTCCGAAACCTTCATAGATGCGGTTATCTTCGTACTTTAACCAGCGATTACCCGGGGTGTTGTATTCATCATACCAGACCTTATCGCGTACGATCAAAGCCTTTGTTTCGAAACCCTCAACCCGTACCGAAAACTGACTGGCGTCTAACGCCATCAAACGTGTAATCGTACCGGTTGCCCCGGGTTCGTCGGTTCGATCGTCGTTGTTGTCGAATCCGTCCAACCGATCCAGATCACCCACCTTGTCATCGTAGGCCCAAATCAAACAGACCCCGCACAGGTTCAGGTATCTCTCTACCATCACCAACACGTCGTTTACCGCCAGTTCGTTTACATTGTCGACGGGTCCCGCAAATTCCCGGGTGATCGTTTCGCGGTAGACACTGCTCTGGCTATTCACCGCCCGGTGGGTGATAGATGTTTGGTTTACATCCATCTTGTCGCCGTTTTGCGCGTAGGCTTTCAAAACGTGATCCCGTAACAGTTTCGCGTGTTCGTTTTCGTAGAACGCCAGCGCGTCGGTAAAGTCATCTGGATTCCATGCAAAAAGCGTTGTTTCATTCATTTATTACACTCCCTTAAAGTAGAATTTATCAAAAACGAGTCTATGTTTGTACTCGTTAAAACACCAGTACACAAAGGCGTCGTGCGGGTGGCTATACTTGATTTGGTTCTTATCGTTTGTATATTTCCCCCGTGGCTTGTATCCCATCCCCCACGATTTATTGTCAATATGAAAGTTGATCAACGGTAACATTTCATTTGTTACAGGGTGTTTTTTACGGACACAGAGAACAGAGTTGACAACGTCGACCTGATCGGCTGGCGCCCGGTTCGGTACCGGTTTAAAATTGAAAGCCGTTTCAAACATCGGGTGACGAACGGCGGCTGTCCAAAGTGACCCCTCTTTTTCGTACTGCTGTATTGCCTGATCTGAATAGATATCAATCTGCTGATTTGCCTTATGATAGTACTTTTGTTTCAGTTTGAGTAACCAGCTTTGCATGTTACCGCTTTTGAAATATTCGGCTGGCAACACGTAACTGAAACCGTATTTGTCGATCACAACCGGTACATATGCGGTACCTTTGTGACCCCCTGCGTCAAAACCACCGGTGAACTTTACGGCGTACCAGTTTGACGGATTTGCCATATATTGGGAGAACTTACTGCTATGATTAAAGTGATCAACCGGGTGTAACTGTTGTAAGCTACGATCGAGCGCCCCGGCGTCTAAATCAGCAAGTAATTGTAAGGCGATCGCGGTAGGGTTGTGAAACAGTTTCGCCGACTCAATGTCGAAATAGTCGCAGTTCCCCCGCTTTAAGGGGTGGTCTTTAAAGTTTACGTCTAATCTGACGCTTGTACCCTCTGTCATACCCCGGGCGGTCGTCAGCTCGTAACAGATATGGTCCCAAATTTCCTCATTGGTTAAAGCGGAATCGCGCAGTTCTAAGAACATCGACCACGCCTCTTGAACGTCGACATTCCACGCTTTCAGTAACGCGTTTCTGAAACCGGTATCGTCCCCTAGTTTCAGGGTTCCGTACATCGCAACCTTACCGCCCGACATAGTCATCTCATTAATCAGGTTCTCGGAATCTTTAATCAATCCGATCTCGTCACAGCGTATAAAGTGGTATCGGTAACCGTTCGCCGTGGTCGCCTTCATAGCGGTTCCGTCGATCTTACAATAGATATCACGCCACAGGTGCAAGTGTTTGTTGGTGTGAAAGTTTTTCAGGTTTACCAATTTCGAGTTTTCGAGAAAATCCCGTATCTTACCGAGTAGGGTTTGTGTACGGTCCCCCACAACGTCGACCTTATCCTGTTTCTCACTCATTAGGAGGGTTTCGAGTCGCCGGGCGAAATAAACCATACCGGAATCGATACCGCAAAACATAACAGATAACCCCATGTCGCGACACTTCTTTACAAGGGTCGAATGTCGTTTAGAAAACTCCCCTATGACAACCTGATAACTGTAGGCGATAAAGTCAACGCGATCGATACGGTTGCCGAACTTACGTTGATCGGGGCCGCCTAAGAAGCCGTTAAACCACATCATTATATCTAGGTCGTCCCGCATGGCTTCGTAGAACGTGTGTCGCATTTCTTCGTCATTCTTAAGTGCAGATACGAAGCTGTTACGCAACTGTGACACAATTGGCATCCACACAACCTCGTAAAGACTTAGCCTGTCGTTGTAGTGGTACACCTGCTCGAAATAGTGATCTAGGTTGATTGACAGATCATAAAAGAGATCCCGGTACTGGTCTAGGCTATCGTTACCCGTCGTTTTCATCGTCGTCGGCCTCCATATCGAAATCAGGGTCTAAAACCTTAACGGAAACCGGGTTACCTGTTTTGGGGTCAAAATTGACACCGTCAGGGCGTTTATCGATAAGGTGTGTGTGTCTGGTCTTAGTAATCTTGTTTAGCATTTCTAGAGCGTCTTTTGCGGTTGGTATTTTGATCTGTTCGAGCGGTATAGACACTTTGTCGGCTTCGGTATTCGATACACCGTTTTCGATCACGATCGTTTTCTCATTTAGGCCGCGCCATTGTTGCGATAGGTACGGTAACGCCTGCTGTATCGCTTTCATATTCACACCCTCTTTTACCGTTGTGACAACCTTACGCTCTACTAATATTTCGGTCTGGATCGTCTCCCCCGTATCTTCGTCGGTGTGGTATTTGTAGTCGTAAACCTCTGTTGTTTTGGTTTCTGTTGTTGATCTGGAAAGGGCCGCATCCCACAGATTATGCTCAATCCCGCCGCGGGTGTTGTCCCGGTCTTTCAGTACCTCGTCAAATTCCGGGTACTTTTGGCGGGCTAAATTAAGTGTCGAGGGGGATATATCTAATTTTGTCGCTATCCATCGTATAGAGCGGTTTTCGTGTCTCCACATGCGGATAATATCCAGTTTCTTATAGATTCCTTTTTTGTGGTAGTGGTCACGGGGCAACTTGCCCTTTTTATCAGGTACGACCACCTCGACAAGATCTTGTTTGGTTTCGGTTTTGGTTCTCTTAGGCACGGTTACCCCATAAAAGTCTACAGGGTAAATTGTAACGATTTCAGATTAGAATGTCAATGGAAGGGGTCGCGGGTGATCCGCAGTGGATAAAAGAAAAAGGGGCCGAAGCCCCGTTGTCGTCACACCCCCAAACCCGTAGCAATAGTTTTAAACGCGTCGCGACGGTTGCGGTATATGGTCGAGGTTGTTACGATGTTTTTCTCGTCGTGGTGAAAGGTTCCGTGTTGGTGCGGCCCGACCGGTTGGCCGTAGTTGTCAACCATTTGGATACCGTACACCACCGAGCTACCCAACGCCACAGCCAAACCCCGCAAGTATTCTCTCAATTTGTTATCACGTTGAGGGTGGCCGATAACTGTCAGACTGGTACCCTGTAGCTTTGTAACCCACCCCTTAGACGTCATTGTCAACGCCAGCAATTCGAGGCGAATCATGTTGATACTGATTCCGAGTGTCAGGATACCGTCGAGGCGGCCGCCACCCGGGGTGGTCACCTCTTCATAGCCGCAGTAACAGCTAAGGACGCCGTAGACGCCCATATTATCAAGTTTCAGTTCGTGGTTGCATCTGGGGCAATTGGTTGTGTGTCTCATGTTAGACCTCATAAAAAGTTAAATAACGTTGCGATGATTAAAACTAACACAAAGTTACAGACTTGTCAAGTCCCTAAATTAAAATAATCCGTATCTGTAACGATTTCAAACAAAGATCTGTTACCGGTTACCGAAACAAGACCCTGAATTGACACAACTCACGTCAAACGGTAGCGGGTAGGGTGTTTGTACACCTGACACAGTAACGCGTCACAGGGGTCGGTTTTGGTACTCTCAGAGCCTATTACTAAAACTTGTATTATTTTTTGATTTTATTTGAGTGTTACGAGTTTGGGGAGTCTGTTACAGTACTTCGTCAGGTCTGGCGCTGGGTGATTTTTCAGATTTTTTTACGGGCGCTTTCCGTTTCGACTTCTTATTCTTTACATTGACCGGTTTCATTTTCATCGGCGCCCGCTTTTTCTGTTTCCGATTCTTGCCACCAATCAGCATGCCCGGAAGTGGGATCAGTTGCTGTAAAATGTCAAAGTCGTCGTCGTCAAGTCCGATCTTCTCCAGATCCTCACGAGTCATTTTTACGCCGTTGCGGTCTAGGATCTCCATTAATTCGGTCTTTAGTTTCTCGTGTAACTCTTTGTCCCCCGGTTGCGGTACCTTCCCAAGCGACATCTGTTTTAACAATTCTTGTCGTCTTTCATCGTCTCTCTTGATTGTATCTTGCATCTCGTCTCCATAAAACCGGTTACAAGGCCACCGGTGGGGCGCTATTACTCTTTGATTCCGTTTTCATGCTCGTCTATACAATAATCACAGTACAATTCACTCCCAACTTTTGTACCACAATCATTGTTGGAACAGATCGTCGCCAAACATTCGGAGCACGCCCTTGTAGACTCATCAAACGTAACGTCATCATGACAGCAACAACAATAAGAATGCCATAAATGATCCATCTCGTCTCCATAGCCGGTTACAAGGCCACCGGTGGGGCGCTGTTCTATAATCCAAAATACCAGCGATAAAACTCCATTCTAAGGAGAAAAACGGCTATCGATACGATAACCAAAACAAATATGATAAGTGTACTTGTTAACAGGTCTTTTCGCTCCTCTTTAGACCGCAACGCGTCACGGTTCTCTTTGACTGTTTTCTTATTCATTTTCTGTAACCTCTTGATTTTTCATCTCTAAATGACTTCGTAACCGTGCGTTGAACTTTACCCGTAGCGCGTCTAACAGATCGTTACTGGTTTTGTGATCTACCCGGAAATCGTATGTGTTGAACGGATTCGGTCGCCCAACGTACTCAAGCCGCCCCCAACCCTGTAACAAGTTTCCGAGGTTCATTGGTGTACTGAAAGCGATACAAAAATCGGTCTTTTTAAACCGGACACCAACCCCAATTTGCTGATAGCTGGCAACCATCACTTGCGCAGTACAGTTCTCAGATTCGAACGCCTCGATATTGTTCACCCCCTGCCAAAACGCAACCTTTTTCCCCAGTGCTTTTACGAGTTGATTACGTTCAAACGTGTACTGGTACAGTATCAACCCTTTTTGCTCGCTGTGAGTCTCCATAATCGACTTTACGGCGTCTAACTTCTCCTTGTAACCGAAACCCTTCGCCTTCGCATCTAATCCGCATGTGTGCATGTCGGAGGGGTCTAGATACGTCATACTGTTCGCGAGCTGATTGAAACGAAACGCGATACCGTTGCGCTTAATCATGTCAGCTTCTATAAGCTCTACTCTGGTGGTGGCGTCTACCTGTAACTCGTCGAAAAAGGAATCGTAGCACTTAGCCAGCGCCCGGGTACACTCTAACTTAATCTGTTTGTGTACCCTGATCGGTTTTTCGACGTCATCAGCCGTATCGTAATCGGCGTAATGGTAGCGGGGTATGATAAGTTCGCTTTTCGATTCTGCTTTCAGTGTGGTCGGGGTTTCGATCGTACGGGACCCGATCCACTTGCGCTCAAAGTTAACGTGATTGTTGGCGAAGTTCCAGAACGACCACTTGAAAGCCTCTAACAGACCCGGGTCGCTCAAAAAGGCGTTTGTGAACAGATCCAGATCGGTACGGGTTTGGAAGGTTGCCGACGCCGCAATGTAACGCCGAAACAGACCACGTAACCGACGTACAGACCTGTACCACGCACCCTTGTAATTCTTAATCATGTGGGCCTCGTCTATCACCATTATGCCACGGAAACCGTCACATTGACGCGTTAGTTTCATAACCTCGTCAATGTTGCGGTGTAGGGTTGGAAGTGATACGATGTTGACCATGGACCCGTAAATGAAAAAGTTCGTTTTCTTGCTAAGAATGTGAATCGAGTGTTCTAGTTCCGGCTGTGTTTCCCGGATCTTTAACACCCAGTCGTCGACAAGGTGCGGGGGACAAATAACGAGGTCGCCGGGTGTGAGAATCGAACTGATAAAGTAGCCCTTTCCCATTCCGGTCGACCACTGTAAACAGATCCCCCCGGATTTACAAAAACGGTTTAAGGCGGTCTGTTGGTGGCTTCTAAGTTGGATTTTCATTCTTACTCCTGTGGAGGTTGTTGGTATGATTTAAAGTTCGGTCGCGGTGACACTATCTCGTTTTGGAACCGTATAAAAGTTGTCGATCTGGTTAGCTCGTAAAACTTCTCCCTACTGATACCAGCTTTTAGGATAATATACGGCCGCTTACAAACGATCTGAGGTTGTCCGACGTGGTAAAGGGCCGCACGGCGAACACGGTCGTAACAGTCGTCGTTTTGGATCTCTAACACGTAATTGTCGAGCAGTAACAAGATTGTTTTCGGTTGTGTTGTAGCCATCTCGCGAATATCACTTGTTGCCTTGTCTAGGTCAATGATGTTTTTATGTCCCATTTCTTCTCCTGAAAAAGTATATTGTACCTCACGAGTCCCTACCTGTCAAGTACAAAAAAAGGGGCCGAAGCCCCTGCGATTAGTAAAGTTTGACGAGGTGGTCGAACGACCGCGCCCACTCAATTAGTTTCCTGTAGCGCGTATCTTCGGTCGCTATATTCCACTCATATTCACAGTAGGTGTGACCGTGTCTGATACAGTCTAGGATAGACGCCTGAATGTGACGGTTTACGAGTAGTGAATCAGACCAATCAAGATCCTTACGGATCATTTCGGCGGTTTCTGACAGTGAGTAAAAGCCCGCGAAAAAACACCATATAAACTGGCTGTGACGGCC
>Ga0193959_1000312_pt1 | contig 19748 bp, 19 predicted proteins | sample FB_2_MG_FD_140333 | JGI IMG/M metagenome (GOLD analysis project Ga0193959, IMG submission 140333) | Microbial mat bacterial communities from the Broadkill River, Lewes, Delaware, United States - FB_2_MG | ecosystem: Environmental > Aquatic > Freshwater > River > Microbial mats | place: USA... | reverse complement strand
GCTGCCCGCCGGTGCTGGTCACTCGTCGCGCCGACCTGCTGCGCCAGTTTCATGCCGAGCACGGAAATGTGATCTTCAAGCCACTGGACGGCATGGGCGGCTCCTCCATCTTCCACATCCGCGAAGATGGCACCAATCTGGGCGTGATCATCGAAACCCTGACGGCTCACGGCAGTCAGACCATCATGGCACAGAAATACATCCCCGAGATCAAGGACGGCGACAAGCGTATCCTGATGATCAATGGCGAACCTGTACCCTATGCACTGGCGCGGATTCCCATGGCAGGCGAAACCCGTGGTAATCTGGCCGCCGGCGGCCGTGGCGAGGGCCGCCCCCTGAGCGACCGGGATCGCTGGATTGCCGAACAGGTCGGCCCAACCCTGAAAGAGAAGGGCCTGCTGTTCGTGGGTCTGGACGTGATCGGGGATTACCTGACCGAGATCAACGTCACCAGCCCGACCTGTATCCGCGAGCTGGACTCTCAATTTAACCTCGACATCGGCATGGAGCTGATGAACTGCATTGAAAAGGAATTGACTTCACGATGAGCACCAGGGACGACCGTCTGCCGCTTTGGCACCACCTTAACAGCGACAATTTCGGCTTTTCGCTGTTTCTGGCCACTGCTCTGCACGGCGTCCTGCTGCTGGCGCTCGGGTTCTCGCTGCCCGAGCGCGAACCGCCTCGCCATACACTGGACGTTACCCTGGCCCAACATCCGCAGGAGCAGGAACCGGAGAAGGCGGATTTTATTGCCCAGCACAATCAGGTTGGCAGTGGTGCCGATGATATCGTCGCAACGCCCACCACAACCGAACGCGCCCTGCTGGCCAGTGAGACCCCCAAGGCACAGGCCGCTCAGCGCGAAACCACCCCTCAGCCGGAAGCCGTTGCGCCGGCCCCGGCTCCGCTGTCAGGCAGCTCGGATCAGCAACAGACCGGCGCGGAAACACCGCAGCCGCGCGAGCAGGTGGTCCAGCACACCCTGTCTCCCCGCGCCAATTCACGTCGTCAGGAACAGGCTGGTGTAACGCCTCCGAGCACCCAGGCCAGTTCGACCTCATTGATGGCCCGCAGCCTTGAAATGGCCAGCCTGCAGGCCCAGATCGATCTGCAGCGGGAAACCCGCGCCCGCAAGCCGCGCATTCTGCGCCTGACGTCGGCCGCCACGCGCCAGCACGAATATGCGCCCTATCTCGACAACTGGCGCCGCCGGGTCGAAACCGTGGGCAACCTGAACTACCCGGAGCAGGCACGCAGCCAGGGTATTCAGGGCCATTTGCGCCTGCTGGTCGCCCTGACCCCGGATGGCAAGGTGCTTAACGTGGAGATCCTCAGCTCGTCCGGCTATCCGGTGCTGGATGATGCCGCCATTCGTATTGTGCAGATGGCGTCACCCTTCCAGAGCTTCCCGGTCGAGATGCGCAAGCACGTAGACCAGCTGGAGATCATCCGCACCTGGAAATTTGAGAAACACGCCCAAGTGTACTAAGCCTAAGCTGTATTTCAGCGACGCAGAGCCGATGCCATGATTCAGACTCCCACCTCGTTGCGCGACCACTTCCTGATCTCCATGCCGCACCTGCAGGATGATACCTTTGCCGCGACCGTCGTATACCTGTGCGATCACAGCGAATACGGTGCCATGGGAATTGTCGTCAACAAGCCCAGTGGCATTCGCATGTGCGACCTGCTGGCTCATTTGGAACTGGAAAACCAGACAGGTCTGACGTCCGAGCGTCCGGTGTTCAGTGGCGGCCCGGTGCGCGACGATCGCGGCTTTGTGCTGCACCGTCAGCAGCCTGATCAGACATGGCTGTCGAGTCATGCCATTAACGATGATCTCAGCCTGACCACCTCCATGGATATTCTCGAGGCAATAGCCCGTGGCGAAGGCCCTAACACCTTTCTGGTAGCACTGGGCTACGCCGGCTGGGGTCCCGAGCAACTGGAGCAGGAACTGCGCGACAACCTCTGGTTAAGCTGTCCGGCAAATTCAGATATACTTTTCCACCTGCCTCTGGAAGACCGGCTGCAAGCAGCAGCCGCCACCCTGGGCATCAATCTGAACCTGTTGCCGGTACACGCCGGACACGCCTGACAGAGCCGACCGGATGAGCAGTGACACCCAACTGGTGCTGGGGTTCGACTTCGGCACCACCCGTATAGGCTTGGCCATCGGCCAGAGCCTGACCGCCAGCGCCAACCCGATCGACCCGATTCGGGCCCGTGACGGCATGCCCGACTGGGATGCCCTTGATCACGTCATCACACAATGGCAGCCCGATGCACTGGTCGTCGGCATCCCCCTCAATATGGATGGCACCATCAGTGAGATGGCGCGGCGCGCACGCAAGTTTGCCAACCGCATTCAGGATCGCTACCAGCGGCCCTGCTTCCTGTGCGATGAACGTCTGACCACGGCCGAAGCCAAGCGCATTCATCTGGATGCCGGTGGTGGCACCAATTTCAAGCAGGAATCGGTGGATGGCCTGGCCGCGCAGTTGATACTGCAGGACTGGTTCAATTCACCCGACCGCATTCCAAGCCATACCCGACTGGAGGACCTCTATGGTATCGGGAACCCTGAGCGTTGATGCACTGCTCGACAAAATGGCGCGGGAAACCCGCACCCTGATCGACCACCGCAACCTCACAGATCCGCTGATGATCGGTATCCGCACCGGCGGTGTCTGGCTGGCCGAACGCCTGCATCAGCAACTGGAACTCCAGAGTCCGCTGGGCGTGATGGACATCAGCTTTTACCGCGATGACTTCACCCAGGCCGGCATCAACCCCAAAGTACAGCCTACTCAGCTGCCCTGCGCCACCGAAGGCCGCCATATTCTGCTGGTAGACGACGTCATCATGACCGGACGTACCATCCGTGCCGCCATGAATGAGCTGTTTGACTATGGCCGCCCGGCATCGGTGACCCTGATCACACTGCTGGACCTGCAGCGCCGTGAGCTGCCGATTCAGGCCGATGTCATCGGCGGCACTCTGGCACTGGGCCCGGACCAGATCGTCAAACTGAACGGCCCCGATACCCTGTCGCTGACCATCCGCCAGCGTGACTGAACCGACAAGAGACACCATCATGTTTGAGGCCAATGACCCGAACAGCATCCAGCTGACTGCTGACGGCCAGCTGCGCCACTTCCTCACTACGGAAGGCCTGCCGCGCGAATTGCTGACCGAAATTCTCGACACCGCCGACTCCTTCGTCGACATGAGCCAGCAGCAGGTTAAAAAAGTCCCGCTGCTGCGCGGCAAAACCGTCGCCAACCTGTTTTTCGAGAACAGTACCCGTACCCTGTCTACCTTCGAACTGGCAGCCAAGCGCCTGTCCGCAGACGTGTTGAACCTGAACATCAACACCTCCTCGACCAAGAAGGGCGAGACATTGAAGGACACCCTGATGACGCTGGAGGCGATGCATTCCGACATGTTTGTCGTGCGCCATTCCGACAGCGGCGCGGCTCACTTCATCGCCCAGCACGTTACCCCGAACGTAGCGGTCATCAACGCCGGTGATGGCCGCCACGCCCACCCGACCCAGGCGATGCTGGACATGCTCACCATTCGCCGTCACAAGGGTGATTTCGCCCCGCTCAAGGTGGCGATTGTGGGCGATATCCTGCATTCCCGTGTCGCCCGTTCACAGATCCATGCCCTGCGCACACTGGGTGCCGATGAAATCCGTGTCATTGCACCCAAGACCCTGCTGCCGCGTCATATCGAGGCACTGGGCGTCAAGGTATACACCGAAATGGCACGGGGCCTGCGTGATGTCGACGTGATCATGATGCTGCGCCTGCAGAAGGAACGCATGCAGAGCGCTCTGCTGCCGAGTGAGTCCGAGTTCTACAAGCTGTACGGTCTCAACCGCGACAAGCTGGCCTATGCCAAGCCGGATGCGGTCGTCATGCACCCGGGCCCGATCAACCGTGGCGTCGAGATCGAATCGGAAGTGGCCGACGGGCCTCGCTCACTGATCCTGGATCAGGTCACCAATGGTATCGCCGTGCGCATGGCGGTACTGTCCAAAGCCATGAGCGGACAACTGTCACAGCGCAGCGAATCCGGGCAGGAGGAACAGGCATGAATATCTTGATTCAGGGTGGCCGTGTGATCGACCCGACCCAGCACTGGGACGAGTTAGCCGACCTCTACATCCAGGACGGTGAAATCAGTGCACTGGGCGAAGCCCCCGCCGGTTTCCAGCCCGACGAAGTGATTGATGCCAGCGGCCAGATTGTCTGCCCCGGCTTGATCGATCTATGCACCAATCTGCGTGAACCCGGCTATACCCGCAAGGGCACCATCGCCAGCGAAACCGCGGCGGCTGCCGCCGGTGGCATCACCACGCTGGTGGTCACCCCGGATACCCAGCCACTGGTAGAAACCGCAGCTGTTGCAGAACTGATTCAAGACCGTGCCGCCGATGTCGGCTTTGCCCGCGTGCTACCGATGGGCGCGCTGACACGCAACCTGGACGGCGAACAGCTTGCCCCCTTGCACGGACTGGCCAGTTCCGGCTGCGTCGCCTTCACCAACATGCGCAACCCTATTGCCAGCAGCCAGACCCTGATGCGCTGCCTGGAATATGCGGCTACCCATGACCTGCTGGTGATCTTCCAGGCACAGGATAATGCGCTGGCGGCCAATGGCTGCATGCATGACGACACCACGTCCACCCGTCTGGGTCTGAACGGTATCCCGGAAGCGGCGGAAACCATCGAGGTCTCCCGTTGCCTGCTGCTGGTCGAAGAAACCGGCGTGCGTGCCCATTTCGGCCAGCTCTCCTGTGAACGCTCGGTGCGGATGGTCGAAGCGGCCCGCGAACGTGGTCTGGATGTCACGGCCGATGTGGCTATCCAGCACCTGCTGCTGACCGACGAGAGCGTTAACGGCTTTAATGCCGCCTATCACCTGCAGCCACCGTTGCGTAGCCAGCTGGACCGCGCCGGTCTGCGTCAGGGCCTGGTGACCGGCACCATCGCCGCCATCTGTTCCGACCACCAGCCGCACGACCCGATCGCCAAGCAGGCGCCCTTTGCCGCCACCGAACCGGGCATGAGCGGTCTGGAAACCCTGCTGCCACTGAGCCTGTCACTGGTGGAGCAGCAGCTGATCGAGCTGCCGCAGCTGATCGAAACCCTGACCGCCGCCCCCGCCCGCATTCTGGGTATCGAGGCCGGTACCCTGGAAATCGGCTCCCCGGCCGATATCTGCGTGTTCGACCCGAACGCCGAATGGGAAGTCAGTGAAGACAGCCTCCGCTCAGCGGGCAAGAACACACCCTTCCTGGGTCAGACACTGAAAGGACGTGTCAACGTCACCCTGATGGATGGACGCATTGTATTTCGTCGTTAAAGCATCCTGCACGCGGAGCCCGTTGCCAGTTTGAAACTAAATATTTCACTGCCTCGTCCGTTGATGCCATTGGCGCTGCTGTTTGCACTGCTGTTCTTTGCGGTAAATCTAAGCGCAGCGCCCTTACATCTGGGCTCCGATATATCTTTTCACTACTACGAGGACAGGGAAGGGGGTCTGACTTTCGAGCAATTTAGACAATTGCCATTGTCGGACCTCACTGAGACCGATCACATTCGGTCTTTCGGGTATACCCATTCAGCTTTCTGGGTGAGGTTCAGTCTGCCCGAAACGCTATTTCTGGGCGGTGATCGCTGGCTCAAGCTTGGGCCCAATTTCCTGGACCGGCTTACACTGTATTACAGAGAAGCGGGGCCTCATAACGTCTGGACCAAACACGAAGCGGGCGATTTGAGCACAACCCCTCGAGGAGAGATCGATTACCGTTTCCCGGTCTTCATTCTCCCTGCATTGAAAACATCCACCTCCAGACAGGAGAGCGGGTACGAGGTCATTATAAGAGTAGAAAGCACCAGTGCTGTCATGCTGAATGCCAGCCTTTGGCAGCCTGCAGAATTTTCACAACACGCCACCTCTGACAGCAGCTTTTGGAGTTTCTATTTTGGCTTGGCATTCATATCTTCAGCACTGGCGCTCATTTTGGCGGTGTTACTACAGCACCGGCTACTCTGGACCATCTTTCTGTTTTCACTTACATCGATCCTGGTCGCTTGTGTAGAGGGATATATTGCCTGGATATGGGGGGACATTGGTCTACGCCTGCAGCACTATCTGACCAGTATTTTGACACTGCTTGCGTATACAAGCCTGTTATGGATGTGTACAGAAGCCATCAATATCAAAAAACATCTTCCGCGTACCAAAAAATTCATCATGCTTACGGTAGCTGGCAACCTGCTGCTGCAAACAAGTATTCCTTTTGATTTCTATGGTTTGGCGATTAAAGCACAAGGCATCATATTGATCACAAGCGCCTTGATCTTTACCGGCGCAGTATTTCTCTTCTGGAAAAAAGAAAAACCTCATCCGCTCTATTTAATCTTGGGGCTTTCACCTCTGGTCTACATGATATGCGCTGTACTGGCATTACTTTCTCTGTATGGCCTGATTCCATTTGAAAGAACGATATACGTGGCCTGGCAGTATATTGTACTCGTGAACATGGCCCTGGTACTTGGACTGGCAACCTCAAAAATACTGGAAGAGAACAGACAGGCGCGCGAGAAAGCATTAATGGCACGGGAGCTGCGGCTGGAGCGTGAAGCAAACCACCACCAGCGCCAGTTCATCGGCATGGTATCCCATGAATTCAGAACACCACTATCCATCATTTCAGCCACGCTACAGAATCTGCAGTTACTGCCCTGTGACCAACAGGTCGCGGTTCGATATAATAAAATACAACGGGCAACCAACAGGCTCGTGCAGCTGACTGACAACTGTCTGGCCGACGCTCGCCTGGAAGGAACGATTGTGTCGTTACAGACTGAAGCCATTAATCTGACCAGTCTGTTGTTGGAGATTTCCTCAACGATTGAACAGTCAGAGCAGCATCAGCTGGAGCTGAGCTGGCATGGCCATCGACTTTCAACAGGGGAGTCCATTCCCGATATTACCACCATCGCGGATCGTGCGATGCTGCGTATCGCCTTATCAAACCTGGTCGATAATGCCCTCAAGTACTCCCCTTCCGGCATCATACTGATTGACATCAGCCTTTCTGTTAAGCAGATTACTATCAGTATTACAGATCAAGGTCCCGGAGTTCCTGCAGATCAGGCAGACCTCATCTTCAAACGGTACCTCCGCCTGCCCTCAGCCGTGAGCACAAATGCCATGGGTACAGGTTTGGGACTCTACATAGCACGCCAGGTCGCCCGCAGCCACGGAGGCGACCTCTGTCTTGCAACCTACAGCCCCCAAGGCTGCTGCTTTGAGTTAACACTGCCCCATTGAGATCAGTCACATGGCCAAGACCCAGATCCATATTGCCATCATTGAAGACAACCAGGACCTGCGTGAAGAGCTGATATTTTTTTTACAGGCACAGGGGCATGCCGTATGGGGTACAGACAGCGCAGAGCACTTCTGGAAACAGTTGCACCGCGCACCTGCCGATATTGTCCTGGTTGACATCGGCCTGCCCGGTGAAGATGGCTTTGGCGTCATCAGTTTTCTACATAATCTCAAACGGCATGGCGTTATCGTCATAACAGCCCGAGGTGCTCAGCAGGATCGGCTTAGAGGCCTGAATCTGGGCGCTGATTTCTATTTGGTAAAACCTGTAAACTTTTCCGAGCTTAATCAGTCTGTCATCCAGCTGTGGAATCGCATCCAGGCAGAATCTGCCGACTCCTCGCTACCGTCTTCAACAACCAGCGGCAGCTGGGCACTACATGACCGTATTTTGCGCTCTCCCGAAGGGCAGGAGCTTATCCTGTCTCCCAAGGAAGTCCTGCTGATCGAAGTTCTACTGCGCAATCGAAATAGCATTTGCAGTAAGGAACTGTTGCACGATTGCCTGTTTGGCCATAGTGCTGAGCCTGATACTCACAGAATTGATGTTGTCATCAGCCGCCTGCGCCGTAAGGCGCGTCAGAACCACTTTCACCTCCCGATACGTGCCTTATTTGGCAAAGGCCTGACTTTCGTCGATCAACTCGACCAATCATTCGTTTGAAACGATAGTTTTGAGACAATTGAGACTGACATTCCCTGCTCTCACCATGGGATAGTTCTGTCAGCAGTTGGTGACAGGACGCCCCTCCCGTGCTTGTTTGCATACCGTTGTACAGGTTTCGTCCGGTGCACCTCCCCAGCCCATTAACCGACGGTATAAGAGTATGCGCACAGCAAAACACGTACCCTTTCGCAAGGACAGTGGTTTCACTCTGGTGGAAATCTCTCTGGTGTTGATTGTTATCGGCCTGATACTGGGTGCCGTTTCAATCGGTAAGGATGTTCAGCGCAACGCGGAATACACCAAGATCAAGCAGAAATTTGTCGACCAATGGGTCACTGCCTACAACGCCTATTTTCAGCGCACCGGTGTTGTGTTGGGTGACAGCCAGACCCAGCCTCGGCTGATGGTGAACGGCAGCGAGTATGAAGTCACAGGGCCTCTTATTTCCGGTCAGGATATGAAGGGGGTAACAGCTCCCAATGCGATCTGCCAAGGCGCCAAGGCTCCCGCGATGGAGTATGAAGCAGACCTTATTTTACACCGAGAAATGGACCGACACGGTATTCGTATGCCGCCCGGACGTGCAGAAGGTTTCGAAGACCGCTATGCCTATCTCGACTCCAACGGCAACCCCCAGGAACTGCAGGTTTGCTTCCAGTGGAACAATCCCGGTAATGCAGCCAACTCCGGCAATGTCATGATCATTACCGGCCTTACTCCCGACCTTGCTCGAGCTCTGGATCAGATGATCGACGGCAAAGCCGACGCGCGGGAAGGTCTGTTCCGCAAACAGGATGTTGCCAACGACACCGACGGTGTTCCGGGTGTTGAGTGGGCCGCCAATAATACCGAAGCGTATGGGCCTGAAAGTGGAAGTGCCACTGCTACTGACCAGAACCTGGATGAAGACCTGGTCATTACGGTCGTTGCAACCTACAAGATGAATCAGTGATCAGGGAGAGGACTCCAATGCCCATTCCTGCATATCAAGGCCAGTTCCAGCGCGGTTATACCTTGATGGAAATCGTGCTGGTCATGGCAGTTATCGGACTTATCATGGGCGGTCTCAGCATCGGTCGTGAGGTACTGCGAGAGGCCGAATTCAGCAGAATTCACAACAAGTTTCTGCTGCCCTGGAAGCAGGCCTACGATCTGTATTACCAGCGTACCGGTGTCGTTGTGGGCGATAACCAGGTTGCACCTACCCTGATGGTCAGCGGCTATGAAGCCATTTTCGACAACAGCAACGGCAACGCTGCCGGCATTCCATCCAACTATCGCAATACCGGCCGCCGTATCTGTCATGGTGGTGGGTATGCGGCAAACTCCATTGGTGCAGGCGATCCTTCACTGTCGACCCTGAACCTGCATGCCCTGTTTGACCGGGTCGGCATCCGCATGCCCCCCGGCCGAGCAGAAGGCCAGGAAGACCGTTATGCCTACAAGGACAGCAACGGTAACCCCGTAGAACTGCAAGTCTGCTTTCAGTGGAACCCGGACCGTACCATCAGCGGTGCCGGTAATGTTATGGTCATCCGCGGCCTAACGCCTGATCTGGCACGCAAGCTGGATCAGATGATAGACGGCAAGCCAGATGCCCTTGAGGGGCGCTTCCGGCAGCAGAACGCCTACACCAATGTATCTCAGTACAGCAGCCAGACGCCCGGGTATGAATGGGCCGCCAACAACACCTATTCCGCCTACGATAACCAGGCCACCGCATTCGGCACTGGCGAGTCACGCGATGAAGACCGTGTGACGTTACTGACAGCGCACTGGATTATGGAACAGTAACCACGACATGCTCTGGATCCACACCATCACGGCCCGACGCAAACTGCTCTACACCCTGACACTGGGGTGCAGCCTTGCCTTGCCTGCGCTGGTTCAGCAAGCGTCGCACTGGAAAGCGCAGGCTGATGCGCAACGGCAGAAGCTGATCAGCGCACAGCAGCAGGTGCAACAAGCGCAGTCTTCTCAAAGCCGCCTGACACAGTGGCAGCAAACATCCCGGAACTGGTCTTCCCTGTCTGACCAAGCACTGCAACATGGATTGCACACGGATTTGTGGGACACTCGCTCCGTTCAGGTTGATGGCAAACGTTTGTCACGGCAGGAAGTCGATACGCTGCTGGCAAGCCTGGCTACGAATGAGCATGCGTTTATGCTGCCGACAACATTTTCCCTGAAGCTCCTGACGGAACAGGGCTCTCTGCTGGTTGCCTCGCCCAACGAAGATCGCCCTGACAGTGTCTACCTGTCACTGACGGGCACCTACTACTCACGGAGGCTACCGTGAGCTGTATACAGTATCTGCTGGACCTGAACCGGAGTCCAATACGGCTGGATGACAGTGGCAGCACGCCTGTCAAATTGCCGGATGATTTCTCCGGCCCCTGCGTTGTTATTACGGACTATCAAGCTTCTCCGTTCGGGGTGGAAACCCTGCCGGCACAACATGATAATCTGGCTCCACTGCTTGAAAAACGTCTGCGTGATCAGGGCGATATCGATGAACTGGCTCAGGTTCTGATTCATGCCAAAGAGCAGCAGAATGGCTTGGCCAGAGCCTGTTATAGCGCAGTCCCTGTTTCCACACATCTGCGTTACCGCAACTGGTGTGCTCAACATGACGATCACGTGCTGCTGTTCCCGTTGCCTGAAGCATTGCTGGCGCTGTCCAGGCAACAGGCATTGCATGACGGCATGCTGATTTTTGTGCACGGTCAGAGCATTGATCTGCTGGTGTTTCAGGACGATAAGGTACTCGCGGCAAATCGCATGCACCTGTTTTCCCATGACAGCAGTGAGTATCAGAGACTGGCCCGGCAGATCAGCAGTTCCACCTTGCAGCTGAATTCGGCACCGGCAAACACCCCCTGCTTGCTGGTTGAAGCAACAGCCGGTGAATGCGCCCCTCTACAGAATGCATTATTTGCCCTTCAGCTTGCCCTGAACGCTCCCGTGTTGCCTGCCGTTCAACTGTTCCGGGCCCTGAAACCAAAGCAGGCTGACGTGACCAGCGCCAGCCGTTTTATGTATATCGCTCACTTGGCCTTGCCGGTAGTTGGGGTGTTCATGTTAGTACTGTGCCTGGCCAGTGCAGGGCTAACCTGGTACTGGAAACAACAGGCCGAGAATTATCAACAGGCACTAACCGCATTTTCCCATTCCAATTCCGTCGCAGCTCCCGGCCCCGCCCTTGAATCAGCTCTTCGAGAAGCAAACCTTCTCGTGCAGTCCCAAGGCGAGTTACAAGCGTTTCTGGATATTACTGAACGTGCCAGCAAGACGCCGGCCCCCGCACAGCTGGTGCAAAACCTGCGGCTTGCCGCAACTAAGAATATTGAGCTGACGGAAGTGAGTATTCTATCGGACAAGCGTGAAACTCTCATCATCGTTGTTGGGCGCAGCGGAGGAATTGCAGCACCGTTGGAAGCAGAAACACGCTTTGTAAACGCGCTCAACAAGCAAGGTTATACCGTTGTTAAGCGTGAAATCGAAAGTGAAGCCGGTAAGAGCCTGTTTAGGCTGGCATTAATCTGGAGTGCAAAATGAAGCAAAAATACCTGGCCTCTGCCTGTATTCTGGGTACCTTCACCTCATGTGCACTGGCGTATGACCTTGCTACTGACCAGACCTCGGCGGCCTGGCAGGCAAGCCCGGACAGCAGACTGCAGATGCTGGACGCACGCCTGACCGACAAGGTGAATGAACTGCTGGTGTTGGGAGAACTGCTTTCACAACACATGACGGATGCCCGACAACAGCAGAACATTGCACAATATAATCAAGAAAGGCCTCTTCTCGTGGGGCAGGACGACACACCACAAACATCCCGGTTAGTCGTAAAGGCAGAACCTTCCGCATTCGAACCAACAGCGCCAGCGAGACTCCCGGAACGTTCCTCATACCGTACATCAACACAGGTGAATCCTGCTGAACCTTCATCAAACAAGACAATAACGCAGGGCAGGCCTGCTGAACTGCCCCCGCAACAGGCAGCAGCACACGTGGCGCCAACAGCACCAGGAACCTTGGTACAAACAGAGCCTTCTTCCTTCAAGGTACAACGCATTCATACTCCGGGAGCGGCTCCTGCGTGGGAGGAGTATAGACTCAGCATGGTTGTCGTCTCTGATGCTATTCATCTGGCGGTGATCAACAATCAGTACGTACGCAGGGGCGATCAGCTCATCCCGGGTATTACCGTGACCGACATTTCAGCCAAGCAAGTGGTTCTGAATCGGAATGATCAAACCATACAGCTGACCATGGCGGACGAATAATGGCGCAGCCGGCCGCCTCCACTCTGCAACCACGCCTGGTGCTGGCGACACTCTGTGTGATCGCACTGGGGGGAGCAGCGCTGCTGCTGCGGCAGGAGCCTGCCAGTCACAAGATCAATCGTGTACCTGCCCCGGTGATCCCGGAACAGGCAGAAAAGATTGAGCCGAGCCCATCCAGAGATATAGATGCGCTTTGGCAGAAATACGAGACCCTCAGTCAGTCACTGTCACACACCGCTAACGGAACCACGGGCAGCAGCGACTCTTCCGTTGCCTCACTCGACGCAGGCGAAATGCCCATGACAGAGCGGCAACGTGAACGCCTGCAACGGCAGCAGGAACGTGAGCAGCGTGCACACATTCGGCACGCAGCCAAGGCTGAAATACGGGCGGCCATGGCACAGCTGCGTGCAAGCGGTGATACAAAACAGGTTATCCACACCCTGGAGACACTCAGTCAGCGCCTGGATGCCGCCGGGCTGGAACAACCGCAACAGCAACAGCTGGCTGCCGCCGTCAAAATGTTGCGCAGCAGTCAGAAAGTCTCGGATATCAGCAATCGGATCCTGGAGGCGACCACCAACAGAGAACCCGATCCTGCCATCATGCAAGCCCTGCTCGACGAACTACACCAGTCACAGCAACAGCTGCTGCGTGATTACTCCGAGCTGTACAAGGAAAGGTAAGCATCCCGTGAACTGTCGTCTTCACCACACAAAAAGCCGTGGATTCACCCTGCTGGAGCTGGCTCTGATCCTGGTACTGCTTGGCAGTGCGCTGGTCGTCGTCATGCACTATCGCCCAACCATTCTGGGCCAGCAATCCGCCGTTGCCGAAGGCTATCAGGACCAGATTACCGCAGCCGTTTTTCGCTATGCCCTGCGGCATTATCGCCTGCCCTGTGCCGACACCAACGGCAACGGGCTTGAAGGCGACAGCAGCGGTGTCTGTGGCAGCAGCGGAAAAACGGTCGGTGGCGTCCCCTTTGTGACACTGAACATGACCGATTCCACTGCACTGAGCGATGACGTCAGGCAGAGCTACATCTACGGCGTATTTCGCGGCAGTACTACGGCTACCGATCTGGCGACGCTGGCGGAGAGAACCGGGGACAGTATCGGCGACAGCCAATACCTGAGCCTGGACGACTTGCGCTTTGCCCTGCGTACGCTGGCCAGTCAGGGGTTGGATGCGTCCCGCATACACGTTACCGGTGACGGCCTGCAGGCGGGCAGTGCCGACTGCAGTACCAACCGCATCAGCAACCTTGCATTTTTCGTGGTGTACTCGGGTTCGCTGGATGCCGACCAGAACGGCAATCCGTTTGATGGCGTCCACAACCAGCTGACTTGGCCTTCGGGAGGCAGCCGGTGCGTTTCCGGCCCGGAAACCCCTGAAAGCGAACAGTATGACGACAGCGTTATAGCGGTTGGCTTTGCCGAATTGCTTGGCTACCTCACACAGTAACTTATACCCGCGACAGCGTACAGATTCAGGTATATCAGGAGACCCCTAATGCCTTTCAAGCTCAAAGATTTTCCCGCCCGCTCGCGTGGGTACTGGATGCCCGCTCTGCTGGTCACGGCGTTGACAGGCTGTGCGGCTGGCCCATCCGCCATCGACGCAAAGAAAGTACAGACCGTCGACAACCAGTCACAGCCGCTGCTGCAGGAGCGGCTGGTACAGGAGTCACGCAAGCTGCAGCACGCACAGGAGCAGCTGCGGTTCATGCTGGAGGAAACCCGTGCCGCTTCCGTAGAGCCGGTTGCACCCGAATTCAATCCGCTGGACGCCGTCACCATCACCCTGCTGGCCGATAACGTCGATGTGCGTAACCTGTTCAAGGCAATTGCCGAGCAGGCCGGATTGAACCTGATCCTGCCGACATCACTATCGACACAACCGCGCACACTGTCGCTGTCATTGAACTCGGTATCCGCCAGTCAGGCATTCGAGCAGATCACCAAGGCGCTGGACATGTTCGGTGATGTCCGCGACGGTATGCTGATCGTGCAGGAGTTTGAAGAGCGCGTATTCGATCTCGACTTCCTGCTGACCATGAGCACCGCCAGCTTCGATGCCGGTGGTGATGTCTTTGGTGCCGGTACCACCGGCGGCGAAGGCCCCGCTTCGGGCAGCGCAGGTGCCGGCAACAACGGCCTGCGCAGCAGTTTCTCCATCAGCGGACGCAACACCAATGACGTCAATCCGTACGAGCAGATCGAGCGGATGCTGGCATCGCTAATCGGTCAGAAGGAAGACCGTGAGGAACGTGACAAGCAGCGCCAGGATATACAACAGCAACATGCCAGTTACATGCTGAACCGCTCCACCGGCACCCTGTTCGTCCGTGCACGCCCCTCACAGCTGCAGGCCGTCGGCCGGCTGGTGGAGCATTACAACAGCGTACTGCAACGGCAGGTCCTGATTGAGGCACAGATTCTGGATGTGGAGTTGAGTGACAAGTTCAGCTACGGCGTGGACTGGAACGTGCTCAGAAATCAGGTGGCGCTTTCCTATGCATCCAACGCGATGCAGCTGAGCGAAATCACAACATCTCTGCCCAACGCGATTAATGCCGGACGCGGTGTCGTTATTCCGGCCACTACTGTCGGCCAACTGGGCACACCTTCACTGGGCGCTGCGTACAGTGGCAGCAACTACAATATCGGCCTGGATCTGATGAAAACCTTTGGCACGGTACACATACTGTCCAATCCATCCATCCGGGTGCGCAATACCCAGCCTGCGGTTGTCAGTGTCGGCAGCAACATGCGCTATATATCTCAATCCAGCTCCAACACCCAGAACAACAGTGGCGGGCTGCTGGCAACCACCGCCAACGTCGTCACCTCCAACCTGTTTGACGGTGTCATGCTGGGCGTCATCCCGTTCATCTCGCGTGACGGCACCATCAATCTGACCATCAACCCGATGCAAACATCGGTGCAGCCGGATTCAATGGCGCTGGTTGATGTCGGCAGTGAGCAGAACCCGCTCAAGATCTCTCTGCCTCGTGTGGATTTCAAGGGGATAACAACGTCGCTGTCCCTGCGCGATGGCGACCTGGTCATTCTGGGCGGTCTGATCGGCGAGAACGGCAGCCATGCCAAGAACGGCCTCCCCGGTCTGGCGGAGGTACCCGTGTTCGGTGAGCTGCTGGGTGGCCAGTCACGCTCAACCTCTGCCCGCGAGCTGGTGCTTGTCTTGCGTGTAGAAATTCTGTGAGTCACTAGATGTCATGAGCTTGGTATTTGATGCCCTTCGACAACAGGCAACACCTGCAACGCAGGCCCCAACAGCGGCAGGCAGCGTACTCGCAGACAATCGTCGCAGGCAGTTGCCGAGGCTGATGACGGTGGTTGCCATCGGCTCGCTGGCTATCGCCGGTGCCGTACTGAGCCTGCAACGGTTCATGCCCGATCAATCCATGGCACCAGCCACGGAAATGGCTGACGCTACTACAGTGCCTCGGTCTACACCTGCGGCACTGCAGCCTCCTTCTGCCACGCCTGAGCCAACCCGAAGCACGGCAGTAGTTGCACCCCAGCCCGTCGTGCAGGCAAAACCCTTGGCATTGCGCCAGCAGCCGCTGGCACAGGCACAGGCACAGGCACAGAGCACGACATCAGAACCAGCGTCTAAAGCGCAGATGCAGGATAAGGACGCGAGCCGCCCACCCGCCCCCGCGCCTTCTGTACCTCGTGATGCTGTCGAAACCGGCAAACTCAGCATGAAACAGGTCAGCCTTGTCGAACCGCCCGCACACGCACAACCGGCGACTTCTCCAGCCCGATTGCTGGCCGATTTCAATGCGGCCATGTCCGACAACCGCCTGTCACAGGCAAGCCAGATGCTGGAGCAGTCGCGCGCAACGCTCGGTGAATCCCACCTGCTGGTCGCTCGCATGGAGGGATACTACGGCTTGCAGACCGGAAACAGTGAGCAGGCCCGTCGCGCCTACGCCAGCATCCTGGCACGCTTGCCGTCTGACCGTGAAGCAGGATACAACCTGGTGATCCTTGACTGGAAAAGCGGCGCACACAATCAGGCCCGGGAGCGACTCGCAAGCATGCTGGTACTGGCTCCTGATGACCAGCGTTTGCATGACCTGCAAACGGTAATGGAGGGTCGACGATGAACTCGGTTTTCCCGCTGCCCCCGTATTTGCAGAATCTGGGGTTCCATGAAAACCCGTTCCCCGTTACTCCGGACGAAAACGGCATTTTCTTTTCCCCCAAGCTTGCCGAGCAGTTCAGCGAGCTACAGCACTTCATCGAACTACGCCGGGGCTTTATGCTGATTACCGGCGACGTGGGTGTCGGCAAGACCACCCTGTCACGTTTGCTACTGTCACGTCTGGAAACGGAAGGCGTACAGACCGCGCTGGTATTCAATACCTTTCTGCAGGGCCTGGAGCTGCTCAAGGCGATCAACCGGGACTTCGGCATTTCCACCGAAGGGTCTAGTGCTGAAACATTGCTGCAGTCTTTGAATAGCTGGTTACTGGAACAGCATGAGCAGGGGAAGAACTGCGTCCTTATCATTGACGATGCTCAGGGCCTGAGCGTCGACAGTCTGGAGCTGGTGCGCCTGCTGAGCAATCTGGAAGCCAGTCAGGTCAAGCTGTTGCAGATCGTCATGGTCGCCCAGCCCGAAATCGGCCATACCCTCGCGCGCCACGACCTGCGCCAGCTGGCCAGCCGCATCGCCCTGCGCCTCGAATTGACGCCCCTGAGCTTGCAGGAGCTGGACCAGTATCTGCACCATCGCCTGCAGCGTGCAGGCAATCCGGCCGCCTTCAGAATCGACAACAAGGCCCTGCAACTGCTGGCACAATTTTCAGGCGGCTATATTCGACGCCTGCATCTGCTGATGGACCGCTGCCTGTTCGGCCTGATTGCAACGAATACCCGCCGTATCACGCCTCGGCTGGTGCAGTCGTCAGCCGAGGAACTGCAGCTGGAAAAAAACGGGCATGCGCACTCCAACGCTTCCTCATATCGCGGCAGAACGGGGCTGATACTGACAGTTCTGTGCCTGGCACTGGGCACGCTTGCCATGACTACCCCCGATTTTGTAATGCTGTCCGGCAAAACGTTGTTCACCGAGCTCCTTGCACCGGCATTGACTACCGCCGAACCTGACCGGCCGATACAGCAGCCTGCCACCGACATCGCCAACACTCGCTGGCATGCATTCACGGCCGCCTATCCCGAACTCGTGTGGTCTGATTCAGCCCCCTCGGACTGGTCCGAGGCCATGAGCACCCTGCCGTTATCAGGGGACAGACAAAACTGGACCCCGATTCTGCTGGCGCAGGAGCTGGAAACCGACTGTCAGGGGCAGCCTGCCTATCCGCTGCCGGAGGGCAACCTGGCACTGTTCAAGACTGGATTGCCCACCGAAGCACTGGCATTCGGCAGTTATACCCCGGCAACCCAGACCCTGCAGCAGGCTCTGACCACGGCCGGATTTCTGTCCGCCGATGCCGTTGACGGCTTTATGGGCCCGCGCACGGCGGCGGCATTGGCCCGATTCCAGAAACTGAATGCGCTGACGCCAAGCGGCCAGCCCGATATCGGTACGGCCTACCTGCTAAGCTGTATGCAACGCGAGGGTGCCGAATGAGTACGCCAAGATTTCTCTACGCCGCCTATCGCATCATCAATGCACAGGGGCACCGCCATATTGGCTTTGAGCGGCTACCGGCCGGCGACTTTGCCACTGCCCACCAGCTGCTTGAGCGCCGCACACAAGCCACTATTCTCGGGCTGTATCTGCTCCCGGCCTTTCTGACGCCGCTGGCAGACCTGATCATGGCGTGCCTGCGCCGCCGTATTCCGGTGCAGTTGCTGGCAGAGTTCTTTCACAATCTGGGCCTGATGCTGCGCAGCGGTCTGGCCATTGACCTGGCCCTGGCTGATCTGACCGAAGATAATTCACATCCCGGCCTGAAACGTCTGGCCCATGACCTGCTGACCTGTGTGCAAAGCGGCAACAGTCTGACATCGGGACTGGCCTTGCACGAACATCAGGTTCCGGCCACGGTACGCCATCTGGTCGCCATCGGCGAGCAGTCGGGCAACCTGGATCATGTACTGATGGAATCGGCCGCTCACCTGAACCGGATGACCGGGCTTAAACAAGATGTGTCTCGAGCGTTGATCTACCCTGCGTTTGTCTCCGTCACCATTATCGGTGCCGGTCTGTTCTGGGTTTATTATGTGCTGCCGGACCTGGCCGACATGTTCCGCCAGATGGGCGCTCAGCTGCCGCCCCTGACCCAGCGCGTTATCTCCGGCATTCATGGCTTTGGCGAAGTTTTGGCCAACTATGGTATCTGGCTGCTCGCGGCGGTTCTGATATTGCCGCTGCTGATTATGCAAAGCACAGCCTGCAAGACCGGCCTGCACTGGCTGGCCTATCGCATGCCCCTGAGCCGCACGCTGGTACGCACCTCATCCATGGCGTTCATCAGCGAATATCTGGCCCTGCTGGTCTCGGCCGGTATCAGCCTGCTCGACTGTCTGCTCATCCTCGAAACAACCACCCGTAACGAAGTGTACCGCAATGCCCTGCGCACCATTCGCACCGGCGTGCAACAGGGCAATTCACTGTCGAGCGAGCTCAAGCGCAGCAGGGTATTTCCGCCTCTGATGATACGTCTGGTCAGCGTCGGCGAGCAGAGCGGCAATCTGGACCACCAGCTGCGCACCCTGGCCGATGAATACAGTCGGCGTCTTGGCCACATGGTGTCCACGCTCGCCGAGGTCATCAAGCCCGTCATTCTGCTGCTGGCCGGTGGGCTGTTCGTCTTCGTCGTGGTGGTGTTTTTGCTACCGGTCTACGATCTGATCGCCCAGAGTACACAGTTGCGTTGAGGCAGGAACCCATGATGCATGCTATCCCATCCAACCGATATGTTCACCAGCGCGGCTTCACACTGCTGGAGCTGGTTGCCCTGCTGTCCGTGCTCTCGGGCCTGATTTTTGCGCTGGTCTACAAGACCACCGATATCAGCATTCAACGCGCCGTACTGGCGACCAACGCCTCGCTGGAAACCGCCGACGCCCAACTGCTGCAGTTTGCGGCCTGGAACGGTCGTTTTCCCTGTCCGGACAACAACGGCGACGGTGTGGAAGACTGCGCTTCCGGCCAGACCAAGGGCACTTTACCCTACCGCACACTGGGCCTGTCGGCACTGGGCTATCAACCCGGTGAACAGGGGGAGCAGATGCTGCGCTACGGCATTTACCGCAACCCGGCCGCCGATCTGGCAGTGCAGAAGGAGGTTTTCAAGCCGACCGATGCCGATTTGACAGCCTACGACTTTGGCAACAAAAACAGTCTGGATCTGTGTCAGGCACTGG
>Ga0193959_1000311_pt1 | contig 19843 bp, 15 predicted proteins | sample FB_2_MG_FD_140333 | JGI IMG/M metagenome (GOLD analysis project Ga0193959, IMG submission 140333) | Microbial mat bacterial communities from the Broadkill River, Lewes, Delaware, United States - FB_2_MG | ecosystem: Environmental > Aquatic > Freshwater > River > Microbial mats | place: USA... | reverse complement strand
GGCATTTTAAATTGTGCAACTTTGTAATTATTGGCTTCTGGAATTCTAACAGCAATTTCACTATTATTGTTATCTCCCATAATAGTTTGTAAGTCGTTTGAACCACTATTTAAACTTAAATATTCGTAATCATTTTCGTTAAATTGAAAAGTTTTCTGTGAGTCTGGGACAATGGATGCATTTGCATTTATAGTAATATCGAAACCTAGTTTTTTGTGTGTCTTAGCGGTGTGATTCCAACCATTATTTAAACTATACATCATTCCGTTCATTACTGGAGACATATAATTTTTCATTAGCAGGCTGGCGTCATCTTTAGCCAATAATAGTAATTCTAAATCTTGTGCGTTTGCTGAAAGGCTAATGAACAGGGATAAAATAAGAGTAATTTTTCTCATGATAGGGGTTTTAATGTATGTAAATATAAATAAACATAGCATATAAAAAAAGGCCACTACTTAAAGTGACCTTTTTAAAAATATTTTTAAGCTTTATTAAGCATCAATATTTGCATATTTTGCATTTTTTTCAATAAAATCTCTACGTGGTGGAACTTCATCACCCATTAACATTGAGAATACTCTGTCTGCTTCAGTTGCATTATCAATAAAAACTTGTCTTAGCGTTCTAAATTCAGGATTCATGGTTGTGTCCCAAAGTTGTTCAGCATTCATTTCCCCTAGACCTTTATAACGTTGAATGTTTGCGCTTCCACCCATTTTATGAGCAATTAAGTCACGTTGATCATCATTCCAAGCATATTCTCTCTTTTGACCTTTTTTAACTAAGTATAAAGGAGGTGTTGCAATAAAAATATGGCCATTTTCAACTAATTCTCTCATGTATCTAAAGAAGAAAGTAAGAATTAATGTAGCAATGTGACTACCATCAACATCGGCATCACACATAATAACAATTTTATTATAGCGAAGTTTAGATAAGTTTAAAGCTCTTGGGTCTTCTTCTGTTCCTATAGAAACACCAAGTGCGGTAAACATATTTTTTATCTCTTCGTTTTCAAAAACTTTGTGTTGCATAGCTTTTTCAACATTCAAAATCTTACCTCTTAATGGTAAAATAGCTTGAAATGCTCTATCACGACCTTGTTTTGCAGTACCTCCTGCTGAATCTCCCTCAACTAAGAAAATTTCACATTTTTCAGGATCAGTTTCAGAACAGTCACTTAATTTACCAGGTAAACCACCAATAGACATTACAGTTTTTCGTTGCACCATTTCACGTGCTTTACGAGCTGCATGACGTGCAGTTGCTGCTAAAATTACTTTTTGAACTATTGTTTTAGCATCATTTGGATTTTCCTCCAAATAATCTTGTAGCATTTCAGAAACAGCCTGGCTCACTGCTGAGCTTACTTCACGATTTCCTAATTTAGTTTTAGTTTGCCCTTCAAATTGTGGCTCTCCAACTTTTACAGATATAATAGCTGTTAGTCCTTCTCGGAAATCATCTCCTGCAATGTCAAACTTTAATTTGTCTAACATTCCAGAGGCTTCTGCATACTTTTTAAGTGTATTTGTTAATCCACGTCTAAAACCAGAAAGATGTGTACCCCCTTCATGGGTGTTAATATTGTTTACATAGGAATGAAGGTTTTCTGTATAAGAAGTATTATAAACCATTGCTACTTCTACCGGAATTCCATTTTTTTCACCTTCCATTGCAATTACGCTAGCAGTAAGTTGCTCACGTGTCGCATCAAGATAAGCCACAAATTCTGGCAATCCAATTTCACTGAAAAAATCTTCTCGTGGATGGTTTCCTTCTTCATCAGAAACTCTATTATCTGTTAAAGAAATTTTCAAGCCTTTATTTAGGTAGGCAAGTTCTCTTAAACGGGTAGCTAAAGTATCGTAATTGTATTCTACAGTTTGTTCAAAAATTGATTTATCTGGTGTAAATGTAACCATCGTACCTTTTTTGGTAGTGTCGCCAATTGGTTTGGCAGGGTACATTGTTTTTCCACGTTCATATTCTTGTTCCCAAATTTTCCCATCTTTGTAGACAGTAGCTCTTAAGTGGTCAGAAAGTGCATTTACAACTGATACACCTACTCCGTGCAATCCACCAGAAACTTTATAAGAATCTTTATCAAATTTACCTCCGGCACCAATTTTAGTCATTACAACTTCTAATGCCGAAACTCCTTCTTTTTTATGAATTCCTACAGGAATACCACGTCCATTATCTAATACAGAAATGGAATTGTTTTCATTTATTGTTACATCAATAGCATCACAATGGCCTGCCATTGCTTCATCAATTGAATTATCTACAACTTCATATACCAAATGGTGTAAACCTCTTATTCCAACATCTCCAATATACATTGATGGACGCATACGTACGTGCTCCATTCCTTCAAGTGCCTGAATGCTATCGGCTGAATAATCATGCTTGTTTATTTCTTCGCTCATAGTTTAAATCTGTTTTTTTTAGATAAAATCGTAATTACAAATATAATGATTTGGAAAACGATTATAGGAACTTTTAATGGAATACATTAGAAGTTTTTAACAATTGTGAATAATTAAAAAGTTGCTTAAAACGTCTAAAAATGTGTTTAAATTGAATTTGAGTTTATTTTTTAATGGTTGTTTTGAGGGTTTTAGAGAATTTGTTCTTAAATCTACTTATATGAAGTCGTGAAATTTTGGTTTTTTTCAGAATTATGAGTTTAAGCTTCTTTTTTATGTTCAAAACACCAAGAAAAGTGTCATTCATTTTAATTAAAAATGCATTGTTGAGAAAAAATGCAATAAAGTATTAAACTATAATTATAATAATATTATTTTTGCGGATGCAACATAAGGTACTAATTTTAGATTTCGGATCACAGTTTACTCAACTAATAGCTCGTAGAGTTAGAGAACTTAACATATACTGTGAAATTCATCCTTTTAACAATGTTAAAGTGGATGTCAATGATTATCAAGCTGTAATATTATCAGGAAGCCCACATTCTGTGAGAAGCGAAGAAGCTCCTCAACCAGATTTGTCTCAAATAAAAGGGAAAATGCCATTATTAGGTGTTTGTTATGGGGCCCAATATTTAGCACATTTTTTTGGTGGAAAAGTTGGAGCTTCAAATTCCAGAGAATATGGTAGAGCAAATCTATCGTATGTAGATAATTCAAATGAATTATTTAAAGGTATCCATGAAGACTCTCAAGTGTGGATGAGTCATAGTGATACTATTTTGGAAATGCCTGAAAACTATAAGGTTATTGCCAGTACACATGATGTTGAAAATGCTGCTTATAAAATTGAAGGTGAACAAACCTATGCGATTCAATTTCATCCAGAAGTATATCATTCAACTGATGGTAAGCAATTATTAGAAAATTTTTTAGTGGATATTGCTAAAGTTAAACAAGAATGGACTCCAGATTCATTTGTTGAAACTACGGTAGCTGAAATTAGAGAGAAGGTAGGTAATGATAAAGTTGTATTAGGATTGTCAGGAGGAGTTGATTCAACTGTTGCTGCAATTTTATTAGACAAAGCCATTGGAAAGAACTTACATTGTATTTTTGTAAATAACGGATTGCTTCGTAAATATGAGTTTGAAAATGTATTGAAGCAATATGAAGGAATGGGCTTAAATGTAAAAGGAGTTGATGCTTCGGCACGTTTCTTGGAAGAGCTTAAGGGTGAATGTGAACCAGAGGCTAAAAGAAAGATTATTGGACGTGTGTTTATTGAAGTTTTTGATGATGAATCACATTTAATTGAAGATGTTAAATGGTTGGCTCAAGGAACAATTTATCCTGATGTAATTGAATCTGTTTCAGTTACCGGAGGTCCTTCAGCAACAATAAAATCGCATCATAATGTTGGTGGATTGCCTGATTTTATGAAGTTGAAAATAGTAGAGCCTTTAAGAATGATTTTTAAAGATGAAGTTAGAAGAGTTGGAAAGTCTATGGGTATTAGTGCCGAATTATTAGGACGACACCCATTTCCTGGTCCAGGTTTTGGAATCAGAATTTTGGGCGATATTACTGCTGAAAAAGTAAGAATATTACAAGATGTTGATCATATTTTTATTCAAGGACTGAAAGATTGGGGGTTATACGATAAAGTATGGCAAGCAGGAGCAATGTTATTACCTGTTAACTCGGTTGGTGTCATGGGAGATGAAAGAACTTATGAAAAGGTTGTTGCCTTAAGAGCGGTTGAATCAACTGATGGAATGACTGCCGATTGGGTAAATTTACCTTATGAGTTTTTACAAAAAACATCAAATAAGATAATAAATGGTGTAAAAGGCGTTAATAGAGTTGTATACGATATTAGTTCAAAACCACCAGCTACAATTGAATGGGAGTAAAATCCTTATTTTAATTTAAAATTCATTTATGAAAAAAATAAAACTGTTAATACTATTTCTATTTTTAAGTACTGTAATTTCTTTTGCACAGCAAAAAAAATATGTTTCTTATACTGTAAAAAAAGGAGAAACTATAAAAAGTATTGCAAAGAATTATAATTTGTCTACACGTGATTTACTTCGTTTAAATCCTGATGTTAGACGTAAACCAAAACCGAATACAGTTATTATAGTTCCAAATAAGAATTTTGGTAAAGAGGTGGTTGCAGTTGTGAAGGAAGAAACTTCTTTATATACTGTAAAGCCTAAAGAAACTTTATTTGGAATTTCTAAAAAATTTGGAATAACTATAGAAGAGTTAAATACAGTGAATCCTGAACTTAAGGACGGTGTTAAAATTGGAATGAAATTGATAATTCCTGAGCCAAGTAAAACTCAACTTAAAGATTCAATAAATTATGTGCTACATTCAGTTGTACTTGATGATACTATATATAACCTGACTAAAAAATATGAGGTTTCTAAAGAAGATTTGCTAAATCTTAATCCTATTTTAAACGAAGGCTTAAAACTTGGTATGCTGTTAAAAATTAAGCCAGTTGAAATAGAAGAAGAGGAAGTAGGTATTTTTCATGAAGACATAAATATTGATAAAGAGTTGAATGTGGTTTTTATGTTGCCTTATAAGCTCAACACACTTAACGATTCAATAACTAAAGCGGAGTTTAATAGAGATAATTCATTGCTAAATTATGCTACAGATTTTCATTTAGGAGCAAATGTGGCTATCGATTCTTTAAAACAAAAAGGAGTGTCAATAAACGTGAAATATTTTGATACTGAAAATTCAAATATTAAATTACAACGTATTATTAGTCAAAACGATTTTTCAAGAACGGATGTTGTAATTGGTCCATTGTTTTTTGATAAAGCCTATTTGGCATCTAAAAAACTAAATGCACCAGTAATTGCACCTTTATTTTCTAAAAAACAAACCAAACATTCTGCTGGTAATTTAATAAAATCCGCTCCTAATTTAGAGTTGTATGAAGATAAGTTAATGGCTTATATGGAGGAAGCCTATAAAGGTGAAAACATTATTGTAGTTAATGATGAAAAACCTGCAAACCAATCAAAACTTTGGCGAATTGTAAATAAAATTAAATCTTTCGATTCTATAAATGAAAATGCTGTTAATGTTGTGAAACCTTCAAAAGGGTATATAGACAGTGAAGGTTTTATTAAAAAAATGGATACTTTGGCTAAAAATTGGGTACTATTAATAAGTGATGAGATTGTGACTACTTCAGCAACGGTTAATAATTTAAAATCATTTGTTGAAGATGTTGATATTCGATTATTTGCTTTGAATAAAGGGAAGAACTTTGATAATATTAATAATAGTTTCCTTGGGAAAATGAAATTTGTTTATCCTAGTTCTGAGTTTATGGTTACAGAAGATCAAAAAAATGAACGCTTTTTTGAAAAGTATAGAAGCCAAAATTATGCACTACCTTCAAAAAATGCAATCAGAGGTTTTGATGTTACTTATGATACCTTAATAAGATTAGCTAGTAGTGAAGATCTTGAAGGAGGTTTAAATGCAGGGAAGTCCTTTAGAGTTTCATCAGTGTTTAATTACGATAAAAAATTGTTTGGAAGCTATGAAAACAAAGGCGTGTTTTTAATTCAGTACACAAAAGATTTAGAGACCATTATTCTTGAATAGAGAATAGAATATTTAAAACAAAAAAAGACACAATTCATATTGTGTCTTTTTTTGTTTTTTTATTGTATGATTAAGAATGTGTTAGATTTTTTTCATTTGATCTTTTAACATCTTAATTTGATCTTTTAGTACTCCTTGAGTATCTAATTTCTTAGCTTCAGAAATTAACATGGTTGCCTCACGTTTTCTTCTTTTTGACATTGCAATTCCTGCTAACTGTAGTTTTGCCATTGCAATATCATGTTTCATGCTTAAACCTAACTTTAAAGCTTTCTTAAAAAACTTTTCAGCTTGGGTCATATTGGTCTGAGAAATCATAATTCCTTGTAAAAAATTATAATATCCTTCTTGTTTTTGAATTAAGGCAGTACTTGGATTTTTAATGTATGCTAACCATTTACTTGCACCTGCAAAATTTTGTTTTCTTAATTGTAAAAACGCTAATAAAATAAATTCGTTTTTAAAGTAGAACAATACAAAAATACCGGCCAGTAAAACCAAAGATATTCCATTCATAATGTTACCATCAACAAATTGGAAAACCGACCAAACTAAAATTCCTGCTGCTATTACTAATTTTATATACTTATTAAACATTGAAATAATTTTTTTATAGGGTGCAAAGTTACATTTTTGCTATGGTTTTAATAATTATTTATTGTGTTTTTTCCATTTCACATATGCAATAACAGATATAACCGAAACAATTGCTACAGCATAGTATACAAAAGTTGGTGTAATAGCTTTATCTCCACTAGCATAGGAGTGTAATCCTGATAAGTAGAAGTTCACTCCAAAATAGGTCATTAAAATAGAAGCAAATGAAGCAACTGCGAAAAAGTTAAACGTAAACGCACCTCTTAAGCCAGGAACTAATCTTAAATGTAGCACAAATGAATATATCATTATACTAATTAAAGCCCATGTTTCTTTTGGATCCCAACCCCAGTAACGTCCCCAGCTTTCGTTGGCCCATTGACCTCCTAAGAAGTTACCAATAACTAATAATACTAAACCTACAACTAAAGCCATTTCATTAATAGCAGTAATCTCACGAATCATTAATTGGATTCTCTCTTTATTTTTATCGGTTGTTAAGATCATTAATATTAATGCAATTAAACCTAAAATCATTCCAAGGGCAAATGGTCCATAACTGGCAACAATAATTGCCACGTGAATCATTAACCAATATGAATTTAATACTGGTTGCAGGTTTGCAATTTCTGGATCCATCCAGTTCCAGTGAGCAACCATTAAAATGAAAGCAGTTAAGAAAGCAGTTGCCGCTATTGTCATTGATGATCTTTTTCCAAAGATGAGTCCAAAAAGCATTGTTGCCCAACCAACATAAATCATAGATTCATAAGCATTACTCCAAGGTGCATGCCCACTCACAATCCAACGAGCTATTAATCCACCGGTATGCATAATAAACAATCCAATAATTATAGCGATACTTCCTTTTATTAAAAAGTTAATTGTTTTATTGTTATTAAAAATTTGAAATATTACAAAAAAGAACATTAAAGTTCCTATATACATATAGTAACTATATAGCTTTTTAAAGATATCATATTTGTTGTAGGCAATTTCTAAATCAATTTTATGGTCAGCCGGATAAACCTCACTACCATATTTTTTTTGAAAATTAGTAATACCTCCTAAAATTTCATCAGAATCTGTATAATCATTTGATAATTTATCAGAAGATAATGTTTGTATATAAATAGGTAAAATTTGTTTAACGAAAACTGAATCCTGGCCTCTAAAGTTTGCAGAATTGATGTTATTATGAGACACCCATTTATTATTTGAGTCATTTGGTATTGGAAAAATTCTTAAAATATCACCAATAATAGCCGAATAAAATAAATTCACTCTTCGGTCAACATTAATAACATCTTTTTCAAATTTACTTTTGATATTGCTTTTTTGAGCATTTCTTTGAGGCTCAGTTAATTTATAATTACCTTTTTCATCGAAAAAGTTTGATAAAGCAGCATATTTTTGGTCATGTGGTATACCTGCAATATCTCTTAATTTTGTATTTCCTTTTTCAATATAAATGATTGGAATTTGAAACCAAACTCTTGGATTTTGTTGAATAGATAAAAATACTTGTGTAGCATTCATACCTTCATAAGAATCTGTCTTGCTTACTTTTCTTAATAATTCCGAAGCATAGGTATGAATAGGTTTCATTCTACCTCCGGCATCCTGTATGACTAGTTTGCTAAATTTATCTGTATGAATTAAGTCAATCTTATTTGCTGTAAGAACTGAATCTATTTGTTCTGGAGTAATGGTGTGATTATGTTGTTGAGAAAAAGCAACTGTTGAAATTAAGAATAATGCAATAGCTGATAAGGTAGCTTTTTCTTCTCTAATTCTTTTCAAGCTTTGTCTTAAGAAATCAAATCGGGTGTTTTTCATAAATAATATTAATATTAAACCAGCATATAATGAAAAGTATCCGATATAAGTAATTAAAGTTCCCCAATAATCATGATTAACAGATAAGTGAGTTTCTTCATATTGTGGAGTTATATTATAGCTAGATTGGAAGAATTTATAACCTTTATAGTTCAAAATATTATTCATAAAAATTCTAAAGTCAAAGGTCTCAGAAGGGTCAATAACTGTAACTTCACTTGCAAAAGACATGGCACTCTCTGAACCAGGATATTTATCCAACTGGAAATCATTTAATTTAATGCTAAACGGTAATTGTTTTTGTAAAGCACCATAGTTCATTACAAAGTTTAAGTCACCAACAGAAAATTGAGTTGGAGGTTGTATTGCAAATTTCCCTCCAATTAATTTCACTTCTTTTGTTTGGCTACCAACGGTAACATCAAATTTTAATTGAGCTAATGAATTTTGATCCTTGTCACCGCTAATTGTTTTATACTCACCTTTGATTGGCCCTTTTGGTATAACAAATTGTAGACCTGCTATATTATGAACCGCTAAAAGGGAAAAGTCTTGTACAGAATCCTTCTTTATTTTTCCTTGATATTGGTCGGCCATTCTGTAGAAATTCCCATCAACTACAGATTTAATTTGAAGTCCGTTTTCAGAAGTATTAAAATCTATCGTATTATTAGTTTGGGCATCAAAACCAACTAAAACCCCATGAATAACTTCTGAAGTTCCTCTTTTAATATAATGATTATGTCTTCCGCCACCTCCAGATTCTACAAATAGTAAAAACTGTTCTCCGTTTTCGTTTTCTTCAAAAACCTCTTGTGCATTTGGAATGTAATCAGTTAATTCTACCGTTACATCGGTACCTTTAAAATCGGTATAATAATCAAAAGAATTACCTCCTAAAGCAGATAATAATATACCTTTATGAAATGGCGTTTTTTGTTCTTTTCCATCATTTACCGTAATGCTTATATAATTTTTTTCAGTAAGAAATTTGTTGCTTACGGCGCCTTCTTTTATTGGCATAATCCCTTCATAGCTAATATATCTTGTAACTCCTGCACCAAGAATAATTAAAAAGAATGCAACATGGAAAACCAACGATGCTAGTTTTTCTTTTCTAAATAATTTAAATTTAATAATATTACCGAAAAAGTTAATGGCAAATAATACCATGATTCCTTCAAACCACCAAGCATTATAAACAAGAGCTTTTGCTGTTTCTGTTCCGTAATCATTTTCAATGAATGTGGCAATACCCATAGCCATTGCAAAAACTATGAATAAAACAGCCATTAAGCGAGTTGAATAAATAAGTGTAAGAAATTTGTTCATTTTTTTGGTTTTATCAATTAAAAAATTGTTTCGCAAAAATAATGATAAAAGTCATATAAACTATTTATTATCGATAAATTAGATCAATTATATCATTGCAAAACAATCTGCTAAAGATATATGTAACATTTGTGACAATAAATGATTATTGTCATTTAATTTCAAGGTTATATTCTGTTAAAAAATTTCAGCAAAAAAATAAAAATTCTTAAATTTGTTTCAAATATTCTACCAATGAATAGCTTAAGTTTTTTTAAAACAAACTTTAATACTTATTTAAATATAAAGCGTCCTGAATGCTTTATTAAATAGGAGAATTGCTATTCGAGTGATGTAAGTCACAATTTTTTCAAATTAATTTTTCACATTAAAACATATTATTATGGAATTACCATATGCAGAACCGTATAAAATAAAAATGGTTGAACAAATTAAACGTTCAACAAAAGAGCAACGTTTAAAATGGATAAAAGAAGCTGATTATAACCTTTTTAATTTAGAATCTGAAAAGGTGTTTGTTGATTTGTTAACAGATTCTGGAACTGGAGCCATGAGTGATCAACAATGGTCGGAAATGATGATAGGAGATGAAAGTTATGCTGGTTCTTCTTCATTTTTAAAGTTGAAAGACGTTGTAAAACAAATTACAGGTTTTGAATATTTTTTGCCTACCCACCAAGGACGAGCTGCAGAAAATGTATTATTCTCGGCATTGATTAAAGAGGGAGATATTGTTCCTGGAAACTCACATTTTGATACTACCAAAGGACATATTGAATTTAGAAAGGCAAAAGCTGTTGATTGCACAATTGATGAAGCATTTGATACCTCTGTAATTCATCCATTTAAAGGAAATATTGATCTAAATAAATTAGAAGAGGTATTTAAATCAAACCCAAAAGAGAATATTCCTTTTGTGGTGTTAACGATAACTTGTAATAGTGCTGGAGGACAACCAGTTTCTTTAAAAAACACAAAAGAGGTTTCTGCGTTATGTAAACAATATGGAATACCATTATATTTTGATGCAGCCAGATTTGCAGAAAATGCTTATTTCATCAAAAAAAGAGAAGAAGGATATGCTGATAAAACAATTAAAGAAATTGTAAAAGAAGTGTTCTCTTATGGTGATGGAATGACTATAAGTGCCAAAAAAGATGGTTTGGTAAATATGGGAGGTTTTATAGCTCTTAATAATGAAGAGGTGTTTAAACAAGCTACTGTTTTTAATATTATGTATGAAGGATTCATAACTTATGGTGGTATGAATGGACGTGATATGGGTGCATTAGCAGTGGGTTTAAATGAATCTACAGAATTTGATTATTTAGAAAGTCGAGTAGAACAGGTAGCGTACTTAGGGAAAAAATTAGTTGAATACGGCGTACCAGTACAACAGCCATTTGGAGGTCATGCTATTTTTATGGATGCTAATAAATTTGTGCCTTCAATTCCAAGAGAAGAATATCGAGCACAAGCACTAGCTGTTGAATTATATATTGTTGGTGGAATTAGAGGTGTTGAAATAGGAACAGTATTAGCTGATAGAGACCCTGTAACCAGAGAAAACAGGTATCCAGAATTAGAATTGGTTCGATTAGCTATACCACGTCGAACTTATACTAATAATCATATGGATTATATTGCTGCTACTCTAAAAAATATCTTTGACACTCGAAAAGAGGCTAAATCTGGGTATGAAATTGTAGAGGAAGCACCTATTATGCGACATTTTACTGTTAAATTTAGAAAAATTTAATATCTTTTTGTCTTTTTTTAGTTAATTTTACACGAAATTAGAAAAAAGAAAGATGATGTTATCACGTGCTAGTAAATATGCTATTTTATCAACTTTGTTCTTATGTGAACATTCAAGTGTTGATCACAAAATTAGTGTGAAAGTAATTGCCGAAAGTATTGATGTTCCTAGTCCATTTTTGGCTAAATTGTTTCAACAACTAGTACGTGGTAAAATCATTTCGTCTACCAAAGGACCGAATGGAGGTTTTTATTTATCCGAAGAAAACAGTAAGAAGAATGTTTGTGATATCATTGAAAATATCGATGGATTAAACAGACTAAACGAATGCTTTCTGGGACTAAATGAGTGTGATTCTAAAAATCCATGTCCGGTTCATTTTATAGTTGAACCTTTTAAAAATAATATTTTAGGGAAATTTCGTGATAAAACTATTATGGAATTTGCACAAGAAATATCAGATAAAGGAAGGGTTCTTACTCTAAAAGATATCATGCCCGATTCTCCTTTAGATTCAGAGTAAAAATTCAATATGATAAATATCATTCTTTAACTTAGCTATTTAATATATTTTTGCGACTAATATTAAATAAGGATAAAAAGGTCCTTTACTAATAAAATGTTAATTAACTAATTAAACTCGTAAAAAACATGTTATCTAAAAAACAGGCAAGAGCTTTCTTTCTGGGTGGAACATTAGTAACGTTTCTGATTTTTATCGGACTTACTGTGTACTCTTTATCAGCAGGGCAAGATCAAACAAACCATGAAAATCTTACTGACTCGGTAGTTAGAGGTAAAGAAATTTGGGAAACCAATAATTGTATGGGTTGCCATACATTATTAGGTGAAGGAGCATATTATGCCCCTGAATTAACAAAAGTTATTGATAGATTAAATCAACGATACAATGGTAATGGAGAGGAAGTTATCAAAAGTATTTTAATGTCTGAAGGTCCATGGCAGCCAAATGGTAGAAAAATGGTCGCTTACGGAATGTCTGAAGCCGAGGCTTCTGATGTTGTGGAATTTTTTAAATGGATTGGGAAAATTGATTTAAATGGATTCGGAGAAGTCGTTGGTGTTGATCATAAAATATCACCATTAGCAAAAGATAAAATTAACAACTAAACAAAAAGCATTATGAAATATAAATCACAAAAAGTAGCATATTGGTTTTTTGCCCTTTCAATGCTATTGTTAGTATTACAAATTGTTTACGGATTTGTTATGGGATTTGCCCGTATAGGATTTGATAATTTACACGAATTTATTCCTTTTAACACGGCAAGAGCAGTACATACAAACTTATTGGTAGTATGGTTATTGTCTGGTTTTATGGGAGCGGCATATTATATTATCCCAGAAGAAGCTCAAAGAGAGTTAGTAAACGTAAAATTGGCTTATGTTCAGTTAATTAGTTTGGCACTAGTTGGTGTTGCGGCTGTAATTGGTTACCACTTTAATATTTGGGAAGGAAGAAAATTTCTTGAAATCCCAAGAGGGTTAGATTATCTAGTTGTAGTAAATGTTTTACTATTCCTTGGATTGATATTAGCTACTTTATTTAAAGGAAAAAGACAAACAACAACAGCTTTGGTTTTATCAATGGGGCTTTTATTTGCAGCCTTGTTATACTTGCCAGGTATGTTACCGTTTGATAGTCAGGTTACAGATTCATTTTTCCGTTGGTGGGTTGTGCACTTATGGGTAGAAGGTGTTTGGGAGTTAATTATGGGAGGTATTTTATCGTTCTTATTAATTAAGCTAACAGGTGTAGATAGAGAAGTTATTGAAAAATGGTTGTATGTAATTGTTGGTTTAACATTCCTTTCAGGAGTTTTAGGTACAGGACACCATTACTACTATATAGGTGTAAATAAAATTTGGTTAATAGTTGGTGGTATATTTTCAGCATTGGAGCCTTTAGCTTTCTTAGCAATGGCATTGTTTGCCGTAAATATGTATAGAAAAGGTGAGAAAAAACATCCAAATAAATTAGCATTATACTGGACATTAGGTGCAGCAATTGTATCATTTGTTGGTGCTGGTCTTTTAGGATTTGCTCATACTTTACCTCAAACAAACTTATATACTCATGGAACTTTAGTTACAGCAATGCATGGTCACTTAGCATTTTGGGGAGCATACGCAATGATTGTTTTAGCAATTATTAGTTACAGTTTACCAAACATGACTGGTAGAAAATTATATGAAAGCACTAGAGGAAGAATGGCATATTGGTTATCTAACATTGGAATGATTGGAATGACAGTTGCCTTTGGTGTTGCAGGTGTAGCTCAAGTATACTTAGAACGTAAGTTTGGAATGGACTTTATGAAAGTTCAAAAAGAAATTAGTGTTCATTTTGTAGTATTAGTATTATGTGCTACTGTATTTGCAACTGGAATTGTACTTTATATTGTTGATTTCTATAAACATGGTAAACCAACTAACGAAGCGTTAGAAATACGCTCATAAAATATTAAAAATCAATTAGTGTTATTATTAATCATTAATTACACTAGAAAAATTTTATTGTAGTTTTTTTAGATTGATTACCAGAGTTGAAAATTGTTAGTTATTTACATACTATTTAACTCAATAATTTAAACTCTGGTTTTCTTTTTTTATAAATACATCATTTTTATTATGAATAATCAATCTCCATATTATCACGCAATAGGTAAGGAAACTGAAGTTTTTGAACATGCCTATAAAAATAAAATACCGTTTTTATTAAAAGGTCCTACAGGAACTGGAAAGTCTAGATTTATTGAGTATATGGCTCATAAATTAAATAAAAATTTAATTACGATTTCTTGCCATGAAGAAACTTCATCAACCGATTTGATTGGGAGATATATAATTAAAGGAGCTGAAACTGTTTGGATGGATGGACCTTTAACTACTGCAATAAAAGATGGATCAATTATTTATTTAGATGAAATTGCTGAAGCAAGACCAGACGTAATTGTGGCCATACATTCATTAACTGATCACAGGCGTGAATTATTTATTGATAAATTAGGAGAGACCATAAAAGCACATAGTGATTTTATGTTAGTAGCATCTTTTAATCCTGGATATCAGAAAGGATTTAAGGAGTTAAAACCGTCAACAAGACAGCGGTTTATTGCAACAGCATTTGCGTATCCTGAACCTAATATTGAAGCTGAAATATTAGTAAATGAAACTGGAATTGATGCTGGGGTAGCTAAGAAATTAGTAAATATAGCAACTAAGGTTAGAAACTTAACAGAACTTGGTTTGGCTGAAACAGTGTCAACTCGTTTATTGGTAGATGCTGCTAAGTTAATTCATAGTGGTTTGCCAAAACGATTATCTGTTGAAGTTGCCATAGTTGAGCCATTAACTGATGATCTTGAAGTTGTTGAGGCTTTAAAAGATTTATGTAATTTAATGATTTAGTTTAGATTATTGTACTGAGATTTTAATGAATATTCGCTATTTTTTTAAACCTTATTATGAATAATTTCTTATTACTTAAATCTTAATTCTCAATATAAAAGAAATGTTTGAACCAGATGAATATCTTTTTACTAAGTTTGCTTACTACTTTAAAAGAAGAAGAAAGAAAAAGCAGGAAGGTATTTTACATGCTGTTCATTTAGTAGATCTTAAACCGCGATTGACCATTTTGGCCAGAGCAATAACTGGTGATTCTATTGAGATTTATGATGCCGAAAGAGAAGGAGGATATAAAAACAATAATTTTTTTCTTCCAAGTAAAATTTCAGATTTTTCATCTGTTGAAGAAAATATTTCCTTTTACTTGTTTCGTGTTTTATATTTATCAGTTCAAAAAAACTTACAGCTAAATTGGAATAATGAAGGTGAACATGAATTGGAAGTATCTCAGCAAAAAGCAAAAGAAACTTCAAATCAAGTTTTAAAATCACTATTTGAACAATTTCCAATCACAGAACAATATCACAATAAATTCATCCAATTTTATAAAGGTCAGGTTAAAGATGAATCGCTAGCCGATTTTTCATTTATTTATGGAAAGTGGATGCGTAATAATCCTGAAGATATTAATGATGAAAAATTAAAAAACTTGACAAATAAAGTTAAAAAAGGAGATGAAGAACAACCAAAAACTATTTTAAAGTCAAAAGCTGTTGAAGAAATTATTTCTGTTCAAGTAGATGTAAAGCAGCAGGAAGATGCCGTTTTACGGCATCAATTTGAGAAAGTTGAAACCGCTGAAGAATTTGGTGGGAATTTTAAAGATTTCGATGGAGATGATGAGTTAAATGACCATTCAAATGCTTTGGATGAAATTAACATGAAGTATACTGTTCGTGTTGATGATACAGCCCATTCAGTTTATCAAGCAGACTTTATTGAAAATACAACTGTTTCTGAAAGCTCTGAAATAGATGGAACAGGGTACCATATTAAATATGATGAATGGGATTACACAAAAAGAGCTTATAAAGATAATTTTTGTAAAGTGTATCCAAAATCGTTGTTAAAAACGGATGTTGGTTATTATAAAAAAACGTTAAATCAGCATAAATCTACATTAGCAGGTCTGCGAAAAATGTTAACTACAGTAAATAATAAGTATCAGCAACAAAGAAGACAAACTCAAGGTGATGAGTTTGATATTGATGCTATTACCGATTTATTTGTAGACGTGCATTCTGGACATACACCTTCAGAAAAAATATATTTATCCAAAAGAAAAAAGGAAAAAGATTTATCAATTTTATTATTATTAGATGTTAGTTTATCCAGTGATGGTTATGCGGCAGGAAATAAAGTAATTGATGTAGAAAAGCAAGTTTCAATTTTATTTGGTGAAATTTTAGAAGAATTTAATATCGATTTTTCTATCGATTGCTTTTATTCAAAAACTAGAAATCATTCAAGTTATATTACTATTAAAGATTTTGATGAAGACTGGAACAAAGCAAAACTAAAAGTTGGAGCTATTGAGCCTAGTGGTTACACAAGAATAGGTGCTGCTTTACGACATTCAGGAGCCATGTTGGATAAACGCGATACCAAAAATAAATGGGTGATCCTTATATCAGATGGAAAACCAAATGATTATGATAAATATGAAGGTAAGTATGGTGTAAATGATGTAAAACAAGCATTAAGAGAATTAAACGAACGCCAAATTAATTCATATGCATTAGCAATAGAGGCTCAGGCTAAATATTATTTACCTCAAATGTTTGGTCAAAACCATTATCAAATATTAACAACTCCAGTAGAACTACTACAATCATTGGTGCAGTTATATGAAAAAATTAGACATCAATCATAGAAATATACATCTGTATATAATAGATGTAATTTATTGAATTTCATAATCATAGCTTATTGATTTAGTGACAAATGTCAGTGGTATAAAACTTTAACAAATAATAAAAGACAAAAAGGTATTTTATTGGTATATTTGTCCTCTAAATAAGATGTAAAATTATAATTATGAATATAACTAAAGAAAAAACTGTTGCGGAAGTTGTTACTGAAAATGTGGGAGCAGATCACGTTTTTAGTAAATATAAAATAGACTTTTGTTGTGGTGGAGGTATGAGTCTTGAAGATGCGTGTAAAGAAAGTAATGTGGCTTTTGAGACTGTAAAATTTGAAATTGAGAATATTAAAAATATTATTGTTGGAAATTCTGATTTGAATGAAATGGACTTAAGTTCATTGATTTCTTATACTTCTAAGAACCATCATGATTATTTTGATGAGAGCATAGCACAGTTATCACCTTTAGCGGCAAAAGTAGCTGAGGTACATGCTTCTGAACATCCTGAAGTTGTTAAAGTGAATAATTTGTTTAGTAAAGTGGTAAGTGAACTTAGTGAGCAAATTTCACTTGAAGAAAATATAGTTTTCCCATTCATTAAAAACTTTATGGAGCAGGAAAAAAGCTTTACTGAAAATCAAGAAACTATTATTGATACTTTAAATCAAACTATTGGAAATATTGAAAGGTCATTCACACTTTCAGCTGATACTTTTAAGGAGATAGCAAAAGTTTCTTCTAACTATTCTCTTCCTGATGGAGCTTGTAATTCGTATAGGTTTTTATATGAAAATTTAAATGAATTCGAACATGAATTACATAAGTATATTCATTTTGAGAAAAATATATTATTTCCAAAACTATTAAAATTAATGTAATACATAGTTTTAGGATTTTACAATTTTAAAACTAGTTTATAAAAAGATACAAAATGAATTCATTTTTACCTACTGTAGAACAATTGCCTAAAGGACATCCTGTAAAAGTTTATTACGAGGAAGGTGCCTTAATACAAGATATATTACTTGAACTTTATGAAGTAAATCCAGTTGAAGATTTTCAAAAATATTTTAACATATTTAATCAATTAACAACTATTGAAAAACGTTTTGCTAGGAAAGAAAATCAGTTATTTCCATATTTAGAAAAACATGGTTGGAACGGACCAAGTCAGGGAATGTGGTCTTTTCATGACAATTTAAGAGATCAAATAAGATTATTAAATGGGTATAATGACGAGCAAAACACAACTAAAATTGTTGAAAATTTGCCTTATTTAATTGAAGGTATTAAGAGATTGATGTCTATTGAAGATGCTAAATTATTTCCAAATTCAATGGATTTGTTGACAGCTGATGACTGGAAAGAATTCTATGAAGGAGATGAAGAAGTAGGTTGGATGTTGTTAGAAAAGCCAGCTCCTTACCCTGAAGTTGAAAAAGGTGGTTATGTGCACCCAAGTGAAGATTTTAAAAAGCGAGATTTATCGTTTTCTTTAGATAACACTTTTCATTATGATGAAGGGTATATGACACCAGAACAGGTTAATTTATTACTGCGTTTTTTACCTGTTGACATTACTTATGTTGATGAGAACGATAAAGTAATATTTTATAACAGAGGAGATGATAGAGTATTTACAAGAAGTAAAGGAATAATTGGTAGAGAAGTGCGTTTTTGTCATCCACCTAAAAGTGTTGATATGGTGATAAGAATCGTTGAAGAATTTAAAGCAGGAACAAAAGATGTTGCTGAATTTTGGTTTAATTTTAAAGGAAGAGTAATACATATTAGATATTTTGCTATTCGAGATAATGATAAGAATTACAAAGGTGTAATTGAAATGTCTCAGGATATTACAGATATTCAAAAACTTGAGGGGCAAAAACGATTGTTAGATTGGGATTAAGCTAGATTGAAATGAGTGAGAATACAATTGATACAAAAAATATCTATTATCCTCCGGGGGGAATATTAATGTGGATTATTATATTTCTTGAGTTGTTTACATTTGGAATGGCATTAATAGCCATGGTAATTTATGGTAAAAACGAACCAGTTGTATTCCATAATTCAAGGTTACTTTTAAATACAACTTATGGAACTATAAATACAATCTTTTTAATTACCAGTGGTTTTTTTATGGCCCAATCGGTAGTTAGTTTAAAAAAAGTTAATAGTAAAAGATCTTCATCTTATTTGAAATTAACAATGCTCGGAGGTTTACTCTTCCTTGCTATGAAAAGTTTAGAATACTATGATAAAATTGAAGCGGGATTAACAGTTGGTTATAATACGTTTTTTACATTTTATTGGATGCTAACACTGTTCCATGTAATTCATGTAATAATTGGGTTGGTTATTTTGGGGTCTGTATTTGTTGGTTTGAAAAACAAGAAATCCACAACTAGTTTTGAAGATGTTGAAGCAAGTGCCGCATTTTGGCATATGTGCGATTTAATTTGGTTGTTATTGTTCCCAATAATTTATTTAATATTTTAAAATGAAAAAGAATTTATTTTTAAAGGTATTAGTAGGGCTTATTTTTTTAACCGCGGTATCAGCAATTGTATCCACTAGTTTAGTCAATTCCAATTATGTTGCTTCGATAATTATTATTGTATCAATATTGAAATTTATAGGAGTCTCATTTTATTTTATGGAGCTTAAAAAAGCCCATGTTTTTTGGAAATCATCTATTTTGTTTTTTGTAATGATATTTGCAATTATAACAATCATCATGTTGTAAAAGAATAGAATATTTAAAAATAGTTAGTAGTTTTAGTTTAAACCAGAATCATTTAGAAGAAATTCTTAAGGGTTCTGGTTTTTAAATTTAAGTACTTAAATTTAAAATGGAATAAAAAAGTAAACACCACCCACATACTAATAATAACCCACCTAATGGAGTAACTGGACCTAAAAAACGTAGTTTTT
>Ga0193959_1000310_pt1 | contig 19872 bp, 23 predicted proteins | sample FB_2_MG_FD_140333 | JGI IMG/M metagenome (GOLD analysis project Ga0193959, IMG submission 140333) | Microbial mat bacterial communities from the Broadkill River, Lewes, Delaware, United States - FB_2_MG | ecosystem: Environmental > Aquatic > Freshwater > River > Microbial mats | place: USA... | reverse complement strand
CCCTGAGGCAGGCTGGACTCAAACGTCAGGTCATTGCGACCGATACGCTCCAGCAGCTGAATCAGGTGCGGCACTTCGTCATGAGGCACAAACTGCCGACCCGGCCCCGGGGCTCCGGCAATGCGCGCACGTCGCAGCTCACGCTCAACACGCTGCAGCAGCTCGCGATACAACTGCATCAACTGCATGCCCTGTTCCGGATCGGGGTGCTGATCGGCCATCCATTGTAACTGCTGCAGCGGCCGTTTGAGCTCATGGGCAAGATTGCCCAGCGCCATACGTGATCGGCCGATCTGCTGTCCTGACTGGTGCAGCAACTGAGTGATACTGGCGACCAGCGGGGCAACTTCATCCGGCACATCCCCCGGTAGAGCGACTGTTTCCCCTGCCTGCTGCTGGGCCAGCGCCTGACGCAGGGGCTCCAGTCGAGCGAACCCCCGGTGTAAGACCCGGCGCTGTAATAGCAACAGCGCCGGCACACTGAGCCCCAGCAGCAAAAGCAGGGAGAGTTCAAACCGCTCCTGATCATGTTTCAGTTCGGCAATATCCTCGGCCAGCCACAAGGTGAACGGCTGCCCCTGCTTGATAAAACCCTGTTCTACCACCAGCCAGTGCTGATCACTTGTCGGAGACATAATCCGTACCGAGCTGTCGCCGGGCACCAGCGGTTGCACCGAGGGTTCCACATCCCACAGGGAGCGGGAACGAAAGCTGGCGATGTCTGAATACAGCATGTAGTAGTGCCCGGAATGCACTCGCTGGTAGGCTTGAGCCAGGCCATCGGTATTCAGCATCCAGCGTCCCTGCGCATCTTTTTCCAGGGCCGCGATCAGATTTTCAGCATCGTCTTCCAGCTGGCTGGCAACGAAATCCTGTGTCAGCCGGGTTACACTGACGTGCACTACGACCAGCAGCACCAGCATGACCACCAACAGTCCCAACAGCAACTGACGGCGGATACGCCCTTCCAGGGAGCTGTTCTGTCCCCTCATATCAGGCATCCATATCAGCGCTGGACGGCAAGCAGTATCCCTGGCCCCGTCGGGTCAGAATCACCTGCTTGCCCAGCCGTTGCCGCAGACGGTTGATATAGACCTCAATCACATTACTGTCGCGCAGGTGTTCTTCTTCGTATACATGCTCACTCAGCTCCGTTTTTGACAATATGTGATCGGCGTTGAGCATCATGTATCTCAGCAGACGAAATTCGGTACCTGTCAGCTGATGGGGTTGGCCCTGAGTGTCGGTTACGGTCTGTCGATCCATATCCAGCTTTAACCCGGCCACTTCAAGCTGACTGCTGGCATGTCCATGCTGGCGCCTCACCAGCGCCTCCAAACGAGCCAGCAGCTCTTCCACATGGAACGGCTTGCCCAGATAGTCATCCGCACCGGCCTTAAGACCATCAACCCGTTCGTGCCAGGCATCGCGTGCCGTCAGGATCAGCACCGGCATGTCACGCCCGGCTCGACGCCAGTTTTTCAGCACTTCCATGCCGGGCCGTTGCGGCAGACCCAGATCCAGAATCACGGCATCAAACGGTTCCTCCATGCCCAGAAATTCGCCGTCCACGCCATCGGTTGCCGCCTCCACCGCATAGCCTGCCTGCTTCAAACGGGATTTGAGACGCGTCACCAGATCGACATCATCTTCTACCAGCAACAGTCTCATGCTCAGTCCTCAACCTCTTCCTTCAGCACGGCACCGCTGACCGGGTCCAGCTCGAATTCACGCACGACACCGTCTTCGCCCAGTATTTCGATTTCGTAGATCAGCACATCGTCCTCATATTCGACTTCAACATCCAACAGGTGGCCCTTGAATCGCTCAGGATTCAGCGCAATCAGCTCGGTGAGAGGCCGGATCTGGCCCTTTCGGACCAGCTCAAGCACTTCATCCTGATTCAGGTCACGACTGGCAAAGGCAAATGAAGAGGTCAGTGCGCCCGCCAGCAACCAGGGAGTCGCAAGCCATTTGGCTGTCTTGTTCATAAATCCTCCGTCAGTCTGGATGCATGAGTATACCCTGACTATTCTATTCCCGGTCCGAGTCACCCGGCGCTCGCTTACGGCCGGTCAGCATTGCCCTGACCAGGCTTTCGCGGTGCCTGAGACTGGCCAGAGCCACGCCCGCCAGATGCAAGGCAATCAAACCCAGCAGCAGATTGCCCATCACCTCGTGCACCTCCTCAATCCAGGACTCGCCCCAGAGCAGGTCGGTGCCCAGCCAGCCACTCAGGGTTAGCAGTGCCAGGGACAACAGCAGCACCAGCACCATCATGCCGCCAGCGGGATTATGACCGATATAGCGTGTTTCCTGCCCACCGCGCATTGCCTTGAGGTATTGCGTCACCTCAGATGGCGAACGTACAAACTGGGAAAAGCGCGCATAGCGGGGGCCGCTCAGACCCCAGACAATACGAAACAGGACCAGTGCTGCAACGGTGTAGCCGGCCCATTCATGCAGGTCCTGCCATTCATCTGCACAGATCCAGGCCACCGTAAAGCAGAGTACCAGCGACCAGTGAAAGATTCGGATAAGCGGGTCCCATACCTTTACAGTGACCATGGGTGGCTCCTTAGTCGTCCAGTTCCATTTTAACCATGTCAAAGGTTTTGGGGTTGAAGTAGGCTTCTACGCGGCGCTGCTGTTCGTCATAGCCGTAGATCTCATAGCAGCCATCGTCGATCTTGAATTTCTTGATTTCCCAGCCCTTCGCCTTGATGGCATCACGGAACGCCTGTTCAGTTTGCCATTCATTCTTGGGCACATCGCACTTGTCGCCGGCCATGGCCGGAGCAGAAATAACAGCGGTTGAGATCAGTAGTGTTGCAAGCAGTGTTTTCATCGTTTGAACTCCTGTGTTGGTTGACAGGAGCCAGTGTAGAGCGACGGCCTGAAACGAAACTTAAAGTCAGCTTGCACCGGCAAGGCAAACCATTAAGCTGAGTTATCACCTGTATACAAGGATGTCGGCATGCGTTTGAGAGTTCTTTCCGATCTGCACCTGGAACACCATGACGAAGGGCGGGTACTGCCCCATGTCGAGGCGGATGTGATCATTCTGGCCGGCGATATTCATGCCGGCACTCAAGGGTTGCACTGGGCTGCAGCGCAATTTGCCAACACACCTGTCCTCTATGTACCCGGCAATCACGAATTCTACGGCACCTGCATGCCCAAGCTGAGGCAGGCCATGCAGCATGAGGCAAGGCAGCTGGGTATTGAAGTGCTCGACAACCGCAGCATAGTTCTGGATGGCGTTCAGTTTCTGGGCACTACGCTCTGGACTGATCTGGCGCTATACGCGCATGAAGAGGGTTATAGCCCTGCTGCAATCGAATGTTTCGCAGAGCATGTGATGCCGGACTTTCGGTTGATTGAACAGCCGGAGGAGGAACTGTTCAGTGCCCGAGAGAGCACCCGACTGCATCGACAGGCCCTTGCCTGGCTGACACATGAGCTTAACCGTCCGTTCAAGGGCCGCAGGGTTGTGATCAGCCACCATGCTCCTCTACCCGATTGTATCCCGCCAGGATACCGGGGAGATGAACTGTCCCCCGCTTTCGCCTCGGACTTGAGCCATCTGATGGGCCGTATGGATCTGTGGGTGCATGGCCATGTGCATGAGCCGGTCGACCTTGTCTGTGCCGGCACACGCATTCTGGCCAACCCGGGCGGTTACCCCGATGAGTTTGAACCGCCCGTGTTTGCTGCAGATAAGGTGATCGAAATCGAGTAACCAGCCCCAGGCTCAGCGATACAGCAGGCTCATCATCAGTGCGATCAGGAACGGGCTTGCCACACACCAGAACAGAATCGTCGCGACCTGGTCACCTTTGCCAATTGCGTTGAAGAAAGACACCAGCACCCCAAGTGGTCCACCAATCATGGTGAGGAATACCCACAGCATGACACTTTTGCCCTGCTGCCTGACATACAATCCCAGCGCGACCAGATACATGATGGTCATGAGCTGAACCAGAGTGATCAGCACCAGCAGTATCAATGTCTTACTTTCCAGCTCGTCGGCAGCGAGCCAGGAGAAAACATAAAACAGAAAAATGCCCATGGCAGCGATATACGCCACGAAAGAAGTCAGCAGGAAGGTTATGTTGGGTCGGATCACTACATCATTCACGTTTAAGTCCTTTTATTTGTGGTTATGGTGGTTCAGGGTGAATTGATGACACCTGCGGACATCCATGCTGGTGCGTATTGGTTTTTGCTGGTACAGCGGGTTGTGAATGGATTCATCTGCTCGCAACCGCGCGGCGCCTCTGTCGCCGCGACAGCTTCCTGATAGAGTTTTGCGTATTCGATCAAATCAGTTATTCAGGTGAATGCCCTGGTCATCCTGCCGAATACGACCAGCTTTCATCAGTTGCCCAAGTGCCATTTTGTAGGCTTTTTTGCTGACACCGAAGGTTTCGCGAATCGCATCCGGATCACTCTTGTCACCCAGCGTACAGAACCCGTTGCGTGTTTCGAGGTACTGCAGAATCTGCTGTGCCAGAGGGCCTACCCTTCCATAGCCGGGTTTCTCCAGCATGACGGTAATCTTGCCATCTTCGCGCAGCTGCTTGATAAAACCAGGCAGGCGTTGCCCCGTACGGACGGGGCGATGAATATCCTGCTGGTGCAACAGGCCCTGTGCCTGGTTATCGATTATCACCAGATAGCCGATATCGGTACGACGCCACACCAGCAGCTCGACCAGTTGAGCCTGCTGATATTCGACCTCTGTGGTCAGATGCTTCTCGACCTTGGTGGTCGCGGCAATGCGGCCGGTATTATCCAGATACAGATAGACGGTAACGTGGTCACCGGGTTGAGGACGATGTGTCTGTTCATTGAACGGCAGGAACAGATCCTTGGGCAGTCCCCAGTCCAGAAATGCACCAACTTCATTCACTTCCGCGACTTTCAGGTTGGCAAACTGTCCCACCTGAGCACGCGGACGCCGGGTGGTGGCAATAGGCATATCGTTGGTATCCAGGTAGACAAATACCTGCAGACGGTCGCCTAAACGGGTGCCCTCAGGCACTTCAGCCTTGGGCAGCAAAATGCCGCCGTCACGGTCTCCTTCCAGATAGACGCCAAACTCGACTTCACGAATGACCTTGAGCGTATTGAGCTGCCCCGTTTCAACCATGTACCACCCCGCCTGTTAACCCGCGCACATAAAAAAGGCACCTTGTAAGGTGCCTGACGAGTATACCTGAGTTGTCGCTCAATTTTACTCAAAGGTTCAAACAGAATAGCCGGATGCCTAATAGTGTTTCTGCTCCAGGCTGGTATCAAAACGACCCTTGACGGTCATACAGTCACTCGGGTCAGCCGCCTTGAACATGCCGTCTTTCCGGCATATTTTGGTCTGGAAACTTCCCTTCGCCTTGGCATTCGCTCCCAGTTCAATCGTATCAAGCTTGAAGGTCACCGCCTCTTTATTTTCCTCATCACTGATATAAAACGGCTTACTCATCCCCTCTGGCCAGAAAGATACCGAAGCACCATAGAATTGTGCGGATGCGCCCGGTCCTGTCACAGGTATTTCCAGTGTCAAAACATTGTTCATAATCCTGTCTGCATCCGGGTCAAAGGCCTGGATACTCAGAATAGTGACCACACCTCCAATTGAATGGAACGTCGCCGATGCCGAGCGCTCCCCTTTGGCGCTCAGGGCGATTCCTTCATAGGCCTTGTCACCAATCGTGGCCGTGACCTTACCCATTGCATCCTTTTCGGAAATACCGGCCGTCGCCGTCAACGAATACATCAAAGCAAGGGATGTAGCGACTCCCTTGGTGAATACTGTAAAAGCCTTCATCATTGATACCCTCCCAGGGCATGCTGTTATTCGTCATGTGAAGGAAAGGCGCGTTCACCATGTTCAATGCTGAAAATGCGAACAGGAGCACCCTCCAGGTCCGTATCGGCCCTCAAGCGCAGGGTGGCTCGGCGCCTCTCACCGAAGTTTGTAAAATTTACGTGCACTGTAATCATCCCGCGCAGCATGGGCTGCACCGGGTCCCGTACCGGTTCGTCCATTGAACCGTCAAAGTCCTGAGCACCAAACAATGGATCTTCTTGCAGCTGGCCTGACAGCAGTCTTTCTGCAACGTCTGCAGTGAAAAACAAACGAGCTGTATCAGGCTCGTAAATACCTGCATGCGCACCATCCAGCCACAGGGTATGTACTTCATACAGCGTCCGCACAAGGCCTTCGGCTTCTGTGATCAAGGCATCGGCGTTGCTGGCCGATCCGGACTCCTGCCCACCGTCGCCATAATCCGGTGCCAAATATTGGGCCTCCACCCAACCGGCGTTGACCTTGTCAAGATCATGAATCAGGCACCAGCGTGGAACCAGAGCACCATGTTCGGCTTCCCTCACGCGCTCCCAATCGACATCCCTGACAAAAGGAACACAGGTTATTTGCTGCAGGCTGCGGGCATCTCGGGGGAAGGAAACAGTGGCCCGATAGTTGATTCCAGGCCCCATCCGAGCCTGCAACTGCTGCCCAGGCTCTACTCCAATAACACGCCAGGCATCAGGACCATGCCCATCCAGATCAGCCATGACACCTGATGCAGTCAACAGCGCGAACGCCCCAAGCAAAACTCTGGCTGTTGTTCGTGAATATAGCTGCATGTCCTCTCCTCCCCCTGATGCTGGCCAAACCGATCAAGAACGAAATTGACCAATTACCAGCCTTTGCTGCCCATATTTGATAAATCCATCGGTTTTGCCGGCAGAGTGAAGCGCTTTGCAGCGGGTTTGCCTTCCTTGATGGAGGAGAGCATGTAGTCATCACCGTGTCGCAATACGCCCAGCCCCTTGCCCAGCACACTGGCGTTCATCATTTCAATATCCGCAGACTTTTCCATGCCTGCGGCCCGCATCATGATTTCACTCATTGCCATGGTTGCCTGGGTAAGCTCATATACGGTCGGGTCTGAGCTCAACACCAGGGTTTCGGTGACTGACTGTCCTGCGTTATTGATATAATCCAGTTCATAAACAACGCCACTGATACCGGCCACAGTTTCCGAACGTCCCGTATCCCTGAAGGCCTTGATTTCTCGCACGTCCTTGCCATACAAATCACGGTGCTCACTCATATCACCCAGTTGAGCAACCGTTGCGCCAATCTCGATGACGAACGCCATGCCTGACTGCTGCGCCACGCTATAAAGCTTCTCATCTCGCATCACCATATAGGCATCAGACTGGTCTTTCTCCTCCAGACGCATCAGGCTCTTTCCATCAAATTCGACGACAGTCGTTGCGCCATCGGCTTCAATATGAGCAATACCACCTGCCCAGGCCGATACAGGCAAACAGATCGTCAACACAATAGGCCCCAGTACTTTCTGCAATTGCATACAAACCTCCTGTCATATTGAATTACCAGATCGCCCCGTGGCTCATAACAAGACACAGGGCGTACATCTCTGTTGGTCAGATATACGCTATCAACTGCGACTGCACCCCGCCCCCTGTGTTTGCAGGGGTAAAAGCGATAAAAATTGCACCGTTTGTACTGCCAGATACATGGATATAAGATCTTAAGAAGGATTTCCCACTGCATTTGAACGGGGAACTGAGTCGGAGAATGACTTAGACTCCCATGACTGGCTGCCAATCGCTCAACTGCAACGCATGACGCCCAGACAGCCTAATAAGCCAAAGCTGGGTAAATTCAGGAAGATCGGATGCGTTTTCTTTCCCTGTTTCACCTGAGTATCTTTTTTTGCCTGTCTGGATCAGCTCTGGCCGAGACAGCCTCACTCCCTGTAGCAGAAACATCTCCGCTGTTGAAAATCAGTGGTGGTATCACCCATACCAACTTCGACAGCCGTACCGGCGCAGAAGCACATTTCGATTACGCACTTCTTCAGGCCCTTCCTCGCAAAATGCTCTTTACATCTACCGTGGTGACCGATGGTGTACACCGCTTTGAGGGCTTTCTGATGCGAGACTTGCTGGACAAGGTGGGAGCGAAAGGAGAGACCGTCGTTGCCACGGCGCTCAACGACTATGTAATCAGAATCCCTAAAGCCGACTTCTATGAATATGATGTACTCGTTGCCGATACCATGGACGGCAAGCGACTCACCCCAAGAGACAAGGGCCCCTTCTGGATTATCTATCCACGCAATGCACACACCGAACTTCAGGACATCCGCTACGACTATCGCTGGGTCTGGCAACTGCACCAACTGGAGATTCAGTGACACGCCCGCTCGCCCCCCGCTATCTTCTGCCAAGCCTGGCTATTTTTGCTCTGCTAGCCTTTCTGAGCGTATCTCTGGTACGCCTGTTGCAACTTGAGAAGGACATGCGTCTACATGTCGATGAAAACATGCTCTGGGTCGTCACTCAGGCTCAGGTTGCCGGCCACCGCCTTGTGGACGATCTTCACCTTCAGCGTCATGGCGACACAGATACCAACCCCGCATTGCGCTACGACATCCTTGTCAGCCGGCTGACGCTAATGAACGATGGGCCCCAACGGCGCTATCTGGAAGCACTGGGGTTGGCTGCTGTTTTGGATCAGACACTTTCAACCTTGTCTCAGCTGGAACCAAAACTGCGTACCGCCAACAGGCTTGTGGACTCCGCGGCTATCCACCGCCTGCTGACTCCCCTGTTGTCCAACCTCAACAGCATGGCCAATGCCATTATGGTTGAGGAGTGGGAATCAGCGGGTACGCGGATCGACATTTATCGTGAGAACATGATTCAGGTGATCGGGTTGATCGTCGGCATTCTCATCAGCGGGCTGGCACTCGTTGCCCTGCTGATCCAGGCACTGCGTCAGCAAAACAAGGTTCAGTATGCACTTGCATTACATCGTGATCAGCTGGAGCAAGATGTCCTGCGCAGAACATCTGACCTGGAAGCCGAGCGTCAGCGTGTCGTCACTGCGATCGAGACAGCACCCGACGGCTTTGCCGCCTTTGACAACCAAAACCATCTTGTTCTGATTAATCCCCAGTTTTCAAGGTTACTACCACTACCTTCTACCATCCCTATACCGGGGCAGCGTTTGCACACACTGCTTAAAGAGATCCAGATGATTGCCCAAATAGAAGATGGCTGCCCCGATAGGTTTGAACTCGATACGACCGGTCATCTGCAATGTGATCTGGATATTGCCGAGCAGGGGTGGCGACAACTTACTCTGTGCAGTACCAGAGATGGCGGCCATGTCATCAGAGTAGCTGACATCACCCGCTACAAGGCAGCAGCCAAGAGCCTGGAGAGATCATTACAACTGGAGCGAGGTGTCAGTGAATTCCACCGCAGCTTCGCCAGCATGGTCTCACATCAGTTTCGAACGCCACTTTCAGTCGTCGATTCAGGTCTGCAGAGGCTTTTGCGACGCGGGGCCGTAATGGACCAAAGGGAACAGCAACAGAAACTGCAGCGCATGCGTGAATCCGTTGCCCAGATGGTCCGCCTGCTTGAAAGCTCTTTGACCGCTGCACGGCTTGACAGCGGTGATGTGCCTTTGCAAACACAACCACAGGACCTGCAGGCCCTGATTCAACAATATTGCCTGCTGCATGAGCAGGATCACTCTCGAATACAGATTGATACGGATGCTTCTTCCCCGATCGCCTTGTGTGACCCGACACTGGTTGAACAAATACTGAGCAATCTTTTTTCAAATGCAATCAAATACTCCCCTGCCGATAGTCCTATCCGAGTCAGGCTTGGAGCATCGGGTCAGCGTGTTTACTGCGCCATCGAGGACGAAGGTGTCGGGATAAGCAGCAAAGACAGGTCACGGCTGTTCGAACGTTTCTTTCGCTCGAAAAGTGCCGCAGGATATCCCGGTGTTGGCCTGGGTCTGAACATTTCCCTCAATCTTGCACGTATTCAGAGAGGCGATATTACCGTGGATTCGATTGAGGGAAAGGGAGCCACCTTTACTCTTTGGCTCCCCAGAGAACGGGCACCAAGCCATGATTACCAACAAGGATGAAACTGAGCAAATTACCCCTTTGATACTGTGCGCCGAAGATGAGGAAAACCTGCGTGTCGATATATGTGATGAGCTGAGAGAAGCAGGCTACGACGTTGTTGAAGCGGCTGATGGTGACGAGCTGATGCAACAGATTCTGTCCGTAACACCTAACCTGATCCTCTGTGATATCAATATGCCCGGCCTGAATGGCTATGAGGTATTAAAAGAGGTCCGGCAGCAGCGGCCTGACCTGAATGACACACCCTTTATCTTTCTCAGCGCTCTTTCAAACCCCAACGAAGTTATCACTGGCAAACGGCTTGGTGCCGACGATTATCTTGTCAAGCCGATCGACTACGATCTGTTGTTGGCAACAATTGAGGCTCGCCTGCGCCAGGTACGGCGCATGCATGACAAGACTTCACTGGAGATCAACCAACTGCATAGAACCATGCATGAAATATCCAGTCAGGCCTTCGTCAGCGCCAGCCGCGCACTCGATATTGTTGCCCTTGGCATACTGTTGCTGGACCGACAAGGCCGGATTATTCACTCTAACCGTGCAGCCCGCCTGCTAGCAGAAGCCAACCGGCACCTCAACCTGGGCAAGACCCTGACCACCAACATCTCTCATGAAAACAAAAAGCTACGACAGGCGATATCGGATGTACTTAAGGCCGACCATGAACAAGTGTATTGCCTGAACCTGTCGCGCTCCGAAGAAGAGAGGGACCTTCTGGTACTGGTATGTGCTTTGAACAATCGTGAGCACGACCCTGCTGCCATTCTGCTGTTATCCGATCCGGAGAAACGTGTCCAGGTACCCCATGCGGTTGTCGCGGAACTGTTCAACTTCACGCCAGCCGAGGCACGTATTGCACTCGCTTTGGCTGAGGGAAAGCGAACTGACGACATCGCAACCGACATGTCCATTTCAGCCACAACGGTCGCTTTTCATTTACGTAACCTGTTCCAGAAAACGGATACAAACCGCCAGGCTGACCTGATTGCACTGATACTGGCCGGAACCCTGATGTTGAACCTGGAAGAGTGAGAATATCAAGCCGCGCTTAGGCACTCATGTCACACACCGTTATCCTGCCAAGTGACACTGGAACAGCGACAGTGGCGCCCCTGTGCCGCAATAACTATGCTGAAGTGTGCAGAGATGTCTGCAGCAATCCGATATTTCGGGGGAGGTTAGCATCATGTCTCTTGCTCCTACTGTACAGAGATTTCTGGACAGTCAGCATGTGCCCTACCGCATGCTTCATCATACCTATGCCGAAACAATGATGAGTTCGGCCATGGCCGCGCAGCTGCCTGCACACAAGGTTGCCAAGGGGGTTGTGCTCAAGGATGAAGAAGGTTTCGTGATGGCCATGGTGCCGTCAGACCGCATGGCAGATCTTGATGCCATCAATCGCAGACTGAACCGCCTGCTTGAACCTGCCGCACAGCAGGATATCAATATCCTGTTCCGGGATTGCAACCAGGGTGCCGTTCCTTCGCTGGGACAGGCCTACAACATGCCGGTTATCTGGGATGACGCCCTGACACTGGAGGAAGACTGCTACTTTGAATGCGGCGATCATATGGATCTGCTTCGTTTGGACAGAGCTTCGTTCGAGCATCTCATGCATGCCCATCCGCACGGAGCCATCAGCCACTGAAGAAGCCACTAGCCACTGGAATTAGCGGCCAATCAAAACGGCGCCTGGAAGGCGCCGTTTTTGTCATGTCCGGAAGATGCGTATTTAAACTTGGCCTACGCTCCCCGAATACGTAGCCGGGATTTGCCTAACGCTTCTTTTTGTCGCGTTTCTTCTTGAAGTAGTCTTTGACCGGTTTGGGCTTGTCTGGCAGAGCCGCTGCAAAGCGTTCACGCATGGATTCCGCACGATTTTCCTTCTGTTCCTGTTCGCGCCGCTGCAGGTGTTTGGCTCCGGCCGCTGTAAAATCGATTACCTTGTTATCGCCCATGCTCGATTCTCCCGTTATTACATAACGGCAAGGGTAAAACATCTTCCACCCGGAAGTCTTGCAATGGATAAACACTGACCTCCCTTGAGCGGAGTTGCCGAAACGAGACTTCCTCGGCTGATATCTCGCAAAACCACTGATAGGACTCTCGAGGCTCTGTCTGCGTGAAGACCGCAAGAGTAAACAGCGCGGCGCAGTGACCGCTTTCAGGATCTCGAGCAACACATACTCAAAGGCTTCGACACCAGGCTGAAAGTAGCACAATCAGTCACTGCACTTGCTACTTCTGTCACCCGAGGTGCGCACCTTGCCCGCACGGATATAAAGTATCAGCAGCATAAGCGCCCCACCCAGCAATGCAGTCAACAGCGCAGCATGAGCCTTCATTGCCAGCCCAATCAAACAGGCACATACGGCTCCCAGAATATAGGCAACCACAGCCACTGTTCGTTTATAGCCCGGTGCAACCAGATACGCGAACCACACCACCAATACGGCTGCCAGCGCCGGAAAAAGGAGCAGCAGGCCACCCATGATGGGTTTGGCCGACTGTTGTGGCGGGCATATTGGCAAAGCGGCCCGGTACCCGAAGCAGTAGTAATCCAGAAGGATTACAATAGCGAGCCCCGCATAAAAGCTCAGAAAAAAACCTGACACCGACACAGGAACAACCAGCATCCATCGAATGACCTTACCCATATAACCTCCCTGCTTCTGCTTACTTGAAACGCTGTCCAGACAACGGCAACGTCATTACAACACCGAGGACTTATCAACCGGCGAGGCCATCACCACCAGCCTCTGGGTTCCGCCCGCCCTCAAGGCGTCAAACGGATAACAGGTCACCAGCATCAGCCCATCGGGATAGGCCTCGGGGCGGAGCCGGACTTTGGCCGAATCAACCACCTGAATACTCTCAATTCGATAGCGGGTCTGAGACCGACCGTCAGCCAGGCTCAGCGTCTGACCAACGGCAACGTCCCTGAGAAAGGCGAAATGGGTATCACGGTGACCACTGATAATCCGAGCTCCGAATTCCAGCGCCTTCGCCTGCATGTTTTCACCCGGGCCAAACGCCAGCACACTGCCTGTATCACCCGCCAGTACAATCTGATCGATATCCATTTCATCCATGTGCAGTCGCGCCACCGGCCAATGATCGGCCCAGGGCCAGGGCTTCACCGCCTCACCGCTTTGTACCGAACGTTCCCAAGCGTCAGCCAGTAGCCACTGGGCGACCTGAGCCTTGGCCGGTATCCAGAGCGCCTGACCGATGAGGCCCAGGCCAGCGACACAAATCGCCGACAGCCCTGCCTGGATCAGTCGACGTCTCATGCCGACAGCCTCTCGTTACGCGCCTGTCGCTGCAGTAGCACCAGCAGACCACCCGCCAGCAGTAACAACGCCAGCCCCATCATCAGAGTCCACTGGAAACCGGTTGCACCCTGCGCCATCGGAAACTGCAGCCCATGAGGCTTGGGTGTCGGTATCGCCTGGGAATCAGCAGACTCAGACATAGGCCGCACCGGCGTTTTATCAACGGCCACCATGCTGGTATAGGGCGTGACCAAGTGGTGTTTCAAGCCCAGTTCGATAATCGCTGCACGGATACGCTCGCGTGATTCGCCGCGCAGATAACCACGTCGCCAGTCCTGCACCGCGCGTTGCGCCCAGTCGACGGATACGCCGCGACTGTCGTGCGCCGGCTGAATGTTCATGGTTTCGGACCAGGCCAAATCCCCCATACGACCGCCAACCTCGATCTGGGCACTGCCGGCTGCCAGCTTCATCGCCAACACCAGTGGTTCATCCGCATGCAGGTCCGGTACTCGCGTCGGCATCACATCCGTCACACCTGTACCCTTAATACTGATATTGGCCAGCACCGGTTTAGACAGGCGATCAAACAGTGTGGTCATACTCTCCTGCGCCCGATCCGGCGTTTCGATATAGGTGTAGGTGCCTCGCCCGGCAACAGCAGCCTCTTCCATGAAAAAGCTGTTGGGCGCACTGCCGATCCCCACCGTATAGAGTCGAGCATTACCCAGCCGGGCATTGATCAGTTCGAACATCTCGCGCTCATAGGACACACTGCCATCGGTAATAAAGATCACCTGACGCAAGCGCTGTTTATCGCCACTTCGAGCCAACGCTGTCTCCAGTGCCGGGCGCATTTCGGTACCGCCTCCGGCGCTCAAACGCTCAATGTATTGGATCGCCTGCTGTCGGTTGCGTGGAGTAGCCGCGACCGGCGCACGATACAGTGATGAAGTGGACGAGTTGAATTCGATTACATTGAAGGTATCGCCGGCCGACAGACCCTGAACGCCGGCCATCAGCGCGGCCTGCGCCGCCTGAATCGAAATGCCGCCCATGGAGCCGGAAGTATCAATCACAAAGGTCACTTCGCGGTCAAACACCTTGGTGTTCACCTCCTGCGGCGGCATCAACATCAGCAGGCCATATTGCTCGCCATCTTCCGCCTGTTCGGAAAAAAAGGCCGCACTGGGCTGGGCGGATGCGACCGGCGCCCAGTTCAGCACAAAATCCTTGTACTCGTCAGCCTGATCAATCAGCACACTGACGGATGACGGCCCAGCTTCGCTCTCGGCCTGAGTCAGGGTATGGGAAGGACTGCGCAGATACTCCAGCGGGAAGCCCGGCTGCAGTGCCACTTCAATTGCCACCTTGCCCTGTTGCTCCTGCTCCTCAACGCTGTTGACCATACGTGTCTCACGTTCACCCGGCAGCACCTGCCAGCCATTGCCCAGACTGACTTCCCCTGTCATTTCACGACGAGCCGGCTCGATCACACTGGCATAACGTGGTGTAATCGCCAGCGGGAAGCGCAGTGAAAAGGCCCCATCCTGCCACACCAGTGTCTGCTGGTATTCGATTCGAACCTGTACCTCACCTCCTGGCGGGATATTGGCCACCGAGGTATGGAACAGGTTGGGCCGATCCTGCTCGACCAGAGCGGCCTGCTTGCCTTCGGTTTTGGCGGCCTCGTAGGTCGCCTTGGCTTCTTCCTTGACCTTAATCTCGCCTTCGACAACCCGGTCGCCGATAATCAGCTGCATGTGATCGACTGCAGCTTCGTTGGGCAGCGGAAACAGATAAAGCGCCTCGGTCCAGCGATCACCGGGGTTACGAAATGTCTGCGTCACCTCCGCTCTCAGGAGCGGGCCGACCACCTTCATTTTCACCTTCGTATCCAGCAATGGCATCGCCATCACCCGCCCTTCTTCATCGCGGGTCACCAGAGAGCCATTGGTCACCTCACTGGCCTGCAGCGACTCTGCCTGTACCGCATTAACCTGCAGACAGAGCAACAGCCAACCCAAAACCCATGGCCAGCGACCGATCTGTGTTAATTTAGCCATCTCCTGTCCTCCATTCGGTTGATACCGCAAGGATCAGCAACGGATTTGAGGAAAGTGTGAAGTGAATGTGAAGTGGACCGTAAATGTGTGAGGGAGCACCCAATGCATGTGCTGATTGTCGAGGATGAACCATCCATTGCGGATACGGTGCAGTACGCGCTGCAGACCGAACATATCGACACCACCTGGGTCGGGACCGGCCAGGAAGCCCTGACTGCGCTGCAACAGCAGTCGATCGACCTGGTACTGCTGGACATCGGCCTGCCCGATTTGAGTGGCTTTGATGTCTGCCGCCGCATTCGGCAAATTTCCCCCGTACCGGTGATTTTCCTGACCTCGCGTCACGAGGAGATCGACCAGGTCCTGGGGCTGGAGCTGGGAGCCGATGATTATGTCACCAAGCCATTCAGCCCCCGAGTCCTCACCGCCCGCATCCGTGCGCGCCTGCGCCAGCCAACCGGCGGCACGGCACCTGCCTGTGGCTTCAGTCACGACGCCGACGGCTGCCGGATCAGCCTCAACGGCACATTGCTGGAGCTGAGTCGGTATGAATACCGTCTGTTGCTCCTGTTGATGACACACCCAGGCCGTATCTACTCCCGCGATCAGTTGATGGAACAGGTCTGGGAAGAGCCCGAACGCAGTTTTGACCGCACCGTCGACACCCATATCAAGACTCTGCGCCAGAAAATCCGCATCATCGACACCGAGTGCGACCCCATCCGTACCCACCGTGGCCTTGGCTACAGTTTCGAGGCGCTGACATGAGCCTGCGGCTGCGCCTGCTGATCGTATTCCTGATCAGCGTGCTGGCCGGACTCGGCAGTGTGGTGTACTGGGTATTAGATGAACTGGAGCCCCGCTATCAGGAAGCACAGGAAGACATTCTGGTCGATTTCAGTGAATTTGCCGCCGCCTGGATTGGCGCGCAGGCCGTGGACGTTGATGACAGCGGCAGCGTACAGATCGATACCAACCTGCTGGAGAAAACCTTTGCCACGCTGCACAAGCGTGCCTTGCATGCCCAGATCTACGACCTGCTCAAATCCGAAGCGGATATTCGTCTGTACGTGACCGACGCCAGCGGCATCGTTATTTTTGACTCCGAACAAAAGGATATGGGCGAGGACTACTCGCAATGGCGCGATGTCTACCTGACTCTGCGTGGGCACTACGGAGCACGCAGTTCCGATGACGACCCCGGTGACCCAACCAGCGAGCGCCTCTACACGGCCAGCCCCATCCTGTACAAGGGCGATATCATTGGCGTCGTTGCCGTTGGCAAGCCAACCCGTAATATCAACCGCTTTATCGCTCACCTGAGCACCAATCTGCTCTACACTTCGATAGCCATTGCGCTGGCCACCCTGCTGGTAGGGCTGCTGATCACCTTCTGGGTTACCCGACCGATGCACCGACTGGAAGCCTATGCGCGTAATGTATCCGAGGGCAAACGTGTTGCATTGCCACCACTGGGCAACAATGAGGTGGGGCGTGTGGGCGATGCACTGGAAAGCATGCGGGTCGCACTGGAGGGCAAATCATACGTGGCCAACTACGTGCAGAGCCTGACCCACGAACTCAAGTCACCCATCGCCGGCATACGCGGCGCCGCCGAGCTGCTGCAGGAACCCATGCCGGACGCGCAACGCAACCGTTTCCTGAACAACATCATCGAACAGGGCTCGCGGATGCAATCACTGATTGAGCGCCTGCTGGAGCTGGCCGCCATTGAATACCGCAACACACTTGAAGCAGCACAGACGCTGCTCGTAACCGAGCTAATAGAAGAGGTCAGCAGAGGTCAGGAAGACCACGCCCGCCAGTATCAGGTACGCCTGCAGACGGAGTGTCCCGAAGACCTGCGTGTATATGGCGATGTTGAACTGCTGAACGATGCATTGAGTAATCTGGTGAAGAATGCGATTGAGTTTTCGCCCCCGGACAGCGCAGTTCTGATCCGTGCGGAGCAAACGGATAGCGGTATTCGTATCGAAGTGCAGGATTCAGGCCCCGGCGTACCGGAGTTTGCCGAAACCAAGCTGACCCAGCGGTTCTTTTGTCTGCCAAAGCCGGACGGTCGCAAAGGCAGCGGTCTTGGGCTGAGTTTTGTCGACGAAATCATGCAACTGCACGGCGGCACGCTGAGCTATCAGCGAGACCAGGAGCAGGCGTGCACTCAATTCAGGTTGGATCTGCCCCGACAATAAAACGGCCAGAGCAGACCCGGGTAATGGCAGCCTCGGCCCAGTCAGGCTGCCATATTCTTCTTTAACTTATCCCTGAGCGGCGCACGCCTCTGAGCCGGTGGTCGGTTCGACCAGCTGGCTGTTATCGACCCACCCTTCCAGCGCCGCTGGTCGGTAATTGCACTCAGGGGCATTTCGACGCATCCAGACGCTGTCATCAATCGTGACATTGATAGCTGGTCGCTTGCCCTGCCCCGTGTACAGCGAGCGAGTCTGGCGGCCATCACCCATGGCCATGAATCGACTCCACAGGGAGTAGGCACCACCCAAAAACTCACTGTAGGAGTCCCGCAGGTCTGTCCGCCAGGCATCAGCTGGCGCGGCAAAGGGCTTGATTGCCAAACCGGCGCGAGCCGCCTTGCCCAGCATCCAGGCAAACGAAATATCGGCCAACGGATCATCGCCATAGCCACCGCCCACATTGGCATGCGAACCGATAAACCAGCGCTGTTCCACCTCAACCTGACCCGGCTTCATCTTGCCGTCGGCGCTGGTCCACAGGGCTACATCAAAGGCACGGCGATATTCGTCCAGCGCTACCGCATGGTAGGCTCGCTCCACCAGGCCAGACAGCGTGGTATCCTGCCAGGCATAGTGCTGTTCAGGCTTGAATGTACCTGGTACGCCCAACGTCCCCACCGTGTCCCATACACCCAGAAAATGCACCTTGACCTTGCGGCTGTAGCGCTCTCTGAACGCCTTGCACTCGGGTGAATCAGCCGACAGTGATTTATTCCGGTACAGGGCTTCTGCCTGTTCCAGCAGATCCGGCGTTGAAATATCAAGCAGACCACACTTGTTGATCAGTCCTACCAGACTGCGTGTGGTATAGGCACCACGACTGAATCCAAACAGCCAGATTTCGTCGCCGGTAGCGTAATTGCGGGCCAGCCAGTCATAACCCTGTAGCAGGTTTTCCGTCAGGCCACGGCCAAAAACACCGCCCCGCAGCCGCTCCAGGCGATCGGTGCTGACACCAGGGTCATAGAAAAAGCGCTGCTGAGTAGAGCCATCACGATCGGACAACTGACGAACAAGACGAAAGACATTGGTACGGTCCTGAGGGTCGCTCCAGGTACCATCAAACATCACGACCAAGCGTTGCTTAGGCATGAATACCTCCCTGTACTCGTTGGATACTGATTCTGCATCCATTAAAACAAACAGAGGTTTGGAAGGGTACAGCGGCAAGTGTGCAAGCCACTGGAAAACGGACCTGGATCATGATTTCAGTCCGTTACGGGCGCTTGCAACCCGGCCTCATGATCCCGGTCATCAATACTCATACCCTGTCTGGTCAAAGATTGAAGATTGGACGCTTGTTGTTGAACCCTGGCATCGCTCTGCACAACAGAGCCGACTCTCACCTTGCACCTTGTAGCAACGCTCAGGCCTCCCAGTCAGGCCCCGACGGAGACACAGAATGCGATGCGCGTTGCCTGATCAAGGCGGCAACCCAGCGTGACTCAATCAGCCGGTCCAATCGTTGCATCTCCAACTGCGGCATCAACCAGGTCAACAAGGGCAACTCGGCGGTACCATTGCTGATGACGTAACGGCGGTCGATGAAAGTATCACCAACAAAGCCGGCCATGACCAAGTCCTGCAACAACCAGCGCTTTTTCTTCTGGCTCAATAGAGGAACCGGCCACTCAATATAATCCTCACCCAGCGTGATTACAGCACCTCCTCGAAATGCCAAATACAGATACCACGCCATCATGCCGGCATAAGCCACCAGAAAAACCTCCACGCCCAGCAAGCCCCACAGATCTATATCCGGCCCCGATGTCATCCAAACATTAAACAGCCACTGTCCCAACCCCAGAATTACCGGCACCAGAAACAGCAGCCACGCAGCAGGGGGCCAATAACGCGCCCCAATGCGGAAATGCACCACACCTTCAGGCAAGGGTTGAGCTGCCAGTGTCTCGATAGTCTGCTCCAGCGCCTCACGATGCCGACGTTTTAAGCGACGCCAGGTGCCAACCAGCGCAACGGGGGTGGTAATGCAACCGCTGAAAATCACAGGCTTCAGCCATATCACCGCACTGACGCGCACAATCTCTGACAGCGATCCTGTGCCCATCCAGAAAAACACCAGCGCCAGCACCAGGGTACTGACGATCCAGAAAAACACTCCCCAGAACACCGTTTTCATCTGCCTTGCGCGAGATACCCCGGACTTCTAGGTCGGGGAGGGATAGCGCGGCGTCTGTAGGACGCCCCTGTTCCCGCGACTCTCCTCTTAATCTGCTCGCTATCTTACATTAAGTTG
>Ga0193959_1000308_pt1 | contig 19916 bp, 17 predicted proteins | sample FB_2_MG_FD_140333 | JGI IMG/M metagenome (GOLD analysis project Ga0193959, IMG submission 140333) | Microbial mat bacterial communities from the Broadkill River, Lewes, Delaware, United States - FB_2_MG | ecosystem: Environmental > Aquatic > Freshwater > River > Microbial mats | place: USA... | reverse complement strand
CTATACATTAACCAATTGCAAATCGTAAACCGAGATGCGAACGACTTAATTCCTACTCAATTAAAATCTGGTATTGAGCATTTAAAACACTTAAAGTTAAATCACCATCAAACCGCATTTTCCTTTCAGTTTGCTGTTATCAACGATCATTTGGATCCCAATTATTACTACGCATATCGCTTAAAAGGATTCGATAACAATTGGATTACAACAGAAAACAAAAGAAGTGCAACCTATACCAATATTCCTTATGGCGATTACACCTTTGAGGTAAAAGCAGGAACCAAACGAGATCTTTGGGACATTAGAACAAAATCAGTAGAAATAAGCATTATACCACCCTTTTGGAAAAGATGGTGGGCATATTTAATATATACAACTCTATTTTTGATAATAAGTTTCTTTATCATTAGATACTATCTAATGTGGGCAAGATTGAAGCACAAATTGGTAATCGAGGAACTTCTGAATGAAAAAAATAAAGAGCTTTATGCTATGAAAATGAATTTCTTTGCAAAAATGTCACACGAAATTCAAACGCCACTTACCTTAATACTATCACCTATTGAAAACATGATTGAACGGGCTGAAGGAAATCTTTTACTTACTCAACGCCTTCATGTAATTAAGAATAATGCAAAACGTTTGTCTAGAATTGCTATGGAATTAATGACCATTCGAAATCGGGAAATGGGCAGACTACGAATCAATGCTAGTGAAAACAATATTATATCGGATATTAATAAAATAGCCCTTTCGTTTAGAGAACAAGCGCGATTTAAAAATGTAGATTTTATTGTAGAAAACAATAAGCTAAACGAATTAAATCTATGGTATGATCAGCAAAAACTGGAGCATATCATTTACAATTTACTTGCCAATGCATTTAAATTTACTCCCAAAGAAGGAAAAATAACATTAAGCATAGAACCAAAACATGCTGATAATAAAGTAGAATTAAAAATTACAGATACAGGAATTGGTATACCTAAGGATGAATTGCAAAATATTTTCAATCTTTTTTATCAATCGAAAGATGGTAAAGCTGTTGGTGGTACAGGAATTGGGTTGGCTCTCACAAAAGAGTTAATTCAACTGCACAAAGGTGAAATAGCTGTTAACTCAAAAATTACTGAAGGCACCACTTTCACAATAACCCTACGAACAGGAAAGAAACATTTTAGCTCTGAGGAAATAATAAATACTGAATTAAAACCAGAAAAAGAGGATAAAACCTATACACTTCCTCAAATTAACAATGAAGAAGTTTCAATATTTAAAGATGATAAAGAATACAGAAATTTATTAATTGTTGAAGATAACTTCGAAATGCTCCTATTTCTGGAAGATAGTTTCAAATCTGAATACAAAGTAAAAACCGCTCAAAATGGTCATGAAGCCTTAGAAGTTATTTCTGAATTTACACCAGATATAATACTCAGCGATGTAATGATGCCAATAATGGATGGCATAACACTTTGCAAAAAACTTAAGGATCAAAAAACTACACGTCATATTCCTCTCATTTTATTAACAACCAAAAATGCAACCAGCTCAAAACTGGAAGGACTTAAATATGGTGCAATAGAATACATCAACAAGCCATTCAATGTAAAAGAGCTAAAACTTAAAGTATTTAATATTCTGGATACTCAAAATAAAATGATTGAAAAATATCGAACCGAGATATTAACTGAGAGTAAAGAAATACAAGTTGAATCGCCCGATGAAAAATTTATTGAATCGGTTATACTTGAAATGGAGAAGAATTTTGAAGATCCGGAATTTAAACTCGAAGAATTAGCCGATATGCTCAACATGAGTTATTCGAATATCTACAGAAAATTCCAAAGTCTTACGGATAAAACATTGGTTGATTTTATGCGATCATTTCGATTAAAAAAAGCAGAATCATTACTTATCAATCACAATTTTTCCATTTCTGAAATTGCCTATCAAATAGGATTTAACGATCCAAAATATTTCTCAAAATGTTTCAAAAAAGAGTATGGATTGACACCTAAGCAATACAAACAGGAAAAACAAATCATCTCCAAAGACAATTCTATCAATTAATGAAAGTATTCTTCCAACGAAATAAATTTCTAGCATTTATACTCGCAGTGTTATTTTTTGCGATTGCATTTGTCACTAGTTTAGAAGGCATTGATCGGGTGACTTCAACTGATAATTATTGTATGTCCTGCCATATTCATCCGCATTCAGAAAGCACATGGAAGCAAGCTTCGCATCACAATAATAAAAGTGGAGTTGTTGTTCATTGTATCGATTGTCATTTACCTCCAAAACATGAGAATAACTATTGGTCTGAGAAAATAAATGCAGCATCTCGCGATTTGTATTCTTATTGGTTTAAAGATCTTAATCAAATTAATTGGGATCAAAAATCAGAACTCGCACATGCAAAAAAGCATGTTTTTAACGAATCATGTATCAACTGTCATGAGAACCTCTTTCCTCTTCATTTATCAAAGGAAGGTGATGAAGCACATCTGCATTACAAACACAACCAGGATAAATTGGATTGTATAAATTGTCACTTAGATGTTGGTCACGGAAGCAATAATACTCACAAAGCCAATCCTTCTTTTTTACAAGTCGATAAGCAGAACAAAATATTCAAAAATGCCACAAAAGTAGATGATTTTTCAAATTTTGAGGAGCAAATTCCTGGTACCGATGTTTCTTTTGAGATGATAGCAATTCAACCCAATAATAAATTTGATTCGTTCTTTATTGGCAAAACAGAAATATCATGGAATGAATACAAGATCTTTCTATCCGAAACCGAATCAGAAGGTAGAATTGATGATTTAAAACCAGAAGTAGATGCAATATCAGGAGCAACTCCACCTTTTGGAGATCCTTCTCATGGCTGGGGAATGGAAAAAAGACCAGCAATTACTATGACCTGGCATGCAGCCAACACCTATTGCAAATGGTTATCGGCTAAAACAGGAAAAAAATACAGGCTTCCTACAAAAGAAGAATGGATATATGCATGTAATGGTGACTCAACTGATGATTTCTTTTTTGGTGGACAACTTGAAGATTATCAAACTAAAAACTTCCCGGAAAACCTCATCAAAAAACCTAGTGAAAAGATAAATGATTTTGTTGTTTGGAGTGCAAATAGTAAAGGTAAAACAGCTTTACCAAAGGATATTAAAAGTAACCCATTTGGTTTACTAAACATGCTTGGGAATGTGAAAGAATTCTGTTCGAATACCATTTTAATAGATAACAAAACAGAGCACATAATTATGGGTGGTTCGTTTAAAAGTGAACTTACAGATTTATTGCTTACAAAAGTTGATTACACCAAGCACGAAACCTGGTTAATCACCGATCCTCAAATTCCTAAAAGCATTTGGTGGTACTCCGATTGCAATGATGTTGGATTCAGAGTCGTTTGCGAATTCAATAAAGTTCCTGAAAATTAATACCAATTGTTAATTCAGATATCAGATGAATAAAGATTATTACAACAGCAGAAGAAAATTTATAAAGAATGCAACAGCAGCTGGTCTCATTGGTGCAATAGGTACCAATGCTCTTTTTTCCTCATGTCAGAATGGTAAAAAGCAAGATTACACTTTTCCTCCCATGTTGGAAAAAGCTCCTGACGGTTCACTTTTAAAAGCTGGTGTTGTAGGCTGTGGCTATAGAGGAACAGGAGCTGCAATTAATTTTTTAAATTCTGGTCCTAATGTTGAAATATCTGCTCTTGCAGATGTGTTTCCCGATCGTGTTGAAGCCTGCCGAAAACAAATTAAAGAACAAAAAGATCTTGAAATTCCTCCAGATAAATGTTTCTCAGGAATTAACTCATTTGAAAAATTAATGGAGTGCGATATTGATATTGTTATTTTAGCAACTCCACCACATTTTCGCCCTCAACATTTCGAAGCCTGTGTAAAAGCAAAAAAACATGTTTTCATGGAAAAACCTGTAGCGGTCGATCCTGTTGGTGTTCGTTCTGTAATGGTATCTGCCGAAAAAGCAAAAATGCTTGGTTTATCTGTGGTAACAGGAACAATTAAACGTCATCAGCAGGATTATATCGAAACTTTCAAACAAGTTAACAATGGTGCCATTGGCGAAATTGTTTCGGCAAATAGTTATTACAATGTTGGAAAATTGTGGCATCGAAATCCACGTGCCGACTGGTCGGAATTGGAAAACATGATTCGCAACTGGGTAAATTGGTGCTGGCTTTCTGGAGATCACATAGTAGAACAACATGTTCACAACTTGGATACAGTAAACTGGTTTGTAGGCAAACATCCTGTTAAAGCACTTGGCTTTGGTGCTCGCCAGAGAAGAATTACTGGTGATCAGTACGATATGTTTAGTGTTGATTATGTATATGACAAAAACATCCATTATCACAGCATGTGTCGTCAAATTAACGATTGTTCCAACAATGTTTCAGATCGAATTCAGGGAACCAAAGGAGCTACTAATTGTGAAAACACTATCTATAATCCAGATGGATCAATCGAATGGACCTACAAATATCCAAAAGAAGGAACAGGCAAAAACATTAGTCGCTTAGCAACAAATCCCTACGATCAGGAACATATTGATTTGGTAACAGCCATTCGAACAGACATACCTATAAACGAAGCCTTTCAAATTGCAGAATCAACACTTACAGGAATAATGGGCAGAATCTCTGCTTATACTGGAAAAGAAGTAAGTTGGGAAGAAATGATGAATTCTGATTTGTACTTAGGACCCAAAAACTATTTAATAGGATCTGTTGACATTCCTAAAGATATTCCAAAACCAGGGAAAGCCCCTAACCATTAAAATAGGAGAATTTAGGGCAAAGAAAAAGGGTCCAACAAGACCCTTAATCAAAGAAAACCAATTAATTATGCTATTAAAACCAAAATCCCGGGACACCACTCCCAATTTTTGGGAAACCATTGTAATAATGATTTCGCATATACAATTACAAGCAGCGGACCAAAAACTCTTTTGTATTGATTTTCTGAGACTTATACTGTTTCGTGAATTATTTCACATTTTAAAAGTGTCCGTTAACATCACACTCCCTGTACGTAAACGCACAAAAAAAGAGGATCTTCATCCTCTCTTTTCTATTTTAAATAATCAATTTCAATTATCGATACGACTGATCGCCTGAACTACTCTTTCCATGAATCCAAATATCGCCGTTTGCCATATAAAGTTTCTTATCTGCAGTTCTATTTCCAGCTCTTAAATTACCCGAAGATGCTCTAAGATCGAAACTCAGTTGATCAGGGTCATTTCTCAAACTTAAAGTTACATTGCCTGAAGTCGTATCAAAAAATGATTCTCCTACTAAAACAAGATTATCACCTTGAATATCTCCTGATGTTGTAGTCAAATGTAAAACCGTTTTTGAATCGCTTATTTCAATGCCTCCTGAAGAAGATACATTTTTCAATCTTCCAGTCAATCGTTCAATTTCAATATCACCCGAAGAAGTTCTAGACTGTATATCACCTTCAATATCCTTAAATTCGAGATCGCCCGAAGAGGCTTTACTAGTTACATTTCCAACTATATATTTAATTTCCTGATCTCCTGATGATGATTCGCTAGTTAAATTTCCTATTAAATCTTTAACTAAAATTTCACCTGAACTAGTAACGATATCGAGATCGCCCTTAATTTTCTGAATATTTAAATCTCCAGATGAAGCTCGAAACTTAGAATATCTTGAAACAATATTCTCGCAATACAAATCTCCAGAGGAATTTCTAATGTTTAACTTGATATCAGAAGGAACTTTTAGACTAAGCTCTCCATTAATATTCCCATAAAACGAATTGGGAGATTCAATCCAGATACTTAAAACTCCTCCATTTAATTCATGTCGGATTGCAAACTTTTTCTTTTTGGAGGATTTCCCTTTAATAACACCTTCAAATCTAACATCAGATCTATCTTCACCATTTATTTCCACATCACAAAACGATCCTTTTAGCTCAATACTTTTAACTCCTTTGTAAGTTTCATTCGCATCAGCAAAAATGGTCTGTGAAAACAAACTGTATGATCCCAACATAAAGACTAACAAAAGAAAAATAGGTTTTATTTTTTTATAAATTTTCATACGATATGATTTTTAAGATTGAATGAGTAATTTCAAGAACACTATATATGAGACGCTTCTATTTATAGATTAGTTACAATTTTTTGAAAGGATTTATATTTGTGTACGTTTCTATTTAGAATCTTTTTAAATAATTATTATCTTTGCCCATTCAAAAGAAAAAAAATATGAATTCAAATACAGATCAGCAAAACAAACTTTCAACCACAACTATTATCGAAAATAAAGCTATCGCTCCTGGAGTGTACGTCTTAAAATACAAGAAAATAAAGGATTTTAAAGCCGGACAATACATTGGCTTAACCACCGATTTAGAAGTCACTCCACGTTTATATACAATTGCTAGTGGCGTAAATTCGGATGAAGTACAAGTTCTCTATAATATTAAAGACGATGGTTGGTTGACCCCAAGATTAAGCGAAATAAAACCAGGTTCTGAGTTGTACATTACCGATCCGGATGGTGATTTTATTGACGATGCATCTCCTGCATGGTGGATAGCATCTGGAACAGGTATTGCTCCTTTCTCAGCGATGTTTCGATCTGGATTAATCGAAAATAAAAAATTAATTCACGGAGGTAGATATACACATTCATTCTATTTCGAAGATGAGTTTAAACCAGCATTTAAAGACAATTACATTAGATGTTGTTCTCAAGAGAGTGGTGATGGTTTGTATAGTGGAAGATTAACACGATATTTGCAGGATATTCCGGAATTACCTGCTAAATGCAAATTCTTTTTATGTGGTAGTCCGGAAATGGTAGTAGAAGTAAGAGATTTACTAATCAACCGTGGAGTTGCTTACAATAGAATCGTTGCTGAAATCTACTTTTAAGATAATATCAAAGCTACAAAATGGGTAAAGAAATCCTTTTAGGAAAAACACTTACGGAACTAACAGAAATTGTAAAAGAATTAGGTCTTCCGAAGTTTACAGCCAAGCAAATTGCTGACTGGTTGTATAAAAAAGATGTGAATAAAATTGATGAGATGTCCAACCTTTCTCTTAAGGCAAGAACTGCTCTAAAAGAGAGATTTGATTTTGGAACAACATTAACCACAAAGGAGCAAGCTTCGGTTGATGGAACTAAGAAATACCTTTACCCAACGAATCATCCTGACAAATTCATAGAAACCGCATATATTCCAGATAGGGAAAGAAATACACTTTGTGTTTCGTCCCAAGTAGGTTGTAAAATGGGTTGCTTGTTCTGTATGACAGGGAAGCAAGGTTTTCAGGGACAATTAACAAGTGGTGAGATTATCAATCAAGTTCGCAGTTTACCTGAGAGAGACAGCTTGACCAATATTGTATACATGGGAATGGGCGAACCATTGGATAATGTTCCTGAAGTAATGAAATCACTTGAAATTCTTACTTCGGAATATGGAATGGCAATGAGTCCAAGAAGAATTACCGTTTCTACTATTGGCATTATCCCAGGTATGATAGAATTTCTGGAGAATAGCGAATGTCATTTAGCGGTTAGTTTACACACTCCATTTGATGATGAGAGAAAGAAACTGATGCCGGTTCAGAATGTTTATCCAGTTAAGGATGTGCTTAAAATTATTAAGGATTTTGACTTTGGCAGACAAAGAAGAATATCCTTTGAATACATCATGTTTAAAGGAATTAACGATACCGCTAAGCATGTAAAAGAACTTTGTAAGATTCTTGATGGAATAAAATGTAGAATCAACCTGATTCGTTTTCATCCTATCCCAAATACTCCTCTTGATGGTTCTGATGAAGAAACCATGGAGTATTTCAAAGAGCAATTGAATAAGAAAGGAATTACTACAACCATACGCCGATCACGAGGTTTAGATATATTTGCCGCCTGCGGACTACTCTCTACAAAAGAGCTGGTCAAGCGACAAAACGAAGATTTTTAAAACAAAAAATCCTGCTCAATGAGCAGGATTTTTTTATATCTGAATTTCAAGATTATTTTTCACTTGATGTTCTTACCAAAAGATCGGCATGAACCACAACCTCTTTCGCATCTTTTGCTCCTGGCTTGTCTTCCATTTGATCGAACAGCAATTTCGCAGCCTCACGACCTACTTGTTTAGGATTTTGATCCATAGTAGACATAGAAGGTTCCATATAACGAGAACGACGACTATTCGAGAATCCTACTACAGCAAGCTCTTCCGGAATTTTAATTCCCAATTCTTTTGCCGCAGCAATTGCTCCAATTGCCAATTCATCGTTAATTGCGAAGAAAGCATCAGGACGATTAGAACGACTCAATAATTCCAATGAAGCCTTTTTTGCATCCTCTACTGTGAAATCACAACGAGAAATTAAAGTTTCATCCAGATTCATTCCCTTATCAGCTAAAGCTTTTTTATAACCACGCATACGGTTTCTACCATATAGCATGTATTCTGGTCCGGTTAAAAAAGCTACACGCTTTGCTCCACCATCTATTAGATGATTTACAGCAGTATAGGCAGCAGCAGCATCATCAGCAACTACTTTCGAAACCTCAAGTTCTTTCGAAGTTCTATCGAAAAGTACCATAGGTACTCCCAAATCCTGAATTTTATGAATGTGATCGTATGTACTTGTAGCACGAGAAAGCGATAGAATAATACCGTCCATTCTCATATTTAAAAATCCGTTTACATTCTTCTCTTCCTTCTCCATTTTTTCATTTGAAGAACTCACGAATACCTGATAACCAAACTCATCTGCAACCTGTTCAATTCCCTTTACCACTGAAGCATAAAATGAACTTACAATTTGAGGTACTACTACACCAATTGTATTCGATTTCTGTGTTTTCAATGCTACTGCTAATGGATTTGGCTGATACTTTAACTCTTTCGCTAATTTCTGAACCGATTCTCTGGTTTGAAGACTAATTTCGGGGTTATTTTTTAGAGCTCGAGAGACAGTAGAAACAGAAATATTCAATTTTTCCGCAATGTCCTTGATGGTAACTGGTCGGTTTGCCATAGTATATAATTTTGATACTTACTTTGTATAAATCAGACAACTGATATTAAGGTAATGACTTTTATCAGTTTTTCCAACATCACACAAAGATAGTATAATTACGATAGCATCCACCTTGAAGAACTTACTTTTTAAAGCTGTTTCCTGATATTTTACAGCACTTCCAAAAGCTTAACATACTAATAACAATAATATTAACTCATCGGAACTTCTAAGACTAGAAACTCCGAATCTCTTATTACATTCAGCTGAATTTCATTCTTGTTATACAAACCAAAACCATCTCTGGATCTAATTATTTGTCCTTCAATTAACAATTCTCCATCAATCAAAAAAATATAAATTCCATTTGATTTTGAATACCTTACATAGTCAATACTTTCTCCACTTTTCAGTATCCCTTTAGAAATAAATGCATTTTGATTGATTTCAAGTACATCTTCTTTTGAATTCATGGGAGCCACAATAAGATGTATACCACTTTTATCTCGAGAAATGGAGAAAATTTTCTGATCGTATCTTGGTTTTACTCCTTTACTTAATGGTAAAATCCAAACTTGTAAAAAATGAGCTTCCTCTGTTAAAGAGGCATTGTATTCAGCATGCATTATTCCAGTTCCTGCACTCATAACCTGCACTTCATTCTCAGATATAATTTCCTCATGTCCTGTGCTGTCCTTATGTAGTAGCCCTCCTTTTATTGGTATTGATATGATTTCCATATCCTGATGCGGATGCGTTCCAAAACCCATTCCACCCTTTATCATATCATCATTTAGTACTCTTAATGTGCCAAAACTAATTCGCTCTGGACAATAATAATCTGCAAAACTAAATGTATGCCTACTATCTAACCAATCTAATCTTGAAGTGCCTCTCGAATCTGCTGAATGATACACCTTTTTCATCTCAAACCTCCTGTCTTAAAATCATTTACTACAAATATATGGGATAGTTATCTTGAAGTAAATGGACAATTCTCAGTTTCAACTGTACTTTTAAAAGATTAAAAGTGTAGCACATACATATCTAAAAAGAAAGCCCGAATATCAATCCGGGCTTCTACATTATTTATGATTATTCTTACAACACTTTTGATTTTATTACCATTAATTTTTCGCGTGTCATTTCATGCATTGAATAAGGGATTCCTCCTGTTCCAATACCCGATGCATCTCTTCCTCCAAAAGGCATCCAGTCTACACGAAATGCAGTATGATCATTCACCATTACAGTGGATGCATTAAATTGGTTCACCGCATTCAAAGCCAAATCAAGATTTGAGGTAAAAACTGCAGATTGAAAAGCCAAAGGCAGTGAATTCGATCGATGGATAGCCTCCTGAATATCCGAATAGGAATACACACAAATAACAGGACCAAACACCTCGTGTTGCGATACTTTCGAATGCTGACATGGATTTAGTAAAACAGTCGGTTCATAACAAGTATCTGAAATTCGCCTACCTCCACAAAGCAATACTGCTCCATCTTTCACAGCCTCATCAACCCATTGTTCTACTCTATCCGCTTCGTAAGTTTGAATTAGTGGTCCAACTTCAGTAGTTGGATCTAAAGGATCTCCAACTTTTAAAGCTTTAGCATTCTGCACCAATTTCTTTGTGAACTCATCAATAATCTGTTCTTGTACAAATACCCTTTGCACCGAAACACAAACCTGACCAGCATGATAAAAACCACCTTTTGCTAACAAAGGTACGGTTTGATCCAAATCCGCATCAGCTTCAACAACGACTGGAGCAGATCCTCCATGCTCCAATGCACATCTGGTTCCTGGTGCCAGTTTCGATCTTAGGCTCCAACCTACTTCTGCCGATCCAATAAATGAAAGATAGTTTACTCTTGAATCTTTCACCAGTTTTTCTGCATTTGCTCGATCACAGATTACCGCTTCTGCCCAATCATCTGGCAAACCAGCTTCTTTCATCATCTTTACCAATTCAATAGCCGACATGGGAGTTGTTGTTGCAGGTTTGATTAATACAGGACAACCAACCGCAAAAGCAGGAATAATTTGGTGAACAGCTAGATTTAGCGGATGATTAAATGCACTCACACTAAGAACAACACCAATAGGTTCGCGCATGGTAAAAGCCCAGCGATTGATAGAAGCTGCAGTTGTTCCCATAGGAATCTGTTCTCCCTTCATCTGACCAATGTGCTCAATTGCCAATTGAACTCCATTTATGGCTCTTAAAACCTCTACTTTACTATCCTGATATGGTTTTCCTCCTTCTGTGGCTGCAATTTTTGTAAGCTCCTCAACGCGAGTCTGCATAATTGCCTTGGTTTTTTCCAATATTTCAATTCGTTGATAAGGCTCTAACCATCGAGATCTATCCTGAAAAAGAGCGTATGCTTTTGATATCTTTTCCTCCACTTGCTGTTCATTCAATAGGGGAATTTCTTGTATTAAACTACCATCGAATGGCGAATTTACTTTTATTGTGTTCATTGTTTGTGTGTATTTTGTGTGATCTAATATGCTTTCTCATGTTAGGTCGCGTACATCATTTTCTCTTTTGTGAACTTCACAAACGCGACCATAATTCTTATTTATGCAATCAACGGGTTACACCCATGCTTATTCACATTGTGCTCTTCCAAGACAAAAAATCAATTGTCTCAGATCAAAATTACAGAAATCCACAATACTTGATACTGGATGCTTGTATCTTGAGACTTTTCGAATCTACAAAATACATGTTTTTGCGTAAAGTTCTTCGTTCAGTACTTTATGATTTTCGGAATAATCAACAGGAACATCAATCAAATGAACGCCTTTGCTTTCGATGCACTTTTGTAGCGTTTGAGTAAAATTTTCGGGACAATCCACTCTGTGTCCAATTGCTCCGTAACTTTCTGCGTATTTCACAAAATCAGGATTACCGTAATCCAAACCAAAATTCTCGAAATTCTGAGCTGCCTGTTTCCACTTAATCATACCATAAGCACTATCGTTCAAAATCACAATTACCAAATCCAAGTTTAAACGAACCGCTGTTTCCAATTCCTGAGAATTCATCATGAATCCGCCGTCTCCACATACTGTAACAACTGGTCTATCGGGATGCACCATTTTTGCCGCCATAGCCGAAGGAAATCCTGCTCCCATGGTAGCCAATGCATTATCCAATAATATGGTATTGGGTTGATAAGCTGGAAAATTTCTGGCAAACCAGATCTTGTAAACTCCATTATCTAAAGTTAGAATACCATTTTCGGGCAATGCCTTTCTAACTTCCGAAACTAAAAATTGAGGAATTAAAGGAAACTGTGAGTTATCTGAATTAGTAGAGATGTGTTTGTCTACTTCCTTCTTTATCCTTTCATAGTAATCGAATTTCCAATCTTGCTGAATCTCGATTAAACCTGTTAATTCTTTTATCGAAAATGCAATATCTCCCACCACATTCAGTTGCGGAAAATATACCTCATCAACCTGTGCGGCGAAAAAGTTTACATGAATAACCTTCTTGCCACCATGTTCCATAAAAAATGGAGGTTTTTCAATTACGTCATGCCCAACATTTACGATCAAATCAGCTCGTTCTAAAGCGCAATGTAAATAATCATGATCCGATAAGGCTGCAGTTCCCAAATAAAGTGGATGACGCTCATCAACAACGCCTTTTCCCATTTGAGTATTGAAGAAGTACATTCCTGTTTTATCAATGAATTCACATAAAGCCTCTGATGTTCTTTTACGGTTTGCTCCAGCACCAATTAGTAACAACGGACGTTTGGCTTCCTGAATCATTTCCACAGCTTTTTGTAAGGATTTAATTTCAGGATTTGCACGACGAATGTGATTGGTCTCAAATAAAGTTTCGATGGTATCCTCTGCTGCCACATCTTCGGGCAATTCCAAATGCACAGCTCCAGGGCGCTCCTCAACAGCGACTCGAAAAGCCTCCCGAACCAAGGCAGGAATATTATTTCCATTTACTATTTGGCGGGTAAATTTTGTGATGGGTTTCATCATATCTACCACATCTAATATCTGAAAACGACCTTGTTTGCTTGTTTTTATTGGTTTTTGACCCGTTATCATGATCATGGGCATTCCGCCCAACTGAGCGTAAGCTGCTGCTGTTACAAAGTTGGTAGCTCCCGGACCCAATGTTGCCAAACAAACACCAGGCTTACCAGTTAATCTGCCATAGGTAGCAGCCATAAATCCTGCAGCCTGCTCGTGTCGTGTTAAAATCAATTTTATATCTGATTCTTTTACAGAATTCAAAAAATCCAGATTTTCTTCACCTGGAATTCCAAAAATATACTCTACTCCCTCGTTCTCTAATGCTTTTACAATTAAATCTGATGCCTTCATATCACATAACCTCCATTAACAAGTACAAAATCAATTCTTAACTCAATATTTTGATACAATTATTTATTGCATGCCATTTTTCATTGAATCTATAATTTACTCAATTAAAATTAGTTGGAAGAATCTGATTGGTAAATGGACAGTTTTAAGAATCAATTGTACTTTTTTGAGGTCAAAAGCTTAACACAAAGCATTACATTTGTTGTCCGAAATTTTTAATTACCGACTTTACACATGAAGAACTTAAATAACAACTTAAAACATTTACGACTAAGAAAGCGATTGTCTCAAAACGGATTATCAGCTCGAATTGGCGTGGGTTCGTCATCTATCAGCGCTTACGAAAAAAGAAGAAGCGTACCCAAAATTGCTACTCTTTTAAAGTATTCGAACTACTTCAACCGAAATTTAGAAGAGTTGGTGAATGGTAATTTAAATTTAGCCGATAAAGAAGCCAAGCAAGACACCAAAGGAGAGAAATTAAGAGTTCTGCCAATTCTGGTTGATGATAAGAATGAGGAAATGATAAGCCTTGTTCCTGTAAAAGCTGCGGCTGGATATCTTAACGGACACTCCGATGCAGAATTCATTAGCGAACTTCCGAATTTCAGAATGCCATTTGCCGAGTTATCGGAAAATAAGACTTACCGTGCTTTTCAGATTGAAGGAGAGAGTATGCTTCCTGTTCCTGCTGGCGCTTATATCATTTGTGAATACCTGCAGGATTGGGAAATGATTAAAAATAATAGCAGTCACATTGTTGTTACTACTGATGATGGTATTGTATACAAGCGTGTAGTAAAAGATTTCGATAACAACCAGCTACTATTGAACTCCGATAACAAGGAATATTTATCCTTTGAGGTAAGTCTGAACCAAGTGGTTGAGGTATGGAAAGCATTGGGTTTTGTTTCGTTCCAATTGCCAGAGATGGTTTAAATAATTAATAGCATTCAGCTGACAGCCAACAGTTATCAGCACAATAAACCACATGTCTAGTATCTTTAAGATGTTAGACATGTTAATGCCTGGTTCCATAAACCTGAGGTTCGAGATATGGAAATCATAAGCTTTTGAAAAGCTGAATTACCTGAAATAAATCATATTAAATAATTCAAAACAAGGCATTTTCGAATCGTTCTTTTTCATACATTTGCTTGCATTTATTAATTCTAAATAAAGAAACTGTAGAACTGCAAACAAATGAATAAACTCGTAAATTCAAGCAATTTAAAGGGCGTATTGTACGCCATGCTTACCGCATTATTATGGGGATTTCTTCCCATTTTTCTTAAGGTTGCCTTAAAGGAAATCGATCCAATAAGTATCGTTTGGTTTCGCTTTACATTTGCCTTTGCCGTGCTGTTTATTTATTACTTGCTAACCGACAAAAAGCAGTTAAAAATATTTACCCGTCCTCCACTGATATTAGTGATTGCAGCCGTAGCACTTGGAGTTAACTACCTGGGTTTTTTACAAGGATTGAATTACACAAGTCCAAGCAATGCTCAAATCATTATACAAACCGGTCCCATTTTACTTGCCCTGGTAGGTGTAATTTTCTTTAAGGAGAGACTAAATTACAAGCAAATGATTGGTTTTGCCATTGCAGGTTTAGGCTTGTTCCTTTTCTATCGCAACCAACTGCAAACTTTCATTCACGATACCGATGCCTTTAACAAAGGATTTTTCTGGGTAGAATTGGCTGCCGTGACTTGGGTTTTATATGCTGCATTACAGAAGAAACTGGTTCAGCAATATCCTGCACAGGTGCTTAATATGGTCTTATATGGTATTCCTGCATTAATCTACACGCCAATGGCTGATTTTTCAGCTTTCTCTGGTTTATCCTTCAACACTTGGTTAATTGTTATTTTTCTTGGCATAAATACCTTAGTGGCTTATGGGAGTATTGCCTTGGCTTTTAAATATACCGAAGCCTATAAGGTAAGTATCATTGTTACCCTCAACCCAATCATCACTTTACTAACAATGGCTGTTCTTACCGAAATGCAGGTAGACTGGATTAAGGCAGAAAACCTTACCATTTATTCTTTATTAGGAGCGGTTTTGGTTATTGGTGGTGCTATTACAGCTGTGTTCTTTTCCAAGAAAACGAAAGTGTTAAAAGAAAAACAAATCGCTTAAACAATAAATCCTTACTTATTAACGATCTCCATTACACGAATGGCATCTGTAATCGGAAGAATTTTCACTCTCTGATTTACCCATAAGAAAATAACATTGTTGTTTTTTCCTATCAGGTTACCACTAATGGTTTTGCTATCGATATAGTGAATTTTATATTTCTCCTTTGAATTAATTGAAGAGTGAGATAGTTCCCCGTAATAGTCTGCTGCAAAATACAAATAAGCCATTAACCCCAACATAAAGGTTATTTTCTTATACGTTGTGTGCCACGATTTTCTACTTAAACCAAAAGAAAAAACAGAATAAGATTTGGGGAATTTTTTCTCCAAAAATTTATCGAATTTGTAAAGAAGATAAATCAATGTTAATGAAGCAAAAGTAAACAACACGATTATAAAATCTTGAAAAGGAGCAATAAGAAAATCGAACACATCAGCATATTGAAAAATATTTATACCAAACTCAGAAAACTTTTGATGCTTAAATAACATTCCCATTCCCACCATAAAAAGGTAAAAAACAGTTACTACAGATTGCAATTCTTTAATTATAAGCTCATAAGAATCCTTAATTAATCCTTCTTTCATTTCCATAGTTGCTAAGCTAGTGTGAGATCATGAAAGTAAGAAATTATTAAGAGGAAAACTATACTGATAATTATTATGAGTCCCCAAAACACCTCCCCCCGCTTATGAAGTAAAGGTATAATCTCTGCAATATTTAGAGTTGAAGTTTCTGTTACAAACTAAACATGATCTCTGGGTTCAATATGAATTGTGGCTACAAATCCGTATTTCTTTTTAATCTCCTTTTCAATTTCAGTAGAAATATCATGCGCAATTTTTATCGACATATCGTGAGGTAATTTGATATGAAAGGTTACTTCGGTAAAATCGCCATAATTGTGCACATGAAAATGGTGCGGATTAATTGCATGCGGATATACCTCTTCACAGGTTTTTTTCAGATCATTCAGCAATTCCTTATCCGGACTTTCGCCAAGCAAAGAATGGATGGAATCTCTAATAATTTCGTAAGCTGCATAGCCAATCATAATGGCAACAATTAAGCCCAGAGCACCATCAATCCACCAGAAATACTTCCCTAAAAATATTCCAACTAAGATTACAAGCGACGAAACAGCATCGCTTCTGTGGTGCCAGGCATCGGCTTTAAGTACTTTCGAATTGGTTTTTCGTGCACCATAAAATGCAAACTGTGCCAATGCTTCTTTCACAACAATGGATATAATCATCACCACAATAGCAATGGTTCCGAACTGAGAGGACTCACCATTTTTTAAGGTGTGGTATGATTCGATAACAAAATCGAAGGCTACTAAAAGCAGAAGAATTCCAATGATGAATGCACTTATTAAATCGGCACGACCATGACCAAATGGATGATCTTCATCGGCTGGCTTTTTAGATATCTTAGCTCCAATCAATACAATCACAGAACTCAAACTATCGGATAAGGTGTGCCAGGCATCGGCAATAATTGCAATGGAACCGGTAACCAAACCAGCCCAATACTTCAATATAAAAAGCACAACATTCCCCGCAATGGAAAGCCAACCCTCCGCTTCAGCCCAATTCGACTTATCTAGTTTGAATTTATTCAAATTTATATTGGATTTTACTTTTCTAATTTACTCAATTTTATGCTAATTTTTCACCAACTCTTATTAGTTCTGATGAAGTAAGCTTCTCATTTTTATCCTTATCGATATAAAAATCGAGACGTCCAAGCGCGATACCTGCCCATCCAACCTGGTTGATCAGTACTTCTTCTCCATCAAGATTTAAAACTTTTTCTGGTTCTTCCAATAAGGTGTGCGAATGACCTCCTAAAATCACATCAATTCCTCTGGTATTTTTAGCAAATTCCATATCGCTATCTTCTCCAAAATGACTCGTATGTCCCATGTGAGAAAGGCAAACAATTAGATCGCAATGATTTTGATTCTTTAAAATGTCCACCATTTTTTGTGACACATCCACCGGATCGATATATTCAATTGGTCCTCGGTTTTGTGGTTCCACATATCCATCCAGATTTACTCCAAGACCAAACACTCCAACTTTTAAATTTCCTCTCCTAAAAATTTTATATTCGGGAATTTTACCTTCCAATTCGGTTCCCTTAAAATCGTAATTAGCATTCAACAAAGGAAATTTCAAATGCTTCAGTTGCGAGACAATTCCCTCTATTCCATTATCGAATTCATGATTTCCAATGTTACCTGCATCGTAACCAATTTTCGACATTAGTTTGTATTCGGCTTCACCTTTAAAAAAATTGAAGTAAGGCGTTCCTTGAAAAACATCACCAGAATCGAATAATAGGACATTCTCCTCTTCGCGGCGAATTTTATTTACCAGTGCATTAATTCTTGCGAAACCACCTAATCCACCAAACTTTGGATCGTTAGCTGGAAAAGGTTCTATTCTACTGTGTAAATCGTTGGTATGTAAAATCGTTATTTTCTGTAAGGTTTTTGAAGAAGCAAAAGAGTTTTTCCATGCTAATCCTGCACCAATAAAAACACCAGTTAATCCTAATTTCTTAACAAATTCTCTTCTATTCCACATGATAAATCCTCCCATCAAATTTTGAAGAAATATTTTGTCCTTGCTGGTATTTCTCACTCATATATTTTATAATCTCTGATCTTAATTTCTTATGCAAATGCCTAAAGGTTTCACGATTCTCGAAAGCCGTAAATCCACCTCCACCATTCACCAAATAATCAACACTCATTACATGATAAATTTTAGAATCATCAATAGCTTTATCATTAATAAGAACATCCACCGCTTTTTCGTTTTTAATTCCCATACGTAAACCACTAACTCCTTCTCCACCAAATTCGGCAAGTTGATCAATCAGTACTTTCACATCACTTCCTTTCATTCCAACAACAACCAGTTTGTTTTTAAAAGGCAGCATTTCGAAAACTCTACCGGTACTAATTTCACCTTTTGGCATAGCTGTTCGAATCCCGCCCATATTCATCACCACAAAATCAACGGAATGATTCAAATCATTTTCTTTGCAGAATGTTCGTCCAATTTCAAGCATAGCATCCGCAATATAGTTGGATAGCTTGCTTTCTGGCTTTCCAGTCATCATAGCCTCATCCGAAACAGATATTACTGCATTCATCTGATCATCAAGCTGAATTTTATAAGAATTTATAAGGTTCGAAAAAGCAGTATCTACTTTAGCCACCTCATCATAAACAGAATTTACTGTGTAGGCATTCTTTACTTCTTGAGTTTGTTTATTGGATGTACCACAGGCTGTACCAATTGCTAAAACAATAGCAATACTAAGAGTTCTTATTAGATTTTGTGTCATTCTACTTATAATAAAATACAAATTGGTCTTTTATTGAATTGCAAAATTAAAAATATATCGCATATCACTGTCAAATAAATGATAACAATTATTTACAATACACTAATAATACATCAATAAAGTTTCTTAAGCTATTAAAAATTAAGAGTTAACTGTACAGGTTCTGTTTCGTCAATTCTATTCGAAACCGTTAAACCAATCAGGCGAACGCTGTTTTTTAGCTCTCCCTGATTGAGCAGATCGTCAGCTAAATTCATAATAAAATCTAACCCGTGAATTTCATGTAGCAAAGTTTTGCTTCGTGTTTCCTGTTCGAAAGTGCTGTACTTCAACTTTAGGGTAAGAGTTCTGCCTCTAAATCCACTACGTTTTAACCTTTTGTGCAGATCCTCAGCAGATTTCATCATATCCTTTCTCACCTCCGAAATCTCCGCGAGATCTTTCTCAAAAGTATGCTCTGCTCCAACTGATTTTCGAATCCGATTCGGATTTACCGGTCGATCATCAATTCCTCTGGCAATTTGATAATAGTAAGCTCCTTGTTTTCCAAATAGTCTTGATAATTCCAAAAGAGATCTTTCTCTCAAATCTTTACCTTTAAAAATCCCAAGCTTATGCATCTTGTCTGCAGTAACTTTTCCTACACCAAAAAACTTATCAATATTTAAATCGGCAATAAAATCTTCAACCTTTTTGGGTGGAATTACATAGATGCCATCAGGTTTACGGTAGTCGGAAGCAATTTTTGCCAGAAATTTATTTACTGATATTCCTGCTGAGGCTGTCAAACCCGTTTCCTCTTTAATTCTTATTTTTATTTCTTCGGCAATTCTAGTTGCCGAAGGTAGATTCTTTTTGTTGTGAGTTACGTCTAAAAATGCCTCATCGATTGAAAGAGGTTCTACCAAATCTGTAAACTCATAAAATACATTCATTACCTG